>SXGQ01477832.1_pt1 | contig 11888 bp, 9 predicted proteins | sample 3178371 | NCBI WGS metagenome assembly SXGQ01 (sample SAMN11356859, study PRJNA531348) | freshwater metagenome | isolation source: freshwater sample F1-20 | place: China: Fuxian Lake, Yuxi | collected 2017-12-25 | reverse complement strand
GTCGAGCAGGAGTACACCCTGACCAGTGACCTGCAACCCACCAGCTGGTTTGCCAAGGACGCATGGTTGCGCTTCAAGCTCGATGTCCTCGTGATCCGCGGCAACTCCACGGCTGTGGTGGTGGACTGGAAGACAGGCAAGCGCCGCCCTGACTTCGACCAGCTGGAGATGTTCGCCCTCGCTGTGTTCAGCTTCTGGCCGTCGGTCACCAAGGTCTCCTCCATGTTTGTGTGGACCAAGGAGAACGCCATCGACAAGGAGATGTACCGGGTCGAGCACAAGGACGAGATGTGGACGCGACTGATGACGCGCATCAATCGGGTGGAGAAGTCCTTGGAGACTGACAACTGGCCGGCCAAGCCCAGTGGGCTGTGCAAATTCTGCCCGTGCAAGGGCTTCTGTGAATTTGCGAGTTGACGATGGCTACTCCAGAGGGCAAGATCAAGACAGCGTTAGACCGGATGTTGAAGGCTGAGCGGGTGTGGTTTTACCCCCCGCAGGCCGGACCATTTGGAAGTGCAGGCATCCCCGACCGAGTTGCGGTCGTGGAAGGTTTGTTCTTGGGTATCGAGTGTAAAGCTGACGCCACCAAAAAGCCCACCGCCTTGCAGATAAAGTGCATGGCGGACATCGAAGCTGCGGGTGGCAAGTGTTTCGTGGTCTATGACAAGGCCACAATCGAGCAGGTAAGGGAGTGGATACATGCTTGTCGTCGAGTCCGCGAGGGCCGTGGCCCTCAAACTGAGTGACCCACACCGGGTCTTAGAGTGCATACCCAAGGCTAGGCAGCTGCCGTCTGACCCACGCATCGTCGTGGTACCCCACCGGGTGAAGGAGATGCAGCGCCTCAAGGAACTGGGGTTCAACCCGCCGTCGCCCATTGCCTACCAGTACGACTGGCCCGGGCGCTTCACGCCATACGAACACCAGAAGTCCACGGCTGAGTTCCTTACACTGAACAAGCGTTGCCTAGTGTTGAACTCGATCGGGACGGGCAAGACTGTCAGCGCCCTGTGGGCTGCCGACTACCTGATGAACATGGGCCTCATCAAGAAGGTGCTGATCCTGTCACCCCTGTCCACCCTTGAGCGGGTGTGGGGTGACGCTGTGTTCAAGGAGTTGTACCACCGCAAGTCGGTGACCCTCTATGGTGACGCCAAGCGTAGGCTCAAGCTGCTCAACACCGAGGCTGACTTCTACATCATCAACCACGATGGCTTCCCCATCATCGCCAAGGAAGCACTGGACATGTTCGACCTTGTCATCATCGACGAGGCAGCGGTCTACCGGAACCCATCGACCCGGCGCTTCAAGCAGTTCTATCGCTGGCTGCAGGTGCAGCCGCACATGAACCTGTGGCTGATGACGGGCACACCCACCCCGAACGAGCCCACCGATGCGTGGGCACTGGCTAAGCTGGTGAACAGCCCGCACATGAGCAAGAGCTACACCGGCTTCCGTGAGCAGGTCATGACGAAGATGGGCCAGTGGAAGTTTGTCCCCCGCCCTGAGAGCGTGGACGTTGTGAAGCACGTGCTACAGCCATCCATCCGCTTCACCCGGGAGGAGTGTCTTGACCTGCCAGACACTGTGACCCAGACCCGCAAGGTGCCACTGACACCCGAGCAGGCCAAGCACTTCAAGCAGATGGTCAAGCAGCTGGTTACCGAGGTGGCAGGCGGCACGATCACTGCCGTCAATGAGGCGGTCAAGGCGCAGAAGCTGATCCAGATCGCACTGGGTGTAGCTTACGGGGAGAATGGAGAGCTGCTCGAACTGGACTGTGGTCCACGGATCAGCGCCGTGAAGGAAGTCATCGAGGAAGCAGGCGAGAAGGTGATCCTGTTCGTCCCCTTGACAGGCACCCTGCGGATGCTGGAGCGCGAACTGTCCAAGGACTGGACGGTGGGCGTGGTCAACGGTGAGGTGTCGTCTGCCAAGCGCAATGACATCTTCCACAACTTCCAGAACGCCCGCGACCCTCGCGTACTTATTGCACATCCTGCGACAATGGCGCATGGATTGACCTTGACAGCGGCGTCAACCGTTGTATGGTATGGTCCGATCACTAGTAATGAACAGTATGTTCAGGCCAACGGTCGTGTAGAACGTATCGGCAAGAAGCATGTGTCGAACGTCGTACACATTGAAGCAACTGAGGTGGAGCATCGCATCTATGAACGTCTGCAGAATAAGCAGAAGTTACAGGGTGTGTTGCTAGACCTGATAGCCCAGATGGGAAAGGAATAACATGTCGTTTAGCATCGAGAAGGACGTTCCGCTGCCGGAGAAGAACGTGCGCTGGAAGTACCCGTTCGACCAGATGGAAGTTGGTGACAGCTTCTTTGTCGTGAACAAGGACACCACGCAGATGTCTGCGCTGTGCAAGCGGGCAGGCAAGCGGCTCGAAGCACGGTTCGTCACTGCCAAGGTGGACAAGGATGGGGCGCAGGGCGTCCGGGTGTGGAGGATGGAATGAGCTTTACAGTCGAGCAGGTGGTGGAGACCTATCTCAAACTGCGGAGGAAGAAGGAGGCAGTTGAGAACGAGACCAAGGAGAAGGTCGCTGAACTCAAGGCCAAGATGTCTAAGCTGGAAGCATGGCTGATGCAGAAGGCTGACGACGAGGGTGTTACCTCGTTCAAGACTTCGGCTGGCACGGCCTTCGTGACCAGCACTGACTTCGCCAACGTGGCGGACTGGGATGCTGTGCTCACCTTCGTCAAGAACCATGACGCGTTCGACATGCTGGAGAAGCGTGTGTCCAAGACCGCGGTCCGGTCTCACATGGATGAGACTGGCGAAGTGCCACCCGGTATTACCTATGGCACCAAGCTGGGCGTCAACATCCGCAAGGCGTCAGGGGGTGACGAATGAGGTGGCTTCGCAGAATGGTGCGCCGCTGGCTGGAAGGCCCCATGCCAGAGCCGGGCATGGGTCGTGGTCAAAGCGCGGAGCACATGGCCCTTCACATGCTTAGCTCTTCGGACAACCCGGCGGCGCACGTCGTGACGCCGATCCGTAATGGCTTCCTCGTTACCACCCGCGCCTACAACCCCAATGGTCCGGACAAAGTCGACGCAGTCTACGCAGCAAGCGCAGACGAACTCGGGCCCCTGCTCGTCGCCGAGATGGCGACGCGGCGTCTCACCAAGTAACGCTCAGAGAGGACAACATGACCAAAGGCGAATACCGCGTTGGTATCAACTTCAACCCATCCAACGACGACACGGTTGGCAAGATCAAGCGAGCTGCTGCTGACCTGATCGACCTGATCGACGGCATCAAGGCCAGCACCGACGGACACGACACGGTCGTGGAAGTCCTGCGCCTCAAGGCCCTTGCCCAAACTCACATCGAAGATGCGGCGATGTGGGCGGTGAAAGCCGCAACGAAACCCGCAGCTCAGTAAGAGGACAACATGAGCAACATCGTACCTTCCAACATCCAAATCCCGGCGCACCTCGCACGTGTGGTCGGTCAACCCTCTGCTCTGTCGGCCGCTCTGGCCGGTGGTCTGGCAGGTAGCGCGGAGTTCCCGCGCATCTCCATCAAGGGCAGCCGCTTCCGCATCATCGAGGGCGGTGCAGAGACTGTGCTTGAGGACACCAAGCTGTCGGTCGTGATCGTGGGTGCCAACCCGCGCCTGTCCAAGACGTTCTACGCCAAGCAGTGGACCCCGGACAGTGAGCCCTCGTCGCCTGACTGCTACTCGCTGGACGGCATCCGCCCGCATGGTGAGAGCACCGACCCGCAGAACGACACCTGCGCTGGCTGCCCGATGAACGCATGGGGTTCCAAGATCACGCCGATGGGCCAGCAGATCAAAGCCTGCGCCGACCAGAAGCGTCTGGCTGTCGTGGCATCCAACGACCCCGAGGGTCCGGTGTATCTGCTGCAGATCACCCCGGCTGCGCTCAAGGGTCTGGGTTCCTACCAGAAGGAACTGCAGATGCGGGGCATCCCGGTCGAGGCAGTCAAGACCGTGGTTACTTTCGACACTGACGCCAGCTTCCCGAAGCTGATGTTTAAGTTCGGCGGCTTCCTCGACGAGGGTGAGTACGCTGCGGTCGAAGGGCTGTTCGGTTCGGACAAGGTGCTTGAGATCACTGGCGAGAAAGAAAGCGCCGCTGAGCCCAAGGCCGAAGCCAAGCCGAAGGCTGCCGCCAAGCCCGCCGCTGTCGCTGCCAAGCCGAAGCCCGCTCCGGTCGAGGAAGAAGAAGCCCCGGCACCCAAGCGTGGGTTCGGTGCGAAGGCTGCACCCGCCGAGGAGGAAGAAGCTCCGGCCCCCAAGCCGAAGGCTGCTGCACCTAAGCCCGCAGCACCCAAGGTGGAGAAGGCTGGCACTGGCTCCCTCGCCGACGAGATCGCCAACCTGATGTCGGACATGGACGATGACGACTGAGCAGAAGCGGATCACGTTCGAGAAGATCGACGCGCTCCGTAGGCACATGCTGCTCACGCACACCCAGATGGCAAGGTTACTCGGGGTATCCCGGGTAACCTACTACAACTGGAAGAAAGAGGGCCACCCTGCCGAGCGCAACGCCACGAAAACGCGGGCTATCCTAAAGGACATGCTCCGTGTTATGACAGAACACGAGTGGCCGGCACCGGCCATCGTGGCGATGGATCAGGACGACAGACTGATTGCATTGCAGAAGTTGCTTCTCGTAAAATAAAGGTGGGGGGTGTCGAGCCCCCCACACACCGAGCAGGGTAGGGACATGGACACAGCAGAGTTCTTGGGCAGGGTGCTGCCCGACGAAGGGTATTACGTAGCGACAGTTATTAACCCGGACAAACGGGCGCAGAAGTCTTACGAGACCATAGACGCGCTGTCCGGCGCGGTCATTCGGATCGACATTGCTGGTGGTAACGTGTACTACGCAATGTCCTCGTTCATCGAGGCGGGCAATCGCAAGCAGGTGAACGTCAAGCAGACCAAGGCTCTGTTCATTGACATCGACTGTGGCGAGGACAAGCCCTTCGCTGACCAGCGTGAGGGCGCTAAGGCTCTCAAGACATTCCTCAAAGCCAGTGGCCTGCCGCCACCCATGGTCGTCAACTCGGGCCGTGGTCTCCACGTGTACTGGCCGTTGACCGAGGCGCTTGCGCCCGCAGACTGGCAGCCTCTGGCTGATGCACTCAAGGAGTGCGCGAAGCAGCATGGCTTCGAGATCGACCCGGCGGTGACCGCCGACAGCGCCCGAGTGCTGCGCCCCGTGGGTACCCACAACCCCAAGAACGGGGCGGAAGTGACGCTCATCAAGGACGCACCCGACAACGACCCCGACGATCTGCGCCAGCTCCTAGCGAACTACATGCACCGTGCTCCCGCCAAGCGGGGCTTCGCTGCGCAGGCCAAGCCTGTGTCGAGCATCACGGGAGCACTTGCGTCCGGCACGGAGTACGAGCCTGCCGTTGCGGGCAACATCATCGAGGGCTGCGCACAGGTGCGCTGGGCTGCCAACAACCAAGGGGATGTGGAGGAGCCGTTCTGGTACGCGCTTCTTGGCATCGCTGCCTTCTGCGACGACCCGGAAGGGACGGCTGTTGCGTGGTCAGACCAGCATCCGGACTACGACTATAGTCGTACTGTCCTCAAGGTGGAGCAGTGGAGAGGCAAGGCCACGGGGCCGACCACCTGTGCCAAGTTCAAGGACCTGCGGGAGAGTGGCTGCAAGAAGTGTCCATTTGCCGGCAAGATCACATCACCCTGCCAGATCGGACGCAAGCTGACTGAGGCAGAGGGCCCGGCCGAGGACGCGCTTGATGAAGTGGCGCACGAAATTCCTATGCCTCCGGGCTTCAAGCGTGTGGCCAAGGGCGGCATCGCCCAGACTATCGACGACACTGACATCATGGTCGTACCGTTCGACCTGTATCCTGTGAGCTACGGCAAGGATGAAGCCCTTGGCTACGAGGTGGTCCGCTACCACTGGAAGCGCCCGCACAAGGGCTGGCAGGAACTCAAGTTCCGCCAAGCCTACCTCGCCGACGGGAACCGCGAGTTCCCCACTGCCATCGCTGACCAAGGTATCGTGCTGCCCTTCAAGGGCATAACCGAGAGGTTCCAATACATGCTCCGCTCCTACATGGATGAACTCCGCAGGCTCAAGACGACCACCAACCTCTACACCACGCTGGGCTGGAAGGAGGAGAACTCCCTGTTCGTGCTCGGCGACAAGCAAGTTCGCAAGGACGAGCAAGGCCAGACCGTGGTCGAGGATGTCGTGCTGTCCTCTGCGGTGCAGCGCATCGGCACTGGGATGTATGGCTCCAAGGGTGACCACGAGAAGTGGATCAAGATCACCAAGCTCATGGAAGCTGCCGGGCTCAAGGCTCATATCTTCGCCATGGGTGTGTCCATGTCCGCGCCGCTCTACCAGTTCACCGGGCTCAAGGGCGCAGTGCTGTCGCTCTACGGGCCGACAGGCAGCGGCAAGTCGCTGGCGCAGCTGGCGATGCAGTCTATCTGGGGCAACCCTGTCGAGCTGCACTACCAGTCCAAGTACACCCAGAACGCGCTGTTCACCCGCCTGTCGTTCCTGAACAACCTGCCCATGACGATCGACGAGACCACCATGATGCCCGACAAAGAGGTCGGTGACTTCATCTACGGTGTGACGCAGGGCCGGGACAAGAGTCGCCTCAATGCCCGGGTGGAGGAGCGTGATCCGCGGACGTGGGCTACGCCTGTGACCCTGTCAACCAACCGTCCGATGGGCGGCAAGCTGCTGGCTGGTAACTTCGAGACTGACGCGCAGATGGCCCGGATGCTGGAGCTTTCGTTAGAGAGTTCGGACATCTTCACCAAGAGCACGGATGTGGGGCGTAAGTTCTACAACACCATCACCCGCAACTACGGGCACGTCGGCCTGCTGGTCCTCATGTGGCTGGTGGCTATGGGCGAGGCTGCGGTTACCAAGATGATCGCCGACCACATGGTCGCCTTCGAGAAGAAGTACAAGGTTCGGTTCAGCGGCGAGGAGCGGTACTGGGAAGTCATGATCGTGCTATCCGATCTGATGAACATGATCGCCGTGCAGAATGGCTGGGTGGACTACGACTACGCCAAGGCCACTGAGTTCGCACTGGAGCAGGCTGGCATGATCCGCCGCAGCATCAGCGCCGCCAAGCTGGATGAGTTCGATCTGCTGGGTGAGTACCTCAACGAGATGCGTGCTGCCACTGTCCTCGTCTCCCACATCGACGGCCACGATCTGCCGATCTACGATCCCAGCAGGCTGCCGCGTGCAGAAGTCCGGGTGCGGTTCGACCTGCACCGTAAGGCCACCAATGCCAAGAACGACCGGGGCATCCTGCTTGTGGACCGCACCCACTTCCGCCAGTGGATGGCCAGCCGGGGCGGAGACTGGAAGAAGTTTAGCGACGTGCTCATGTCGGAAAGCATCGACGCCACCCCCGCATCCAAGAAGGCGATCCTTGGTCGGGGCATCCCAGAACTGCGGCTACCTCAGACCTACGTGGTCGGCATCAACCTTGCCCACGACCGGCTCCACACTCTCTTGGAGAATGAGGATAACCGGCCGGAAAGCATGACGCTGGGCCAGCTGCGGGCAGTGCCTTAGTTCTGGATCATCAGGTCGATCAAGTTCTGCAGGTCACGCTCGGCAGCATTAGGCGCGGACCGCAAGGTCCGGGCTGACGCCGGGCGGCGAGCTTCCTGCAGCGCACGCCGAGAGTTCTGGACAAAGTTCTTGATCTCCAGAGCTGTGCCATCGGACGCAGTGTTCCACTCGTCGACCGACTCCTCGATCTGCCGGGCGAAGTCACGGTCGTTGCGCATCATGGCGCTGACCCATGCGGTCCGGTATCCCGTAACCACCTCGCGCTGGTAGTCCGTCATGCGCTTGGCAGCGCGGATGACTTCGTACTGGTTGGCAGCTGCGACAGGGTAGAAGCCCAGCGCCCGGGTGATGACCGTGCCAGCGTCCATGTCCGGCGAGACGGTGTAGCCACGGCGGTCAACCACAGCGCCCGACTGAGTGTAGGCATAGGCATCAGCGAGAGCACGGATCATGGTCACAGGTGCCTCCCGGGCTGCAGTCTCCAGCGTCGTCGTGGTTGAGAACGGTACAGCCAGCAGGTCAGAAGCAAACTGGGCGGTGCCAATCAGCATAGCCGGAGCAGGTCCGGCGATCTCAGACAGACCACGCGACACGTCGGCGCCAGCCAACAGGATGTCAGTGGCGGGCAAGAGGTCGCCCAGCGAGGTGCGGCCCGCGATGTCGGCCGGGAGGTACTGGTTGACAATACCCTTGAGCAAGTACGGCGACATGCCGGGGAAGATGTCGTCGATAAACTGCGACGCCTCATAACGGATGCCGCGCCAGCCGGAGATTTTCAGCTTCTGTGCCAGCGTGTCGAGTACGTCCTCAAGGTCCTCAGCGAAGGGCAGACCAGTCAGACCAGTCAGCATCCACAGGGCGACGATCATTCCGGCCTTACCGCCACGAGACATGTTCATGAACATCTGCACGGATGTGGTGGGAAACACCTTGTACATGTACACGAAGGACTGGATGCCCGAGCGCCACGCAGGCGGACGGTTGAGAACAGAGTACTCACCCATGGTGAACTGCAGCGCCTGCACCGCGAACTCGCGGGCGGCAGTGGCAGCGTCAGCTTCGGACATACCAGCGGCCCGCTTGCGGGCGTACTCAAGGCGGTAGGCTGTCAGGCCAAACGAGCGCCGCGATGCCTGTTCAGTGACGTTGAACGTCCACATCCACCCGTCGAGGAACTTCTGCTGGAACCCCTTGGTCACGCGACCACGTGCGGTACCCACCAGTGCGTTGGACTGGGCGGGGATCATGGCCCCGTCGAGAATTTCCTGCGCGATGAACCGCGCCTCGTGCGCCGCCAGCTTGTATCGCTTCTGCAGTTCAGGGCTGTTGGCCACCTTCTCGTAGAACTCGGCGGTGTTCATCTCACCACTGGTGATACCCGGCCCGCCTACCTGTGCAGCTGCACGGTGCAGCTCAGCAACAACCTTGCCCGCAGAGAAGCCGCCGCCGAAGGCAGTCTTGGAGTTGTAGCTGGAGAGGTACGGGATGCCGTTGGTGTAGACGCTGAGCACGTTGAGCGCACCCGTGGCCACCGAACCACCGAGCTGCATCATGGAAGTGGCTGCGCGGATGCGCGACACCATCGGGCCCGCGCCAAAGTCGGACTCATCCACATTCTTGTTGCCGTCAAGGAAGGCTACGGTGCTGGCCGCCTCGTTGTAGAACTGGTTGCCCCGGCGCGGCTTGCCGCCACCCGGGTTGGTCTGCTCGTACATGTAGGCGTACTGCTCATACGCCCGCTGCGCATCGACCTTGGCCTCGCGCGAGAGGGTGGTGTCCTTGGCAGCATCCTCGGCCTTCTTTTTGAGCCGCGCCAGTTGCTCCGGGTCGCCGTTCCACAGCGCCATGGTGGACGACATGCTGCGATCCATGATCTCAGCCAACCGCGGACGGACGATGGTCTTGGAGATGGTGGAAGCACGGCTCTCGATGTGGCGCATGGTAGCCATGACGCCGTCAAGGTCAGCACCCGGGGTGAACACACGCTCCAGTCGGTTACGCGCCGCGCTGTTCTGCTTGGTCAGGGCGACGATGACATCTTCCATCTTGTCAGGCGTCAGGGCGATGTCGAACTGGCGCAGGCCCCGGATGAACTCGTTGAGGTTCAGCTGCGGCGGGGCAGCCACGGAGTCCAGTGCGCTTTCGGACACAGCCCGAAGCTCGACAGAGCCCAGCCGGTACTCACCAGCGGCCGTGTCATAGTACATCGCCTCGAACTTGTTGCCCTTGAACAGCCCGTTGACCTTATCGACCATCTCCATGGACTGGGCGGCGTTCTCGAACTGGGAGTAGACCAGCTGCTCACGGTAGCTGTCCTGCAGGCGGACGATCTTGCCACCCACAAAGGCTTCGACGCGCATCTGGTAGGCACCCTCACGCAGCACGGGGGTGTAGCCCGTGGCGATGGTGCGCTTGGTGAACTTGTCTGCGTCCTTGCTGGCCAGCTCTGCGAGGATGACCTGCTTGACTTTGTTCTGCACCACGAAGCGATCTTCGCCGATGCGCATCCGCGACTTGAACCCCTGCAGTCGGGCGATCAGATCGTCAGCAGCCTGCTCCTGCATGGCAGCCGGGAGTTCCCGGCGCAGGTCTTTAGTCTCACCCTTCATGAACTGACGCGGCTCGGTCAGCAGCGTGCGCAGCGCGTCGAAGCGGTCCTCGGCTTTACCAAGGAGAGCGGCGTTCGCCGTGCGCAGGATGTCGTTGGCGTACAACTGGTAGTCGGTATCGAGCACTGCGCGACCAGTGTCGTCCTGCGTTACGTTCGAGGTGTAGAGGTCACCATAGGTCTGGGCCAGTGTGGTCAGGGCCGACCGCTCGTCGGCGGTCAGTTCTCCATCAGGCACGGTGCCAGCGATCTGGCGGAACGCAAGATCACGCTCTTGCAGCGCACCCTCGTACCGGGCGCGGAGCAGACGTAGCTCGATGTCATCCATGGCGGAGCGGATTTTCTGGTAGCCCTTCCACTCGATGCTGTTCTCAGTCAGCCCCTTGATGCCGGCAAACTTCTCGGTCTTGGTGACCGTCTTGCCTGCCTCCTCGTAGGAGATTTCGTACTCGAACCCGTCGCGCATCTGCGCCAGTGTGCGGGTGCCCAGCTTCTGCAGTCGGTCGACCTCAGACTGGTTGGGGATCAACCGACCACCTTCCATGCGGAACAGCGGCACGTTGCCGAGATCACCCAGCTTCTTGGTCTGGGCCACAGCGAAGCGCTGGGCTGCGTAGAGCATCTGGTTGACACGGGCAGTCTGGGCATCAGAGATGCCGCCCACTTCGCCAGCAATGGCGCGGTTAAGGACAGTTGCCAGCTTCTCGTTGTAGTCCACCTTGATGGACATGGACAGGTTGCGGGCTTCGTCGAGCAGTTTCTCCAGCGCCAGCAGACCGGGGTTCTGCCGCGAACGGAAGTTGGCAAGGCTCAGGAACGTGGCCTTAAACTTGTCCCATGACTCCAGACTGTTGACACCTTGACGCTTGAGGTCCTGCCAGCCCTCCTCGAAGTTCATCGGACGGCCACCAATGGTGTCCATCTGCAGCGCGGCCATGAGGTTCACGTCACGCATCTTGGGCCCGAGCGAAAATCGCCCGGTGTCACCCGAGGTTTCCACGCTGTGCAAGCGTTGCCCTACAGACCCCGCGTCGAAGGTCACACCTGTGCCGTAGCGCACGTAGCGCCGGGACTGGTCGAGCAGGTAGCGGGTCATCTCGTCGCCAGTCCGGATGCCCAGCTTGTTCAGGAAGCCCTTGATGGAGTTCCACACGCGGGCCACGAGGCTGGTCTCCAGCACTGCAGCATAGTCCGACAGGTATTCTTCCACCGCCTCAGCCTTGGACAGGCCGGGGTTGGTGGACATGGCTGCGTCAGCGGCGGTCTTAACGGCCGGGCTGTCTGCGTAGAGCTTCTCCATCAGAGCGTCGAACTTCGGGCCGGGCATGATGGCCCGCAGGCCATAGTGTCCCATGCTTTCGTGCGCGAGGACGAAGTTAAGCTGCTGCTCGGTGGCAATGCGATCGGTGAAGACGACGACCTGACCGTCGCCGAAGGAGTAACCCATGGCCTGAGCGGTGTCGAAGTCGCCCTGCGGGCGAGCTGCCACGGCGCGGGCATAAAGCTGCGGGAACTTGGCTTTGAGGTCAGCCTGATTGCGGACCACGGTGACCTTGGGTGCACGTGCCAGCTTGCCGAGGAAGTTCCTGACCAAGAGCTGCACGCGACCGGGCGCGATGGCAGTGACGGGCTTGCCGTCCAGATCGACGACACCCTCGATGGTGTTCCAGTTGGCGAGCGAGAAG
>SXGQ01365748.1_pt1 | contig 11889 bp, 6 predicted proteins | sample 3178371 | NCBI WGS metagenome assembly SXGQ01 (sample SAMN11356859, study PRJNA531348) | freshwater metagenome | isolation source: freshwater sample F1-20 | place: China: Fuxian Lake, Yuxi | collected 2017-12-25 | reverse complement strand
GGTCTTGGCCGGGACTCCGGTGTCCGAGAAGGACAGCACATAGACGTTCGACGAGGCGGGGGCCAGCAACACCGCGTTGGTGAAGGTCACCGAGGCTTGCTGGGCGGTGCCGGTCACCGTGGCCGCCGCGGCTTTGCCGTTCAACGACAGGCGGATCGACGCGAGCGCGATGCCGTTGGTCAATTCGGCCCGGTAAGGGGCGTTCGGCGCCACTCCGGTGGCGTCGGGGGCCGGGCTCGTGGAGATCACGCCAACCCCGCTGACATTCTCTGCGCCGATATGGATGCGCTCGCTGCTGAGCACCGTGTAGCCGTCGTTCTCAAGCAGGAAGGCCCGATAGGAACCGGTGGTTTTGAGGCCGTTCGAGAAGGTGACGGATCCGCTGGCCTTGCCTGTGTTGCCCGACTGGGTTCCATCCACGTAGAACCAGACAGTCGCGCCGATCGATCCCGGCTTCACGCCTTCGGGATAGACGCCGATCCAGTCTTTGGGGTTGGCGGGGCCATTAGTAAACCCGACGTTGATGATCTGCCCGGGGGCGTACCGGTTGGCGGAGGGGCGGATCGCCGGGGCCGTCGGGTCGATGACATTGAAGGAGACGTTGGTCACCACCGTGTAGCCGTCGTTGACCAGCAGGTAAGCCGTCCAGACGCCGGCGAGGTTCAGGCCCGAACCGAAGGTCATGGAGCCTTCCCGGAGTCCGGCTCCCGGAGTGCTTGTGCCGTTGACGTAGTTCCAAATGGTCGAGCCGGTCGAGCCCGGGGTCACGCCTTCAGGATAGACGCCGATCCAGTCCTTGGGATTGCCGGGACCTCCGTTGAAGGAGACCGAAATGGCCTGACCGGGGAAGTAGTTCTCAAGGCTGGTGACGACGGATTGCGCCGTGAGGGCTTGGCCGCCGAGCAGGCAGGCCAGGAGCGCGGCCGTCGGAAGTCGCCCGGGTTGCGGGCTTCGGGAGAATGGGGAAGGTTTCATGTGTTTAAGTCGGTTTCAGGTATTCAGGCGGGTTAGGGTGGGGTTGCTATTAAGAGGACGGGGTGATGTCGGGAGTTTGTGATCGCGGAACCTTATGGGGTGCAGACCACTGGCGTGATGCCGTCGGGCCCGGGTTGGGCCCATTCGGTGACGATCCGCAGGCCGGCCTCGGAGGCGATGGGAACCCATTCGGTGTCGTTGGTCCGGCGCACCCAGCGGTGGGCCTGGGCTTCCGAGCGCGGGATCGTGGGGGAGGGTCCTCCCTGCCGGGCCTGCTCCATCTGCCGCTGCAACTCGGGCGAGTAGCGCTCGAGGTAGGCCACACGCCATGAGGACCGCTCCTCGGGCTTGCCGCTCACCGAGACGATCACCGCGCGGTAGCCGTCGGCATCGGGACCATCGACACCGGCGACCGGGGGGATGGCATCAATGGGGCCCTCGAAGAGCCGTCCGGCGCTCAGGTCGTAGAAGAATCCCCGGGGTCCACCGGTGTCGGACGACCAGGTCCGGTACAGCAGTGCCAGGGCCGCGGCCGCTGCCACAGCGGCTCCGATGAGCCGGAGATTTTTCGGAGTGGCCATGGGCATGTCAGTGGGGATCAGCCTTGGCTGACCACCAGCACTCGTTGGTGTTGCAGGGGATGCGGCCCGGGTCGAGCGAGCGAGCGCTTCCGTCGGCGAAGGCGTAGTTCGAACGGCGCTGATGCCGCACCGCACCCTTGTCTCCCTGGGCCAGCCGGTTGAAACCCGGTTGATTGGCGTCGCCCAGTTCTTTCCAGATCCACCAACGGTCTGAGGGCCACACCCCGTACACGTCGCTGTGGCCGTCCCCAAACAGGATTAACTGCGAGGCCGCCTCCACCATCCCCCACCGGCACAGGTTGTTCTCATACCCGGCCGGACGTCCGAAGGGCGGCTGGGCCCCTCCCGAGAGCCAGTGCACGTTGACGGCCGCTAGGCCGCTGGGGATCTCGATCTCGCCGGGCACGAACTGCCCCAACACCCAGGGGCTGGGCCTAGAGTTCGGACGGGGCTTGGCGCTGGCGTAGACATCGTTCTTTTCGGCTGGGCAGTCGTAGACCCTTGGGTTCTGGCCGACGTTGGGGTAGAGGTAAGTGCGCCAGCTGGATTCGCCGTTGGGGATGCGCGCCTGAATGGGCGGGAAACCGTCGGAGTTGTCGATGGTGTACAGGTGAAGGGCCACCCCCAGCTGGCGCAGGTGGTTCAGGCAGGCGATGCCTTGGGCCTTGGACTTCGCCCCCGATAGGGCCGGGAGCAGCATGGAGGCCAGCACTGCGATGATGGCGATCACCACCAGCAACTCGATCAGTGTGAAACCATCCCTGAATCGAAATTTGGACTCTTTCATAGGCATGACTGGCTCAGAAACGATCCAACAGCCTACCCATACAGTTCGACCGATAGTATTTTGTCAACGGCTAGACCCGCTGGATTGTGGATCATTCTTCTGGCGCTCTGGATGAACCAGTTTTGAGGAGTGCGGTCTTCAAAGCTGGCTAAGGACCTTCCTCGGGCTCACCGATCGCCCTGCAGAAGCCCAGCGCTACTTCGCCTTGGGTTTTGCCCAAGGATCGGAGGTTGCACTACATGGCCAGCCACTCCCGGACGCGGTGCTCGATGCAGTCCCCGACGCTCTGGTGAGCCGAGGAGCATCCGCGGTGTCGAGTCTGGGAACGGTAGCGGGAGCCGCTCCTTTGAATCGTCTCCGGAACTGGGCCAGTCAGTGGCTGACGCACGAGGTCGTGGAGGTGCCGACGTCGCTCTGGTACTTTGGATTATCGATGGGGCACAGCGCGGCGCAGACCCACCTCTTGGTGTGCGGGATGCTGGCCGCGGAACTTGATGAGGCACGGTTTGATCAGCGGTTTGCCGGCCGAGCATTTGTCGCGACACTGTTGCGGCGGGACATGGATCCGTGGCGGGCATTCATTCGCAGCACATATGGGGGCCCCGTCGAGGGCGAGCTGCTGTCGGCTGCTGTTGCTGGCAGTCTAGATCGCATGCGGACCCAGCAGGGGACACTGCGAGCGTTCCTTCTCGATGCCGTGTTGGAGGGCCGGAGCTTCGCCCAATCCTCGTCACCTGCGGCAGAGGCCCTTCTGACCGAGACCGGACCGCTACAGATCCAACGTCTCCGGCCGTTCTACGCGGCGAACTCGGGCCCGTTGACGGAAGCCGCCCCGGAAGGCCCGCTGTTGGAGGCTCTCCGGAATTGGATCTTCCGATCGCATGCCAACCTGTTCACCGCCAACGACCCAGGGGCAGAACATGTGACGCTTCGCCACGCCTACGACTACCTTTGGTGGCGTGGGTTTCTAGAGGGCGCGCCGGACAAACCAACCCGGTCATTCGTCGCCTCCGGTTTATGACACACGACAGGGTTGCCCTCGTCACTGTCTCGTGATTTATTTTAATAGTCCTAACGAGACGCATCCAGAGCGTCAGCGGGGAGAAATCCCGCTGACCAGCGACCTGCCCAGAGTTTTGGGAAAGGTGCTTTGGAAGCCCGCAAGGGTTTCCGATGTGCAGGCGAAAGCCTGAACCAAAATAATAACTCCTGTGTGAAGGCCGTCGTCTCGTGTGAATCGAGCGGCGGCCTTCGTCTTTTCAACACGGCTCTGGGTGCGTGGCGATCGACACCGAAGCCATGCAAACATCAGTCCGGGTTCAGCCCTCCAACAAGAATCACCACATATGGCGAAACCATGGTCTGTGGTGGTGCCACTTCACGGTCCATCACCGCGACCACACCAAGCAGCGGATCCGCCGGTCCACCGGCACCCGCCATCTCGAGGAAGCCCGTCAGATCCGGGACTTCCTGCTCACCGTCCTGCCCTCCACCGCAGCCTGAAAGGACCCGACGATGAAGAATTACGACGATATTAACTACGAGTTCCGTCCCGTGAGCTACTGGAACAACAGGACGGTTCAGCAGGCTATCCTCCGGGAGGTGAAGGGCACCCACCGGCGAGAACTGATCACCAAGGCACTGGCTGAAGGGGAGCTTGGGAGGGTCAGCGATGAGCTTCAGTCGGCAGAGGTCAGTGATGACATCCGGGCCCAACTCGGACGGATCTACCCAAACTTCATGGGAGGCGAATACCTGCCAAGCTACGAACGAGATGAAACCGAGATCGCACGCTTCGAGTTACAATCCACCACCGCCGATGTGATCAGCATCCGAGCTCGTTTCTGGCAGGGTCTAATCCATTACCGTGTCGTCGATGAGTACAAGGAGCACTTCAGCGTGAAGCCAGCAACCAGCCGACGTCCCTTTACGCTCCAGCAGTTGGTGAAATTCATCGACGCCGTCAGCCACCCAAATCTTACCCATCCATTCTCGCTCGCTTACAACGAGTACAACGCGGAGTACTACGACTCGAGGGAATCACTTCGGCATTTCACCAGTATCAGCTCGGACATCTATCCGCAGCTATGCAATCACTTCGAGAGGGTCTTCGAGGACTGGGTTTTAGAGGGAAAAGAGGAGGAAAATCGTTTAGCGGAAGAGGAGGCTGAAGAAGCGGCAAAAAAACTGCGCCTACAGGAAAAATCCTACCAACGATGGAAAAGGAAACCGGCTGTTCAAAAGCTCAACTCGATGGGGTACGAGCCAAATGGCCCGGAGGACCTGAGTCGGTGCGTAGTCGATGCTTACAGCCGACTCGACCTCAAGGCGCTCCGACTGATGGGGACCTTGGGGTTCCAGGCACCCGATGACTGGTGGTACAAACCTATTCAAAATCAGGATGCCGCGAGCCTGAAAGCACTTAGCTGCATTGCTGACCCTAACACCTATTTTCGAAAGCACACTTGGACGACTGTATACACGGCCGATACTCCTCTTACCCTAGCTCTAAAAGCGGGCTGGAAGGAAGGTGCCCGCATCTTGATTCAGTGCGGAGCCAGTACTTCTTGCGTGATCCAGTCCTGCGCTCCACACAGGGGACCAACGTACCATGACATTGATGCAATGCTAAAGTCGGCGGGTTTGGATGGCGTAGAGGTCGATGCCAAAACTAAAGAACCACCGAGAGATTCTGAGTCTACTTCTGCATCTTCTTAGATCCGATTACTTTTCTGCATTCGCAGCCCCTGCTGCGGACTTCCAGAATGACCCATACCGAAGGTGAAGCCGATCTAGCCGGTTGAGCTCGATCGTCCGTTGACTCACCACGCCTTCTGAACCACTTCGCCCAAGAGCACCTTCACTTTGGAGATTCGAGCCCCTGCCGGGGTGAACCTCGCTCTGGAGACGACCTCCGACCTCAATGCTTGGAGCGAAGCTCAGCGCCTCACTGGCCAAGGCACAGGTAACACGGTGAAAGTTATCCTGCAGCCCGACCCCAACGTCCAAGCCAAGTTCTGGCGCGTGAGGGTGAGGCAATTCAGTGGGTTCAGTTGCAATCTTGAAACTATGCCCTTTTCGATTCTACAGTCAGAAACCCGAGCGCAACTCCACGAGTTCTATAAATCCCTCTTACCATCAAAACTATGACACCTGTCAGTGCTAACAACCTAGCCCGTTGGTTTGTTGGTTTGGCCCTGTTGCTGGGGAGCCCGTTCGTTGGGATTGCTCAGACCCGCGGCATAACCTTCGCGACCGATGCCGGTGAAGTTCAACTCTCGGTGCTGCCGGTGGTGGACGCCATTGTGGAGGGTGATGAATTTGTCACTCTCGAATTGGTGGACGATCCGCCCAACTACGTGTTGGCTCCTCAGCGCGCGGCCCGGATGGGCTTGGGTGATCTGACGCCTCCGCCAGACCTGCTGGGGTTTGCCCCGGCGACGGGTCTACCGGGGACCTTGGTAACCCTCCGAGGGCACTCCCTAGATCAAACCACGGTGGTGACCTTCAACGGTGTACCAGCCGTCTTTACGGTGGATTCCCCATATCAGGTGACCGTCACGGTGCCCCCCAAAGCCATCAGTGGCCCGATCGGGCTAGCCACGCCCCTCGGGGCAATTACCTCCACAGGAACCTTCACGGTCTTGGAGGACGGCAAATGGTCGGATGGCTGGGTGGACCGGAATTGGAGCGACCGTCAGCGCTCGGACTATGGTTTCGATTTGAACAGTGTGACCCATGCCGATGGACTTTACGTGGCGGTGGGTGAATTCGGAATCATCCGAACCTCACCGGACGGGCAGAAGTGGACGATGCAGGAGAGCGGATACTTGGGAGATCTCTATGGAGTCGCCGCCGGGAAAATCAACGGAGTGAATTGGTTCGTTGCAGTAGGTGGCGGAGCAACACGAGAGGCGGGCGGGGTGATTTTGACCTCGTTGGATGGCCTGAATTGGAATTTGAAGGTAATCGATCGCCCAATGACCGCGGTTGGCTACGGTGCCGGAGCCTTCGTGGTTGGGGGGCAGAACCGAGTTGGAAAAACCGTGGATGGGGTTAACTGGGGAATGAAGGAGGCACCACGTCAGGATTCTCTGCGTGAGACGTTCCTCAGCATTGCTCATGGCGGTGGGAATTTTTATGCAACTTCTGCACTCCAATCCCATGACGGGCGGGGTCACCGGATCATTTGGAAGTCGGCAAATGGTATTGATTGGACAATCGCAGTCGGGCGAAGCGGAGAGTGGTGGTATAGATATGGTGCTATTGGTTTTTCCCCTGAGCACGGGCTACTAGCCGTAGGCCATCACTCGAATGATGCGGCTGGTGGAAATGCCGATTGGCGCTACAATTGGTGGACCGGCCAAGCCTGGGTTAATGATTGGATTGGTGATGTCGATCAATACAGTCGGGAGAATTTTTGGAGCCCTGCAGCGTTCGATAGTAACTCAGGTCCTTGGGCTCATTACTCTCAGGATGGAGTGACGTGGGCGGAGCGTTCGAAGCCGGATCAGGTGGGGCTTTTTGGTTTGGCATACGGAGATGAAACCTTTGTCGCGGTTGGCAATGGTGGAGCCATCCGCCTGACATCGGATGGCCAGTTCTGGCAGTCGTTCCAGGCTCCCACTGTCGAGCGACTTCGGAGCGTGGTGTATGGTAACGGCCAGTTTCTCGCTGTGGGACGAAAAGGGGTCGTAGTGACTTCTAAGTCGGGTGTTGAGTGGGCCCTTGCCAGGCCATCAGCATCACCGTTCAACTATTGGACCCGTTCGACTCTCACTGGAGTTGCATCGGGCCCAATGGGATTGGTTGCTGTTGGCACTGATCAGACGGTGCTTAAGGCGGCTGGCGGAGGCCAATGGGCCCAACCGTTGCGAGCGGGTGGATCTGAGTTTATTTCAGGTTCATTTACCTACAGCGAAGCCAAGACTGATTCGGTTCAACGCAGTGGGCGGGTCGCTCGTGTCTTTCCCGCTGCCGACGGCAACTCAGGATTGGCTGCCGGCTGGCTGGCCGGCACCGATCAGGGCACGGAGGGGACCTGGCGATGGGATGGCACGACCAACATCATTTCGAATATCCCGTGGGCTCTCCAGCAGCCGGATGGCGCTGCCGGTGAAAACAATCTTTGGTGGAACGGCAAGGCGGCCGAGGACCGCAAGGCGACTGACAAGGGCGGGTACTTCATCGAATATCCCGACAACCAGCTGGCAGGCGACTTCCGGTCGGTGGCCAGCGGGGTCGGGCGTTATGTGATCGTGGGGTCAAAGACCGTCCTTTCGTCCTCCGATCTCAAGATCTGGAGGCGTTCGACTCCAGAGGCGACCAACGATTTCACCAAGGTCCGATTCCTGAATGGACAGTTCATGGCCTTGGGTGCCGGAGGCGCCTTGTGGACGTCGTCAGACGGCATTACCTGGGCATCCAGAACTTCTGGCGTCTCCACGGCCCTTCTGGACGGAGCCTACGGGGCGGGGCGGTACGTTGCGGTCGGTGAATCCGGGGCGATTGTGGGGTCGGTCGATGGCGTGGCTTGGGAGAAGGTGCAGACAGGGTTTACAGCGCCCCTCCGTGCCATTGGGTTCGGCAACGGCACGTTTGTGGCCGTTGGCGATGGTGGCGTCGTGCTGGCCTCCGAGACGGGCACGGGATGGCGCCTTCGGGCCTCGAGTGGGAAGACCTTCCGGCTCCTCGAATTCGCCGAGACTCGTTTCATCGCTGGCGAAGGCAGCGCCCTGTTCCAGTCGGCCGATGGCCGGACTTGGGAACCTTGGAGCCGGCATCGGGATTTTACCTCCATCTACGATCGCAAACGCACCTTTAACGCCCTCCTGGTCGGGGAACGATCCGCATGGCTGGTCGGTGAATATGCCACCATCCTCCAGAGTTCTGAGTACCTGCCGATCTTGCCTGCCATTTCGCTGCAGCTGGGCGAAGGGACCGCCAGCGAGGTGGGCCCTCGCGCTGGGACCTTCATTCTCCGCCGATCGGGCGACCTCAGCAAACCTCTGACAATCCGTGTCAGGATCGGTGGAACTGCGGTGGAGCCCGATGACTACGTAATCACTGGACCAATTCTTCGCTAAGCGAACACCAGATCGATCTCACGATGAACTTCTGGTATCCCGACGCAAGACACCTGTCAGCCCCGCTCCGCTGGGTTGCCCTCGCTTTACTGTGTTTAGGAATGATCCCGCTGGGGTTGGGACAGGTTCTGCCGGTCGATCGGACGGTGACTTTCCCGGCCGGTGCCGAGTCGGTCCAGCTGACCGTCACCCCGGTGGCGGATACAGTGGATGACGGCTGGGAGTCGGTGACGTTCGAGCTCTTGTCAGACCCAGGGTATCTCATCTCTGGGGGGCAGATGGCCGAGCTTTGGATTCAGCCGTTGCGGTCGCTTGGAGGGGACCCCGGCTCAGGGTTTTCGCCGAAGCTGATGGCGTTCTCCCCAGGGCAGGGCGGTGCGGGAATGGTAGTGACGCTGACCGGGTCGGCCTTCACCGATGCTACCGACGTGTTCTTTGGAGGTGTACAGGCGACGTTCGATGTGATCGATGATGGCCGAATGACAGCCCGGGTTCCACTGGGTGCCGTCACCGGACCCATACGCGTCCAAAACCCGTCGGGGGTGGCAACCAGTCTGGTACCATTCCAGATCACCTTTTCGGGACGTTATTTCAAGGTCACCAAATCCGTCATTGGTGGCGGATCGATCGACCTAAAGCCATCGTTGGCCGAATATTCCGCGGGGACGACGATTCAGGCTCAGGCTGTTCCCCAGCCGGGCTGGACTCTGTTCCGATGGCAGAAAGATCTGTCCGGGACCGCAGCAGCCCGAGATCTGACCCTCGACACTAACAAGGTGATCGAGGCCGTCTTCGCTCCGGGGTGGTCGATGAGGTTGACCAATGGCGTCCCGGTCCCTAAGGGAACGCGGACCGAACTGGCGCTGTCGCCCGTGTCCGCCCAAGCGGTAACCCTAGGATTTCACTGGGCATTGAAGTCGGGCCCCGAGGGCCTGCAGGCTAACCCGGACGGACTCCTAGCCTGGACGCCTTCCGAGGCGCAGGGCGGCCAGACGTTCGCGGTCGTGGTTGCCCTCACGGGCCCAGGTGTTGCGGAGGAACGATCTTTTACTCTGGCGGTCCAGAAAGAGAATCGCCCGCAGATCTCCCTCCAGCCCGCGGCGGCCGACGGATCGTTGACGCTAGAGATCCGAGCCCCGGTAGGGGTTAACATGGCATTGGAGACTACCAGTGATCTGAATACATGGATCGAAACCCAACGCATCACCGGCCAAGGCGACACCACCCCGGTGAAACTTATCCTTCAACCCGACCCCAACGTCCAAGCCAAGTTCTGGCGCGTGCGAGTGAGGTAGGTGATTAAATTCTGATATTGTCCCGGTGGCTTGTAGGCTCGAAACCTACGTCTTGAAGTATAGTCCAACCGCCCAGCTGAAATTCGGCCATTAAATGCCCGTTACAGGCGGCAATCTGTTGATGAAAACCGAGTAGAAGAGGTAGCTTTCTAGTAATGAACGTTCCCGGATGGCTGATGACCTTTGCGGTGTTGATGTCGCTTTCGATAGGTCGAGCCTTGGCCGGTGAAACGGCGACGGCGGTCGCGACGATCACTGCAGGCTTCGTGACCGGCATTACGGTGACCTCTGGCAGTTCCGGATTAGTGCCTGAACTGACCATCAAGGGCTCCGCAGGAAGTTGGTCTCGCGTCGAGTCCGCCGCTAACGTGACTGGCCCATGGACGACGTGGACCAACGTCATGGTCGGCCCCGAGGGCGCAGTGCTGATGGATTTGTCGCTAGATTCTTCGACTCGTTTCTATCGCTCAGTGGAAAGCCGGGATCCAGTAGCCCCCATCGGCCCAGCCGGTTTTGTCAGGATCTCGCCCGGGACGTTCATAATGGGAAGTCCGGCTTACGAGGAGGGGCGGTGGGATGATGAGGTCCAACACACGGTGACGTTGACGCAAGGATTCTGGCTGTCGGATCATGAGGTGACTCAAAGTGAGTATCAAGCGGTGATGGGGAGCAACCCGTCATTTTTCAAAGAGGACCTGAACCGACCGGCGGAGTTTGTAAGCTGGGACGATGCGGTAGAGTACTGCAAGAAGCTCACTGAGCGGGAACATGCGCTCCTGCGTATCACGGCGCAGCAGGTCTACCGGTTGCCGACGGAAGCGGAGTGGGAGTACGCAGCTCGGGCTGGGACGACGGGAGCGCGGTACGGGGAGTTGAACGCCATCGCATGGTGGCATGACAACTCTTACGTGTCTTGGTCCTATAAGGAGACGCGACCCGTGAAACAGAAGGCCCCGAACGCGTGGGGCTTGTACGACATGATGGGGAGCGTCTGGGAATGGTGTTCGGACTGGTATGGCAAATACCCGACCGGGAGCGTGACGGATCCGAAAGGCCCGCGTTCGGGCTCCGACCGCGTGATCCGTGGGGGCAGTTGGAACAGAGGCCCCAGGAACGTGCGCTCGGCCGTCCGTGGCGCGGGCTACCCGGGCTACCGAGACGTCACCCTGGGCTTCCGCCCTGTCCTTGAATTTGCAGTGCCTGATCAACAGATTGCGCCGATCATTACCCGGTCCCCGCAGTCTGTGACGGTGAGTGTAGGTTATGTGGCGGTGTTTAAGGTGACGGCGACGGGTACTGGACCAGTGAGTTACCAGTGGCAGTGGAACGGAGTGAACGTGGCGGGAGCGGCAACAGCGACATTGACGATCAACGGAGTAAAGATGGCAGACGCGGGTGGATATCGGGTGGTGGTGAGCAACGCGGCTGGGAATGCAACCAGTGCGGAGGCCATGCTGACGGTGAATCCTGATAAACCGGTTGATCCTTCGGGCTTCGTGTGGATTGCACCTGGGACGTTCGTGATGGGGAGCCCGAAGAGCGAAGCCGACCGCAACAGTGACGAGGTCCAACACACGGTGACGTTGACGCAGGGTTTCTGGATGAGCGACCACGAGACCACACAGGAGGAGTATCAATTAGTGATGGGGAGCAATCCTTCGTATTTGAAAGAAGAGAGACTTCCGGTGGAGCAGGTGAGTTGGGACGATGCGGTGGCCTACTGCAAGAAGCTGACGGAGCAGGAACGAGCGGCGGGATGGATCACTTCCAAGCAGACGTATCGGTTGCCGACGGAAGCGGAGTGGGAATACTCGGCACGTGCTGGAACGACGGGAGCGCGATATGGGGAGCTAGATGCGATCGGGTGGTATGGAGAGAACTCTGGAAACGAAAAGTATGCGGTGAAGCAAAAGGCAGGCAATGCGTGGGGATTGCATGACATGATGGGGAATGTGTGGGAGTGGTGCTCGGACTGGTATGAGGAATATCCGAATGGGAGTGTGACAGACCCGATGGGTCCGAGTTGGGGCTCCTTCCGCGTGTGCCGCGGGGGCAGTTGTTACGACGCCGCCGTGATCGTTCGCTCTGCCTTTCGGGGCAGGTTCGACTCGGGCTTTCGGCACCTCGATCTGGGCTTCCGCCCTGTCCTCAGTGCTGTTGGTCCG
>SXGQ01252387.1_pt1 | contig 11889 bp, 9 predicted proteins | sample 3178371 | NCBI WGS metagenome assembly SXGQ01 (sample SAMN11356859, study PRJNA531348) | freshwater metagenome | isolation source: freshwater sample F1-20 | place: China: Fuxian Lake, Yuxi | collected 2017-12-25 | reverse complement strand
TCGACGGCGTGAAATCAAACCAGCCAAGCCAAGCAACGCAACCGCGCCTGGAGCTGGAACGGCGGCTGTACCAATAGCTGTACCAAGTGAGCCAGTGTCACCAGAGCTGGTGAAAGTCACTTGCGTACCAATGGTTCCAACAGAGCTCACCAGGCCGTTGTAGGACGGATCAACCACGCCGGTTGCCGCGTTGTAACCCCAATAGAAGGTACTGCCTGAGGTCGCGGCGCCAAAGGAAACACGCGTTGCTTCTGCGGCTGAAGCGTTAAACAAAATCACGCCATCGCCACCAGAGCTGAAACCGATTCCACTGCCGCTGTAGTAGCCAACCTGCACGCCAGTCAGGCCACCCCAAAACGACTTGAAGGAATTCACTGCAGCGCCAGCAACTGACTCAATGAAGATCACTGATTCACCAGCGCCAATGGAAGTGATGCCACTGAGAGCAACAGCGCTTCCAATTGCGAAGGTGTTGTCATCCATCTTCCAGCCAGACATGCTGACAGCACTCGAACCATAATTGGTGACTTCAAAGAAATCACCAGTTGGCGAGCCACCGCCAGCGCTTGAACTCATGACCTCTGTAATACGAATGCTAGCCGATGCTGAACTTGATATTGCAACCAACGCTGTGGTGATCAATAACGACGAAACTAATTTCATGAAGAGACTCCTAGAAAGGGATAGGAAAGAAAGGGATGTAAGAGAGGGACTCTTACTGCAGGGAAGATGCACCACATTTGTGATGGTTCCCCATATTCCATGTTTGCAATTTATTAAGAATGAGTGAATGTATGTATGCAATTCGGACCAGCAAAAAAGCAACCGCCCCCATTTTCATGGAGGCGGTTGGAAATTGTGAGATCAATCAAATGCAAACTTAGCGTCGACGGCGTGAAATCAAACCAGCCAAGCCAAGCAACGCAACCGCGCCTGGAGCTGGAACTGGGCCAACGCTGAATGAACCATCAGCAGTGTCAGTTGTGGCAGCGCTTGTTGTCCAATTGGAGGCAGTTCCAATGCGGGCGAGCCAAGTGGCGCGATCCGCTGCACCGCTAAATGCAGCAAAGTTGAAATTGGCGAAGTTGGCGCTAGTTGGCGAAGGGAGCAAAATTGCGCTGGTTCCTTGCACAAGGCCAGGAGCCAATTGTCCTGTTCCAGAAGTCGTAGCCGCTTCGTATGCGCCAGTGTTGTCAAAGTTGTAGATCGATGTGTAGCCGCTAAGCAAAGGCTGCACATTATCGCTAATTAAAGCAGTAATTTGCTCGCCAGTACTGCTTAAAGACAATTGCGAGTACGCAGCAGTTCCACCAGTTGAGGAAATTTGACCGCTGAATGTCCAATTGCTTGCATAAGCAGTTGAACGTGAGCTGATCACGGTGCCAGCAGCAAGTCCGCCTGAACCTACTGTGAACTTCATCAAGTTCTCATTACCATCGTTGTCGGTGCTTAGCACGCCACGAAAGCCAGAACCTGTTGTGAATCCGTTGTCTGTGAAATACACCACGGTGCCCGCATCCAGATTCACCAAAGAGGCGAATGCAATTGAATCAGTTACTAATCCGGAAGCTTGATAGCCAACAATGGCAATGTCGCCGGCCACAAGTGCGGCGGACGCGGTTGTGGAAACGGCGATCACGGCTGAGGTGATCATTAAAGACGAAAGTGATTTCATGAAGAGACTCCTAAAGGGGGATAGGGAAACGAAAGGGATGTAAGAGAAGGACTCTTAATGCAGGCAAGATGCAACACATTTGTGATGATTCGCCATATTCTGTGTTTGGAGTTTGTTAAGAATGCGTGAATGTCGCCATGCAATTGCTTGACGTGATCCACGCATTGACTTTGATTACAATGTATTTGCGCAGATTTCACGCGCCTAACCAAGGACTCCACCATGACAAGCAATACACCAGCAAATAATTCGTCCAACAATTCCAACAACAATTCCGACGCTCAGAAAAAATCCACCCTTGGCGCAAAGTCGGGCGGCGTCTTTGGCGCTGGATTGGATAACGCAGGCAAGCCCGCCGCATTCAACTTTGGTGGCGCTGCTGGAACACCATTTCTCGGCTAGGGTTCCACATTTGGTGGCGGCAAGGGCTCCAATAAAGGCGGGGGCAAACGCTCGGCGCCCGCTGGTGGACAAAAGCGTTCAGGCGCTGGCGGCGCGCGCGGTCGCTAAACAAATTCTGTGTTGGCTTGCCAGGGAATTTTTTTAAGTGGATCACGCGCCAACTATTGTGCGCCCGTCATTCTTACTAGCCCAATCTGACCCGCCAACATTTATCTTGGCGTGATCTTCTCAACGCCACCCATGTGTGGCCGCAACACGGGCGGAACATTCACGGATCCATCCGAGTTTTGATTCAACTCCAAAATTGGAATCAGCACGCGCGGACTTGCAAGCACCGTGTTGTTGAGCGCCCATGCAATGTGAATTTTTCCATCGGCGTCGCGGTAGCGCAAATTCAAGCGGCGACATTGAAAATCACCAAGACGGCTGGCTGAATGCGTCTCGCCCCATTCGCCGCTTGGAACGCCATCGGCGCCAATATCGCCGCGGCCTGGCATCCAACATTCAATATCAATCATGTCCTCGTTCTTCATGCCAAGGTCGCCAGTGCAACATTGCAGCAAGCGGTACGGCAGCGACAAGCCTTGCAAAATCATTTCGACTGTCTCCAACATGTGCTTGTGCCACGCGCGGCTTTCCGTGTCGTCGGCGCGGCAAATCACAACTTGTTCAACCTTGTCAAATTGATGGATGCGATAGAGGCCCGCGGTGTCCTTGCCCGACGCGCCGGCCTCGCGGCGAAAGCAAGTGCTTTGTGTGGTGTACTTCAGCGGCAGTTGCTCAATGGGAATAATTTCGTCGGCGTGAAAACCCATCAGGCCAACTTCGCCTGTGCCCGTGAGAAATAAATCGTGGCCCGCGCCGCGGCGCGACTCCTCAATGTGATAGGCCTGATCGCGGCCAAACGGAAAGAAGCCCGTGCCTTGCATGCACTCTTCCTTCACGATCACGGGCACGCCCATGGCGGTAAATCCGCGCTTTTCCGTTATAAAGTCAAAGGCGTAGCGAAGCGCGGCCTGGTGCAATTTCATGCCAAGACCAGTGAGCACATAGTGGCGCGTGCCCGCGGTCTTCACGCCGCGCTCAAAATCCACAAGGCCAAGGTCGCGCACCAATTCCAAGTGCGTCTTTGGTTTGAAGCCGCGCTGGCTCTGGAAACTTTTGGAAGGATCAAAGTGCGGCGCGTTCCAGCGGCGAATTTCCTTATTGTCCTCGGCGCCCGCGCCCACGGGAACATCCGCGGCGGGAGGTTGTGGAATACGCATCAATAATTCGTGCCACTTGGGCGATGTCTCCGCTAGTTGCTTATCGAGTTCAGCGGCCTCCAATTTTAATTCCGCGGGGCGGCGCTCCAGTTCCTTTAATTTGGTTTCAATCGCCTCGCGCTCGGCGCCCGTGGCGGATTTTAATTGACCTTTCAAGCGGCCAAGTTCAGGACCCGCCTCCTTGCTGAATTTATTTTGCTCGGCGCGTTTCACTTCAACCGCGCCGGTCAACTCGCGGCGGCGCGCATCAATGGCAAGCAACTCGTCAATGTCCACATCGGCGCGCTTCAATCGCACGCCAGTTCGAAATCGTTCCGGGTCATCACGCAGTGCTTTAATGTCAATCATGGAATGAGCGAGTGTAGAAAAAAGTGGCGTCTATGGTTGGCGGATAGAAGGCGTGATTGCGCGACTGATTTTGGGCGGAATTTCAGGCGGAATTTCAATGAGAATTTCTAGCAGAAATTCAGGGAGAATTTGGGCGGCGATAGCTTGGCGCGGCGGCCCATCGCATGGTGTCGGCCAATGTGTCCCAATACGTTCGATCAGGATTTCCAATGAATTTGGCTGCGGTATGGTGTCGCCCAACCATCACGCGGTCGCCAGCGCTCAGCGGAACAATCGCTTGGCCATCAAGCACCAACGCGGAACCGTCATTGGCGCGCATCACTTCAATCATGATTTCCAAATGGCTCGCGGTCACGATTGGTCGAAATGCCAAACTATGCGCGCAGATTGGAGTGACAATCATGGCCTCAAGATCGGGTTGCACAATCGGTCCGCCAGCGCTCACGTTGTAGGCGGTGCTTCCAATTGGCGTGGCCACGATCACGCCGTCGCCAAGAAGGTCTGGTCCTTGGTCGCGTCCAAAGGAAAGTTTTAATTCGATCATGCGAAACGGAGTGCCCGCGGTCACGGCTGCTTCGTTGATCGCAAGGCCCTCATGCACCAAGTCTCCGCGCGCGTTGCGCACGATGGCGTCAAGCACCATGCGATTGCGCACAATGGCGTCATGTCCAAAAATCATCGTGGCGTGTTGGCGCAGCGAATCCAAATCAAACTCCGCCAAGAATCCAAGTCGACCAAAATTCAAACCCACCATGGGCACACCGCGGTCAAGCAAGCGGCGGCATTGCGCGATCAATGTTCCGTCGCCGCCAAGCACAACAACTAAATCAAAAATAGTTCTAGGCGGAATCGGGCGAAGGTCGGCCTCGAGCTCCTCCACAATGCGGCCATGCGGCGTGATAATTCGGCGCACTTCTTCAATGGCCTCGGGCACGCCTTTGCGCCGTCTATCCGCGATAAGAAGAACATCTGTCATTGCTGGTTTCCCACTTTACGCCACCAAACCCTTGGTCAGGCGAAGGAAGGCGGTTTCAAGATCCGCTTCCGCTTGCTGCAAGGAATTTATACGAAATCCCGCCGTGACGAGGCGGCTGGGCAAATCGCTCACGGATACAGCGGCGTTTGCGTCCAGAGTCACTTCGATGCGCGTGCGACCCTCGCTGCTTTTTAATTCCACCAAGCTCACGCCCGGCACCTTGCGCAAAAGTTCAGCTGCGGCCTCCGGGCGATCATCCACCACGATCTTCACCAACGTTCCCAAATGCGCGCGCGACAAAACATCTTTCATGCTGCCAGCGAACACCAATTTGCCGCGCTCGATAATGCCAACGCTGGTGCACAACTCCGCCAGCTCCGGCAGGATGTGGCTGGAAATTAAAATCGTTTTTCCCATTCGCAAAAGTTCTTTCAGTAGTTCGCGCATTTCAATGCGCGCGCGCGGATCCAAGCCGGAGTTGGGCTCGTCCATCAAAAGCACTTTGGGATTGTGCAGCAGCACGCGCGCCACGCTGAGTCGCTGCTGCATGCCGCGGCTGAGTCCATTCACTTCAGTCATGGATTTGCCGCGTAAATCAGTCAATTCCAGCACGTCCTGCACCGCGCGAAATCGCTCGTTGCCGTGAATGCCATAGCAGGCGGCGAAAAATTCCAAGTATTCGTTCACGGTCATTTCTTCGTAGGCGCCCATGAAATCCGGCACATAGCCAATCAATGGGCGTATCAAATTGTTTTGATAGCCGATTGTTTTTCCATCAACGCGCGCCTCGCCCCAAGTTGGCTTCAGCAGCGTGGCCAAAATTTTAATCGTGGTGGTCTTGCCCGCGCCATTGGGTCCAATGAATCCAAAGCACTCGCCGGCTTCAATGGACAAATTTAAATTGTCCAGAGCGATCAAGTCGCCATATTTTTTGGTGAGGTTGACTGTTTCAATCATCGCCACGGTGAACTCAGGGTACGGGAAGTGGCGGCCAAAAGATGGCCGAATCATCGGGCAGGGGAATGATGTAGCGAATCATCACATCGCCATTGCTATTTGCAATCTTGCTCGACAATGTCACCGCAACTGGCGCGGGAACATTTTCCAGCGTGCCCATGACAATTAAACAGGGCTGCGTCATCCAACGGGAAAGATCAATGTTTTTTCCCACTTCCCGCGTGACTCGCACCGGACTGGGCGCGTCGGGCGGGTTCATTTGATAGGCCGGTGGTTGCAGTAGTTGATAGAGCGAAAGCATTTCCATATTTGTTCGCCATCGGGTTGCCTCAAATACGTCGTTCATTCGATTCGGCAAAGTTTGCGCCGCCACTTGCAGCAGTGGGCGTTGATAGCGGGCAAAAATTTCCTGGGTAAGCGAGCCAGGATTTAATTTCGCGGGATCGCTTGGTCCGCCGGGATAAAGCGCTTTGGCGACATCAAGTTCTTGATCAGGCATCCAGTCATCCGCAAGCACAGCCATGCGCCCCGCGTTTGGAAGCGCCGCGCTTGGGCGCAAAGTAAGGCGCGCGTCGGTTTGCCATTGTTGGGTTTGAAATTGAAATGGAGAGACGTGGATCAGCGTCACATTTTTCAGCGCGCCCGGCAAGTGATGGGTGAGCGAGCCACTCAGTGAGATGCGATTCACATTTCCGTGCGCGGTTGTGGCTTGGATTTTTTTACCGACAACTTGCGTCGGAGGCGTGCCCCATTCATTTGGAATCTGACCCAGCCATCGAATTTCAAAGTCGCTGGTGGTCGCGCGCGAGGGAGGCGCCGTCTTTGATGGTTCGTCCACGGGCTGGTCAAATCGCGCCGTATCTGGAAATTGTTGGATGCCTTCGCCCGTTGGAGACGCCCAAGTGCTGATGATATTTCGTTGATTTTCAGGGCAATCAACCGCAATTTCAGAATTTCCAAATCCTGGCAGCAGGGCGCTTATCCACATTGTGGCGCGGGCGGATTGCGCGTCCGCGTTTGTTGACGTGAGTGGATCAATCGTGTCAAGCACAGTTGTATGCAGCAGGTTGTTGGAAGTGGTTGCGAAAAATCCGCCAACCACAAAGGCCGCCACCGAGGCGGCAAGCGACACGCCAACAAAGACCAACCATGAAAGTCGGCGCATGTTTTTTTTTCGCAACACGTACCAAGCCAAGGGGCACGCCAAGACCCAATAGCCCACGAACAAAGCCAGCGTGGCGAGCACGCCTCCAATGGCGCGGCCCTTCAAGCCGATCGCGCTTGAGATTAAATCGCCTTGACCGCAGTCGTATTGCTCGTATGACCTGGCAAGCGCGATGCGCGGTGGTTCCAACTTTATAAGCCGATCAAAATCATTCGCGCTCATCGCGTCGGCGCGCCTTCCCAATATGCGATTCCAAAACACATCCACTTGCGGCAATGACTCGTTGGCGTACGCGCCCCGGTGCAAGGCGTCAATATCCAGTCCAATTAATGTGATCATGCCATGGCCAAATGTGCGTCGCGCCACAATGCTCGCGTGGCCATTGAGTTTGCGGATTTCATTGGAAATGCCTGTAATTCCATTCATTTCTGGCAACGCAATCAACCCGTTCCAAGGCGCGCTCAATTGGAGCGAGTCGAACACGTACATGGGAGTCCGCACATTCGGGCGCCGCATTTCCTTGGCGCGTGTGAGAATGGGAAGCAACGCCTCAACCGGTACGCCATCTATTTGCGCCACGCCTTTTGTGGGAAGTAGGTCCGACAGAAAATGTGTCGCGCCTCCGCCAATCGACCAAGGGTTGCCGCTTTCGGGTAACACAATCACAAGCGAACCGCCGTGGGCGATCCAGTCCCGCAATGCTTTGGCGCGGTCGCCCGTGAGCAATTGCGGAGACGCTTGTGACCAGACCACTTCATTGAAACTCCAAAGACCTTCCCACCGATCAGGAAAATCCGCCGGAGAAATCCCGCGCGGCAATTGCGTGAGCGAATTCATGCTGGGCACAAAATCAAATCCAGTTGGGACGGCGCCAAGATCTTCCAGGCCCATGCGTCCGTCGCCCACGATGGCGATAGCGTCTTGATTTTTTTCTAGGGGCATGGACTGTTCTTCGGCTTGCGACGGCGTGAAGCGCAGCGTTCCCAATCGACGCATTCTGCGCCCATCTTGCGCCTGGAAAACGCTCACATTAAAGATGCGCGCGGCGAACGAAGATGCCGTAAATGGCGGCAATTTGGCGTACAACCAACGCGTTATGTTTTGCCCGGGCGGCAGCGTTACTTCGCGCCAATACGACGCCATGTCGCCGTCCGCGTTTTCAACATCCCACTGGACCAAGGCGGAAGTGGGTTCGTTCAAGTCGCTTCGTAGGCGCACTCGAAGCGCCGTCATATCACCACCGCGATATGCGTTGCATGCGCCAAATCGTTCGACATAAATTTCAACATCATCCGCTTGCGCCAAGCGCGCGGTGGCGCACAACATCAAAGTCATCACCACGAACGAGAATCGAATTGTTGGAATGAATCTCATCGCGTGATTTGCCGTCCAGTAATTTATGGACGAAGTCCAGCAAGCTCCGCCAAAATTGCGGCGTGGCTTAACGCTCCGCGGCGGAAACATGTCAGCTCAAATTTCTCGTTAGGGCTATGCACGCGGTCGTCATCCAAACCAAATCCAACCAGCAAACTTTCAACGCCAAGAATGCGCTGAAGCAAACCCACCGCTGGAATGCTGCCGCCAGTTCCAATGCACACCGGATTCATGCCATAGACTTTTGCCAAACCGCGTTCCGCCGCCACTAAGTAGGGGCTCTCATCTTTTACGCGAATTGGCGGGTTTTTGCCGAAAGTTTTCATTTCAAGCGTGTAGCCCACGGGCACGCGCGCGCGCAAATGCGCGGATAATTTATTGAACGCGTCATCTGGATCCATGTCGGCCACCAAGCGGCAGGAGATCTTCGCCGTGGCCTCGCTGGCGATCACCGTCTTGGCGCCCTCGCCTTGATAGCCGCCCTTGATGCCGTTGCAATCGCACGTGGGTCGACACCATGTTCGCTCCATTGCGTTGAAACCCGGCTCGCCAAAACCTTTTTTCACGCCGGCTTTACCTAAGAATTCCGCATCGTCAAAATCCAACTTGTCCCACTGTTTTTTTATTTTTTCTGGAAGCGGCTTCACTTGGTCATAAAAACCTTCAATGGCAATTCGACCATCATCGTGATGCAAGCTGGCGATCATGCGCGCCAATGAGTTGATGGGATTCGCCAAAGCTCCGCCATACAAACCTGAATGTAAATCATGCGACGGCCCTTTCAATTTGGCCTCCACATACACCAGTCCGCGCAACATGGTTGTGATCGCTGGAGTGTTGATATCCCACATTCCAGTATCACTGACAATGGCGACATCGGATTCCAATTCCGCCGCGTATTCCCGCAGAAAAGGCTCAAAATTTTCGCTTCCAGATTCCTCCTCGCCCTCCAAAATAACCGTGACAGGGCAGGGCGGTCCACCTGCGCACGCATGCCACGCGCGCAGCGCCTCCAAGAAAGTCATCACTTGTCCCTTGTCGTCCACCGCGCCGCGCGCCACCACGCGCTTGCCCATCGGGCCCTCCACAATCACAGGTTCAAACGGGGGACTCGTCCACAATTCAATCGGATCGGCGGGCTGCACGTCGTAGTGGCCGTAAAAAAGTACGCGCGGAGCAGTCACGCCCTTTGGGCCAGGGTGCTTGGCCAACACCATCGGGTGTCCGTGAGTGTTCACCAGGCGCGATTCAAAACCACATTCCTTAAGCACATTGGAGGCCCATTCACCTGCGCGGCGAACATCGGCGGCGAAAGCAGGATCGGTGCTCACGCTTGGAATCCGCAAGAAGTCCATCAAGCGCTCAATGCCCGCGGGTTGATTGGCGTCGGTTCGTGCAAGCACGCTGTCAAGTTGTCCATGTGCTGAAATACTCATGCCACGAAGGATATCCAAATCACACAACCACTCATCTGACAACCCAACTATATTGAGTTAACATTCGCTTGAATCATTTCGAACCAGCAACAGGAGATACAACAATGGCAGAGCGCGTGGTGGTAGATCAAATTGACTTTCGCTCAGCGCTTGTTTTTCCGCGGGTTCTCAACGCCGCAACCGGCGCGTTTCAGCCGGCCCGACTCTTGGCAGCCACCTTTATTGTCTTGGCTTTAGCGGTGGCGGGACGCTTTTATGACGCCCTTCGTGGACCCACAATTCAGCCCGCGGGCTTGCTCGCGCCAAGCCGAAGTCAGATTGATTCAGCGGTGGCCTCCGATGTGGCGCGGCGCGCGGCGCTGGAAAATTTACCGCCTGAGCTGCGCCCCGCAGGCATGGATGTTCGCGGTGGAATCGATGTGGAGACGGTCTATGTCTCCCTGCAAAATCGCCTTGGTTCGGTGAGCGACCGCGAGGCGGACGGAATTCGGCGCGCGCTGGAACGATTGGATTCCTATCGACCCAAGGGAACATTTGATTCTTTCTCCATTGCGGTTGGACGCTGCGTTGATTCGCTCGCTGTGGGTGTTCTCACTGTGAGTCCCGCCGTGTCATTGGGCGCGTTCGCCAATTTATTTATTGATTTACCGTTGGCGTGTTGGCGCGAGGATCGTTGGTTTTGTTTTATCTTTGGGGCCGCGTTTCTCATCGCCATGGGCGCCGGCGGCGCCGCGCTGTGCCGCATGACAGCCATGGATTTGGCGGGCAAGGACAAACTTTCCGCCGCCGATGCGTTTGCGTTTGTGAAACCGCGTTGGATCAATCACGCTCTGGTTCCAGTCTGGCCACTGCTCACGCTTGTGTGTTTTCTTCCAATTACGGCGGTGCTTGGTTGGCTCAGCCGTATTCCGCTAATCGATATCTTCGCCGGTCTCGCCTATGGACTTGTGATTGTCTTGGCATTTTTTGCTGCAATTGCGGTGATTCCGTGGGGTTTTTGCATGCCGTTGGCGGTGGCGGCTTCCGCATGTGAAGGCTGCGACGGTCTTGAAGCCGCGCAACGAACCGTGGCCTACGTGTTGCGCCGGCCATTGCATGCGTTGCTCTATTTCATCATGGCCACTATCGGAGTTTCACTTGTCATCTTTATTTCAGACCTCTTCGCAATGGCAACGCTTTCACTCGCCGCGAACTTTGTTGGCATGACCGCTGGCGAAGGACCGATGGCTAGTCAGGCAACAATTCGATTGCTCTTGCCAGATGATCTCTCGCCCTCGCGCAGTCTTGGTTTCACGGCCTCCATGTCCGCGGGATTTGTCGGAATGTGGATCACGGTGGTCAAGTCGATCGCGGTCGGCGCGTGCTTCGGAGCTTTTTGGTCCGTTGCCACGGGCGCGTATTTGTCCTTGCGCAAAACGTGTGACGATCAACCCTTTGAGGATCTTTGGATGCCAGGCACGCCCGCAGGATCGCGGCAAGATCAGGCGGCTTAAATTGTATGTTGAGTGACCAGTGAATGATCATCTAGATGACATCGCTCGACGCGCCGCCAGCCTGTTGCAAAAAGACCCAAATCTTGCCGTAATTGAGGCTATTTCGCAAGCCGTCGCGCGCCTTGGTCTGCCGCGGGAAACGCCCACGCCGTCCATGGCGCTTGTGCGCAAGCACGCCCAGGCGCTTGCCATGGAGCAACTTGGCCAGCAAGGATACGAGCAGCAGCGCTACCAACGGCTCGTCCTCATTATTGATTTCATCCGCCAGCTTGAATACGAATTTCCACACGCCAAAATTTCCGTGGTGGGTAGATCATGCGACGGCCATTTTGACGCCGATCCACATGTGCACATTCGGTTTGTCCACGACACGCCCATTCATTTGATCGCCGACGCCGTGGTGCGCGCGCGATTGCCCGAGCCCGAAATTAAAACGTTCGTATCACGCGTTGGAGTGTTGGAGCAAATTCTTAGCGCGTTTGATTTCGCGCCGCTCACAATCACGCGTTGTCCGCCGCGGCAACTCACGCATGCGCACCTTGATTTGAAAACAGGCAAGCCCATTGCGCAACGCACTCTGCTGCAATTAGAGCAGTTGTTGATGCGGTGAAAATAAGTTTCACCCGCGCCGCAAGCCCGCGAAATTGCCGAGCTTGAAAGCCATTTTTACTGGAAAAACAAGCGTAAATACACTTAGGACAATCCGCCCTTCAGCGAATTCGCCGCGCCAAATTTCAAGCGCAATTTGCGCATGGCTGGATCATCTTCGCGCACCGGCTTGGCGCTTTGTCGATCATC
>SXGQ01722984.1_pt1 | contig 11890 bp, 7 predicted proteins | sample 3178371 | NCBI WGS metagenome assembly SXGQ01 (sample SAMN11356859, study PRJNA531348) | freshwater metagenome | isolation source: freshwater sample F1-20 | place: China: Fuxian Lake, Yuxi | collected 2017-12-25 | reverse complement strand
CCGGCAAGGGCTTCGCCGTCGTGGCCAGCGAGGTGAAGGAACTCGCCCGCGACACCGCGAAGGCCACCGAAGACATCGGCGGCCGGATCGAGTCGATGCAGGGCGACACGCGGCGGGCCGTTGAAGAGATCGCGGAGATCGGCAAGGTGATCAAGGAGATCGACAGCCTCCAGAACAAGATCGCCGCGGCGGTCGAGGAGCAGTCGGTGACCACCGGCGAGATCAGCCGCAACATCACCGAGGCCACCATGGGTTCGGCCGAGATTGCGGAGAACATCGTCCAGGTGGCCCAGGCCGCGCAGAGCACGGCCGAGGGGGCCTCGAACACGCAGGTGTCGTCGCAGGAACTCTCCCGCATGGCTCAAGCCCTGCAGCAACTCGTCGACCAGTACAAGCAGCAATAGGCAAGCGGCAAGAGTCAAGCAGCCGGGGACGAGCGAAACGAGCCCCGGGCGAAGGCGGAGACGGGATGGTGACCGGCTGCCGCGCGGAGGGTCGCTTCAGGGAGGATCCCAGCGGTGCGAGCGCTCGTCGTCGACGATTCCAAGCCGATCCGGAGCATCGTCGCGCGGACGCTGCAGGAGCTGAACTTCTCCTGCACCGAGGCCAGCAACGGGGTCGAGGCCCTCGCGGCACTCGCCGCGGGAGGTCGGCCGGATCTGGTGACGGTCAACTGGCAGATGCCGGTGATGGATGGTCTGGAACTCGTGCGGCGGCTCCGGGCCGAGAAGGCCTATGAGGGCCTGCCGATCCTGATGATCTCGACCGAGCACGATCAGGAGCGGATCGCCGTGGCCCGGGCGGCAGGCATCGACGAATACCTCGCGAAGCCCTTCACAGCGGCGGCCCTCGTCCGCAAACTCGTCGATCTCAAGGTGATCGCCCGGGAACTGGCAACCGTGGGCGGCCGCGGCCCGATCGGCGTGCTGATCTGCGACGACTCGGCGACCATCCGCGGCATTCTCTCGGCCACGCTCGCCACCGATCCCGATCTGACGGTCGTGGGCACCGCCGTCAACGGCGCCGTCTGCCTCGAGACGATCGCCGCGACGCGGCCCGATCTCGTCCTCTTGGACGTCGAGATGCCGGTCATGGACGGGCTCACGGCGCTCCGGGAGATCCGCAGGCGGTTCGGAAAGCTCCCCGTGGTGATGTTTTCGAGTCTCACGGAGCGGGGGGCGAAGGCCACGGTCGACGCCCTTCTTGCCGGAGCCAACGACTACGTGGCGAAGCCTGCCGGCCTGAACCCCGACGACGTGGCCGCGAAGATCCGCACCGACGTCATCGGTCGGATCAAGTCGCTGGTACCGCGCGGGACGGCGTCGACACCGGGCCGCGGTGCTGCGGCCGGGCCGGCCGTTGGTGGTGCGCCGGTGTCGCGGCCGTCGGGGCGTGCCCGACACTCGAGGATCGAAGGTGTCGTGATCGCGGTCTCCACGGGCGGGCCGTCGGCACTCGCGGAGGTCCTGCCGGCCTTCGTGCCCGAAGCGAGGGTGCCGATCGTGGTGGTCCAGCACATGCCCGCATTCTTCACCAAGGCCCTTGCCGAACGGCTGCAAAAGGTGAGCGGGCTCCCCGTCCGTGAGGCGGTCGAGGGGGAGAGCCTGACGCCCGGGGTGGTGCTCGTGGCCCCCGGCGGCCGGCACGTCGAGCTGGTGGGCGACCCAGCCCAGGCTCACGTGCGGCTCACCGACGATCCGCCGGAGAATTCCTGCCGGCCGGCGGCCGACGTGCTCTTCCGTTCGGCGGTCAGGCTCTGGGGCGCCGGCACGCTCGGCGTGGTGCTCACGGGCATGGGCCGCGACGGCCTGGCCGGCTCACGGGCGATCGTCGCCGCCGGCGGGGGCGTGATCGCCCAGGACGAGTTTTCGAGCGTGGTCTGGGGCATGCCGGGGGAGGTCGTGCGGGCGGGCCTCGCCGACGCCGTCCTGCCGCTGTCGCAGGTGGGCGTCGAGATCGGCCTCCGGCTCAAGAGGCGTAGCGGCTGACGCTGCGACGAACCGCCCCCCATGAAGGTCGCTCCACCGCAGTTCGATTACCTGTGCAGCCTGCTGCGAAAGCGGACGGGCGTGTGCATCGATGAATCGAAGCAATACCTCGTCGTGGCCCGGCTGATGCCGATCGTCAAGCAGCGGAAAATCCCCAGCCTCGAGACGCTCATCGACCGCGTCCGGCAGGGACTGGATCCGTCGCTCGAGAAGGACGTGCTCTGCGCGATGATGACGCACGAGACCTCGTTCTTCCGCGACCAGGCCCCCTTCGAGGCCCTGCGGGGCATCATCGCCGACCTCGTCACGAAGCGGGCGGCCGAGCGACAGCTCACGCTCTGGTCGGCGGCCTGCTCCACCGGCCAGGAGCCGCTCAGCATGGCGATGATGTTCAACGAGCATTTTCGCGACCTCCTGCCCACCTGGCGGATCAGGATCATCGCGACCGACTTCTCCGAGCCGGTGCTCACCCGCGCCCGGGAGGGCGTCTACAGCGAGCTCGAAACCAATCGCGGTCTGGCAGGCCCGCTCCTCAAGAAGTATTTCCGGCCCCTGCAGGGAAAGTGGAGCGTCGTGCAGGAGTGTCGCCAGCTGATCGAGTTTCGGAACATGAATCTCAACGGCACCTGGCCGATGATGCCCCTCTGCGACGTCGTCTTTCTGCGGAACGTGATGCTCTATTTCGACGTCCCGACCCGCGCCTCCCTGGTGCAGCGCGTTCGCCGCACGCTCCGCAACGACGGCGCGCTGTTTCTGGGTGGCGCCGAGACGATGATCGGGATCGACGACGGCTGGAACAGGGTGGTCCACGGCGGCTGCAGCCACTACACGCCGAAGCCGCGTTGCTGACGTGCGCCGCCGGGGGCTGCCCGTGCCCCGTCGCCGGACGTTCGCTGCGCCCATCCTGGGCTCCACTCGCTCGATGCTGACGGCGCTTCGGCATCCTGCCTGCGCTGGTCAGCAACGCCGGCTCTCGGGGCATGGGCAGCCCCCGCCTCCCTGGTCAGGAGCCGACCCTGGCTTCCGGCCGCCACTCGACGCCGAGGATGGAGACGTCGTCGAGCGGGCCGTTGGGCACGCACCAGTTTTCGACGGCCTCGAGCAGGGTCGATACGCCCACGTCGATCGGGGCGGCCCGCGAGGCCGCGATGCACGCGGCCATGGCGTCGTCGCCGTAGGGATTGCGGTCCTTGTCCATCGCCTCCGGCACGCCGTCGGAGTAGAGAAAAAGACGGTCGCCCGGGACGAGCTGGAGCGAACTCTGGGAATACTCGACGTCGGGCACGAAGGCGATCGGAAAACTCTCGGTGGTGTGAAACTCGACGTCTCCGCCGGAGGCCGGCACCCGGACGAGGGCCGGATGGCCGCCGGAGCAGTAGTCGAATCGGCCGGTGGGGAGGTGGAGCACGCCGTAGAGGAGCGTGAAATAGAGGCCGGAAAACTCGTCGGCCTGGAAGATCTTGTTGAGCTGCGTGGCCACCTCGGCCGGCGACGCGATGGCCACGCGGCCGTCCGCCCCTTGCCGCACGAGCAGGGAGGAATCGGAAACCTTGGGCGTCAGGAACCGGCCAACGGTGACCGCCATCAGCGACGAGGGCACGCCGTGGCCGCTGACATCGACCACGAACAGCCCCACATGCTCGTCGTCGAGCGGGAAGACGTTGAGAAAGTCGCCGGCAAGGCTCTGGCAGGGGACGTATTTCCAGGCGATGCTCGTGCCGGGGATCTCGACGTCATCCGCTGGCAGGAGCGATCGCTGCACCTTGGCGGCGGCCTGAAGGTCGCGAACCATGTGGGCGTTGATTCGGGAGATTTCCGCGTTGAGCGTCGTCAGTTCCTCATTCGACTTCTGGAGACCGTCGCGGGCCACCGAGAGATCCTGATTGGCGACCACGAGTTCCTGGTTCTTCGAGACGGCGTTCTCGAAGGTCGAGACGAGCAGGTTGAGGACCTGCTGCCGGCCGGCCCGCACCCGAAACCTCTGGCCGGCCAGCGTGACCTCGAGCATCGCGTCCGCGTCGCCGGCGTCGTCGGCCACCGCGATGGGCGTGGCGAGCAGCGACTGCATGCGGGCCAGCAGGGCGTCGGGCTCGTAAGGCTTGGTGACGTAGTTGTCGGCCCCGGCGTCGAGGCCGCGGATGATGTCGATCGGATCGGAGAGCGTCGATAGAAGGATGAAGGGCACCGTCCGCAGGGCGGGGTCGGTCTTCACCGCCTTACAGAACTCGTAGCCCGTCATCTCCGGCATCTCGATGTCGGAGACGATGATGTCGGGCCGCCGTTCGCGGGCCATCGCCAGGGCGAGCGCGCCGTTCTCTCCCCAACGGACCGTGTGGCCGGCGTCGAGGAGCCGCCGTTGGAGCATCTTCGCCTGGATGCGGCTGTCCTCGGCGATCAAGACATCGACGCCGCCCGGGGGTACGGCTGCGGCGGGGGTTTCGTGTGCCACGTGCCGCGCCCGCGTCAGGTGAACGTGGCGAGGGCGGTCGGGGCATCCTTGTGGATGCTGAACAGCTTGTCGAGATTCGTGATCTTGAAGACCGTGAGAATCTCCGGACGAATCCCGCACATCTTGAGTCGTCCCTGCCCCTTCGTGATCTTGCGATGCAACTGTCCGAGCAGGCCGAGCATCGCACTCGACATGAACTCGACGTTGGCGAAATCGAGCAGCATGTCAGGCCCGGTGGCCTTGCCGATGAGCTGCGTCAGTTCCGTGCGAATCTCGTCGAGGACGGTGTCGTCGAGAATTTTCTTGTCCTTCAGGAGGACGAGATGGATGTCCCCCGTTTTTCCAGCCTGGATGCGACGAAACTGGTCCATAATTGCTCGCTCTGACAAGGATGGGAAGGAGGGGGGAGGGCGACGACCCCTCGGGGCCAAAGCGTAGCGTTTTAACCTGGCCCCCGCCAGCAGTCGGCCCGCGGAACGGCGTCGGTCTGCGACGGCGATGCGGTTTCACGGCCTTCCCGGCGGCGATTCTCCTCGGCCGGGTCCCCGTGGTTTTCCGGCGCCGGCTGGCCACGTCGAGAAGGCTTCCGACTGTCGTGTCTGCCGGCCCGAGGGTTGCCGGAGGTGCTCGCGACGTCTCGTGAGGGGCGTGGAGGCGCCGGCCCACGCGACGGGCAACTTCCGCCACCCTGCGAAAAACTGCGAAAGTCGAAGCTAGCTGTCCGTGGACAAAGTCATCCATGACCTTTGTCCACTAAATCGACCGGTGGAAACGCCGAGGGTTTCCACGGTCGATGATCCTCGCATCCTGCTCGGGCAGACTTGTTCCACAGTCTGCTAGGGCTGACGCACGAACAGCAGGGGCTTGGTGTCCTTGGGGGCCGAAGGCAGGCTGAACTCGAAGGTGTCGGAGCCCTTGGGCGTGACCTTCGCGATCATCGTGCCGGCCGACTCGCTGACCAGTGCGATTGCATCGGCCGTTGTTTCGATCGTGCCCGTGAGTTCGACGACAGGCTTGCCCTTGGGCTGCGCCTTCCAGCGAAACGTGGAGTCCGCGGTGATCGCCAGGTCGATCGTGTCGGTGTCACTCGTCGCCCTCCAGGAACCGACCAGGTCGATTTCGGGCAACGGCTGTTCCGCAGTGGCCTCGGCCGCCGTTTTCCCAGCAGCGGGTGGGGAAGTCGCCCCGGCAGCCGCGGCGCCCGCGGCGTCGGCAGGCGCGATGGCTTCGAGCATCCGCTTGGCCACCACGTCTCCGGGCTGTTGGGCCACGACGACCCGCAGGGCGGCGGCCGCCATGTCCGAGTGACCGCCCACGATGTAGTGGTAAGCGAGCACGAAGTGGGCGGCGGCGTCAGCGGGCTTGCTGCGGCAGAAATCCTCGAGTCGACGAAGATGCGTCGTATAGGCATCGACCGAGCCGTAGACGTTGCTGATCGTGGTCCAATCCATTCCGGGTGCCGTGGCCAGCACGGCATTCAGCGCGGCCGCCGCTTCCGGGTACCGGCCCAGGGCAAAAAGCGCCAGCGCCCGGACCTCGTGGATCACCGAATCCTTCGGCGAGAACTTGAGCGCCTGATCGAACCCCGCAAGTGCGGCGGCGTAGTCGCCCTCCTTGAACCTGGAGAGCGCGGCGTCCACGGCGGCGTCGCCAGGCGAAGGGGCCTCGGCGGCCGGCTCCGCCTGCTCGGCGGGGGCTGCCGCGGGATTCCCCGCCGCGGAATCGCTGGGGAGATAGTTGTTGACGATGATCGGCTGGGAATAGTCGTAGGGCGATGACGCGACGACCGTGGCCGGCATCGCCGCGTAATAGGGATTCACGTATCCGGCGGCGCCGTAGCCGAGCGTGTTGTAGCCGAGCCCCCAGCTGCCGATGGAGGAGAGCACTCCCCAGGTCGCGGCTCCTGCGGCGAACGGCGCCCACCACCCGCCGTTGTACCAGTTGCCATAGTGGGGATTGACCCAGCCATTGTTCCAGCCGCCATAGCCACCACCGTAGCCCCAGCCGCCATAGCCACCACCGTAGCCACCGCCGTAGCCCCAGTTGCCGCCGTAGCCGAGGCCGCCGACGTTGACGTTGTTGCCGACGTGGATGTTGTTGAAGTTGTTGAGGTTGTTGCCGCTGAAGTTGCCGCTGTTCCAGATGCTGCCGCCGGGCCGGTTGCCTCCGATGCCAGGGCGATGATGGTCGCCATTCCAGTGGCTGCCACCGTTCCAGTTGCCAAGGTCTCCCGGCAACGTCGTGGGGCGGTTGCCTCCGATGCCGGGCCGGCCCGGACGGTTGAAGTCGTTGGGCCGGGTGCCACCGCCACCGGGGCGGTTGCCACCGAGATCACCCGGCAGCGTGGTGGGACGGTTGCCCCCGATGCCGGGACGGCCCGGACGGTTGGAGTCGTCTGGCCGGTTGCCACCGCCACCGGGGCGGTTGCCACCGAGATCGCCCGGCAGCGTGGTGGGACGGTTGCCCCCGATGCCGGGACGGCCTGGACGGTTTGAGTCGTTGGGCCGGTTGCCACCGCCACCGGGGCGGTTGCCACCGAGATCGCCCGGCAGAGTCGTGGGGCGATTGACGCTTCCCAGGCCAGGACGATCGCCACCGCCGCCACCCGGCCGGTTTCCGCCGATCGTTCCGGGAAGCGTGGTCGGCCGATTCCCGCCACCGGCGCCGCCACCGGGCAGGCCCGGTGTGGGAAACGAGGGCTTCGTGGTGGGGCCGACGTTCGGACGATTCCCGCCACCGAGATTCCCGCCTCCGATTTGGCCTGGACGCTGCGGCAGGGAGGGGCGAGTGGCGAATCCGCCACCAGGGCGGCTGGCGGTGCCCCCACCCAAGCCCGGCAGGCCGGGCTGCGGAGCCGGCTTTGTCATCGGCAGTCCGGGGCGACCAACGTTCCCCTGAGGCCCTGCATTTCCCGGCAGGGCCGTGGCACCGCCGCCTGGCCGCATGCCGCCGAGCCCCGGGCGAGACATGCCGCCGGGAAGCGGTGCCGGTGCCTGCGGACGCACAGCGGCATTGGGCAACGAGGGCCGGGCAGGATTCGGTCGCTGCATCGAGCCGACACTGGGCCGTTGAAAGTTCGGCGTCTGAGGCCGATTCATGCCACCCATCCCAGCGCCCTGCCCGATGTTTCCCGGCCCCATGTTCGCAGGGCGGGTGGCCGGAAACTGACCGCCCCCCGGCATGCCGAGATTCGGCCGCGTTTGCGGCATCTGGGGCCGTGCCTGAGGCAGATTCGGCCGCGTTTGCGGCAACTGCGCCGGCCGGCCCTGGGGCATGGCCTGCGGGCGAGGTGTCGGCATCTGCGGCCGGGGCGCCGGACGATTCATGGCGTGCGGTCCGCCGCCACCGGCACGGCCCACCGACGGACGAGCCTGGGCAGTGCTCGCGATCAGCAGGCCCACGATCACCATCCACCCACAGCCATCACGCAGCCGCATGGGCAGTTTCCTCCTCGAGAGAAACCAGAACGAAAAGACGCAGGGGCAGGACATGGAACCGCTCTCTACGAAAAACACCGTGAGCCTGTTCGACTCAAGAAGCCGGTTTGCCGGGCGATGCCGTCGCATCCTGGACCGCGGGGGCCGCGGCGGGAGATGCGGGCGCGGGGGGCTTGCGGGCGATGACGAGCTTGAAGTCAGGCTCTTCGACGCCGGCGACGATCCTGTCAGCGCTCTCGACGACGAAGTGATCCTGATCAGACGGGCGGATGGAGATCGTGGCGGAGCCGGTCGTGCCATCCGGCAACGTGGCCTCCGACTTCACGAGCCAGCCGTCGTCCACCGCCATCCATTCGCCTTCGCTGAAGCCGCCATCCGAGTCAAAGGTCCACGACCGCAGCCTGCTTTCCACCGGATCCCAGCCGATCCGCTGCGTGCTTCGCGATGTCGGCCGACCGCCGACGGAGAGGTTGTACTCACCGACCAGAAAGTTGCCGTCATCGCTCCAGGCGTATTGAATCTGCGTCCGGCCCTCCGGGCTCTCGTCCACCCATTCGCCCACGAGAAAATCGAGCGAGGCGAGCATCTCGGCCGGCGTCGGCAGCGGATCGTCGGAAAACTCGCGGTAGGAGGCGATCGGCCAGCGGTCGCCCTCCTTCACCCGCACGGCGGCGTAGCGCATCTGGGCGGCGGAGGCACCCTGGTCCGCCGTGATCCGTCGCACCCCCTCCTCGATCAGCAGCTCATCGCCGATGCCACGGGCATCGGTCACCTCGAGTTCGAGCACGGCCTTGGGGAACCGCTCGAAGAACCGCTTGAACAGCGCCTCGATCTCGCCGCGGGTCTCGGTGACGTTGCCGTTTTCATCGACGACCTCGGCGTCTTCGAGGAACATGCCGCCGATCGCGGTCGAGTCTCCGGCGTTGAACGCCTTGACGGTCGCCGCCGCCTCGGCGGCGACCGCCGCCTCCAGGGGGCTTTTCTCCGGAGTGGAGGTCGCCGCGTCCGCGGACGCTGCCACCGCCACGGCGGGCGTTGCCGGCACGGGCGTCGTGACGACGTTCTGCGCGGATGCCACGCAGGCCACAGTCAGACACCACCCCCCGGCCAACCATCTGCCCGCGATCCGCCGCCGCTTCGAATCAGTTTTCATGCCCGGCATGCTCCGCCTCATCGGTTGTTGCTCCGTCTGGTCGCGTGACGATCGGCATCGTCGGCTTGCGGCCCGCAATTAAAAGAGCATGTCAGCCGCGGACACGCAAGCGGCAGAACAGACAAAACCGCGCCCCGCGAAGGCGGCGCTCAGCAGGCGGGCGTCGCTGCCGGCGGCCCGAGGATGCTGCGCCTGGCCACGCTCCACCAGCCGGGACGGTCGAGACCGCGGTAGGGCGAATCAGCCGGCAGGGTCGCCATCAGGTGCTCGTGGGCCCGCTGGAGGTTGTGGTAGGGCATCGAGGGGAAGAGATGATGCAGCGCGTGGTAGCGGATGGAGAACGGGAAGAAGAGGAGAGTGAGCGGGTCGTTGCTGGTGAAGTTGCAGGAGTCGGTGATGTGGGCGGCCATGTCAACCCGGCTGCCGTCGCCCTCGCAGTGGTGATCGGCGAGGAAGCGGAGCTGGTTGAGTGCGACCGTGGCCACCGCCAGCGCGTAGAGCAGCGGTATCCGCGTCCAGGGGTTGAGCCCCAGGATCACCAGCAGCGGGATCAGCAGGGCGCGGACGAAGCAGGGGATCTCGACGGCGAGGATCGCCCGGCGGTCGGCGGCCGTGGGCCGCCGCTCATATTCGCGGTTGAAGGTCAGGGCCGAGGCGTGCCGCAGGGTCCACTCCCGCACCTGCGGATGCACGAACGTCAGCGGCACGAGCAGGAATCGCAGGAACACGGCGATCGGCATCACGAGGATCTTGAGCACATAGCTGAGCACGCTGGTCGCGTTGCCCCCCTCAACCCAGTTGGCGACGTATTCGGGATCCTGCGGGGTGCCGTAATACCGCTGGCTATGGTGGTCGCGGTGATGCCGCGTGAAGAACGGGCTCGGCATCAGGATCATGATGCCTCCCAGGACGTTCCACGCCGCCTTGAAGCCGGGCATCTCGTGTTGGCCCAGATGACAGACCTCGTGCACGAGCGATCCCATCCGGTAGAGCCAGAAGGTCGCGATCGGGAAGGCGACGAGCTGCTGCCATGAGCCGAGCGGGGCGAGCAGGTAGACGGAGGCGGCCAGGTAGGACGCCGTCAGGCTGACGAGAAAATCGACCCAGTACCGCAGCGGGGACACGCGGAAGAAGTCGGTATCGGCGGCACGAACGGCCTGCCGAACCTCGTGAATCCAAGACGGAGACCCTGGCGGCGTGCCGTCGTCCGTTCCGCGGGCCATGTCGATCGCATCGTCGGCGCAGGCCTGAATCATCGCATCCGCCTCCTGCGGGAAACACCCGGGAAAGTCCCTTACTGCACCAGAATCGTGTTGGAGCCGCAAGCCGGGCCGCCGAAAAAGCGAAGGGGCCGGGCGTTTTCACGCCCGGCCCCTTCTGTGGGCACGCTTCATCGGGCCGAAGCCCGATGGCAGTCAGTGCTTACTTGCAGCGACGGCAGCCGCAGCCGCGGCGACGGCCACCGCACTCACCGCAGGCAGCCGAGGCACCGCCGCAGTCGCCAGCGGAAGCCGAGGCACCGCCGCAGTCGCCGGCGGAAGCCGAGGCACCGCCGCAGTCACCGGCGGAGGCCGAGGCCTCGCCGCAACCACCGCAGGCGTTCTCGACGGGCACCTCGACGGCGACCGTCACGCACTTCTGCACCGGCACTTCCTTCGTGACCGTGTGCGGGACGCGAACCGTGTAGCTCTGCGTCTTCGTCTCGGGCACGCAGTCATACGCCGTCACGGTGTACGACTCTTCCTTCTGCGACGGGACCATGACCGTGTAGGAAACTTCCTTGGTCATCGTCTCCGGCACGCACTTCGTCACCGTGTACTCCCGAGTCTTCGACTCGGTGCGGTACTTGGTGACGTTGACCGTGCGGGACTTCTGCTCCGGCACCATCTTCGTGACGGTGTAGGTGCGGGTCCGCTCCTCCGGCACGCAGGTCGTGACGGTGTAGGTGCGGGTCCGCTCCTCCGGACGGTACTTGGTGACGCTGACCGAGCGGGTCTTCGTCTCCGGAACGCACTTGGTGACCGTGTAGGTCCGGGTCCGCTCTTCCGAGCGGTACTTGGTGACGTTGACCGAGCGGGTCTTCGTCTCCGGCACCATCTTGGTCACGGTGTAGTTCCGAGTCCGCTCTTCCGAGCGGTACTTGGTGACGTTCACCGAACGGGTCTTCTGCTCCGGCACCATCTTGGTGACCGTGTAGGTCCGAGTCCGCTCTTCGGGGCGGCACTTCGACACCGTGTAGGTGCGGGTGCGCTCCTCGGAACGGCACTTGGTCACGTTCACCATCCGGCTCCGCTGCTCCTGACGGCACTTGGTGACCGTGTAGGAGTAGGGGACCTCTTCGGTCGTGCACTGGTAGGTCGTGACCGGGACTTCCTTCGTCTCACACGTCGGAACCCAGACCCGCTTGCAGCACATCTTCGGGGGGCAGGGGCAGCCGCAGGCGTCGGTGCCGGCCGAGGCGACCTCGACCTGCTCCGTGGCCCAGTGACCACCGCGGACCTGCACCGTCTTCGACGACTGGACCGGGACGCGCTTCTGCACGGTCCGGCTGCCGGTCATCTCCTCGGTGTAGGGCACGTTCACCGTGTAGGTCTGCTCGACCTGCTCGGTGTAGGGAACGTTCACCGAGTAGGTCGAAACCTTCTCCTCGGTGTAGGGCACCATCACCGTGTAGGTGGCGGTCTTCTCTTCCGAAACGGGCACGTTCACCGTGTAGGTCTGCTCGACCGACTCGGTGTAGGGGACCTGGACCGTGTAGGTCGAGGTCTTCTCTTCCGAAACCGGCACCATCACCGTGTAGGTCTGCTCGACCGACTCGGTGTAGGGAACCTGAACCGTGTAGGTCGAGGTCTTCTCTTCCTGG
>SXGQ01447187.1_pt1 | contig 11893 bp, 14 predicted proteins | sample 3178371 | NCBI WGS metagenome assembly SXGQ01 (sample SAMN11356859, study PRJNA531348) | freshwater metagenome | isolation source: freshwater sample F1-20 | place: China: Fuxian Lake, Yuxi | collected 2017-12-25 | reverse complement strand
GGCATCGTCGCCGAGAACTTCTCGGGCTTGGTCCCGCGCGTCGATGAGGTCGCCCAACGAGTCAAGCTCGGCGTTGAGGAACCGGGTCGTGGCGTCGGCGAGGGCCGCCAAGACAGTGCGCTCAGCGGTCGGCATCTGAGCCTCCCGGGGGGGTCGAAGGAACAGCTAGCCGACCCACGCCCATCGAGCCGCAATGGACGCACGGGGCGACCGGCGAAGGCTCACGACACGCCGAGCAGACCCACTCGTCGGTCACGTCGATGACGCGCTGAACGACCCCGGTGGGGGTGAACTCCCGGATGGTGGCTTTCATGCCCGCCCGTGGGTCGCAGCGTCCCTGGGACGGTCTGCTTCTGCGCATGTAGGGCAGAGCCAGATTGCGGGACCATCGGCAGCCACCTGCTCGGCGTGGTAGCCGGACACGTCATCGCCGCATTCCTCGCAGACGAACACTTCGCCGTGCGGCGGCTCGCCTGCCTTGCGGCGGTAGTGCTTCACGCCCATGAGGTAGAGCGCGCCGATTACCAAGCGGGCGGCCGTGATTGCGAGGAGCGGCGCGGCACAAACAAACAGTGCCACCGCGAGGACCTTCTCGACGGGAGTCATCGCGCACGTCCCTCTGAGTCGAAAGATTGGGCCGCAGCGTCACTCGGGCCGATGCCGTGGACAGGGCAGGCGAGCACGTCGCCGCGCCCGTCGCTGTCCTCGCCGCCGCACGAGCACAGCGGGTGACGTACGTCGAGCAGGTGATCGAACGACTCGCCCTTACGGGACGCGAAGTCGATGAGCTGCCCGACCTTCCTGTTCCAGCGCGGCGGGTCGAGTGCCCACTCCCGCAAGAACTCGTCACGCATCTCACCGGCGAGATCCGCGTGCCCACGCTGGGCCAGCCAGGCGGCGCAGCCCACAGTCGCGCTGATGTGCGCTTCGACCACGTCAGACATCCGAGACCTCCCGCTGGGCCGAAGCGACGATCGGGTCTGTCGTGTCGTCTACGAGCTTCGCGGCAAGCAGTTCGTCGTAGTACACGTCGAGCGGAGTGCCCCACATCTCGCCGACGCCGCCACGAACGCTGCGCTTCCCGAACTCGCTCGCGTTCATCAGGACGGGCTTGCCGTCAGCGCCTGTGACGATGACGCGCCCGCCGTTGCGATGGTCGGCGTAGATGCCGGCCGTGATCCCGCCGTCCCACAGGATCTCGATGCGGTCGCCGCTGTCGTGTCGCGCCATGTCAGCTTCCCTCCTGGGGCGACTCAGGCGTCGGAGTCGCTACGGGGGCGAGGTGTGCAACGCCTTGGTCGAGCGCGCGGACCACCGCGTCAGCGGTCGCTTCATCGCCGCTCGCGACGGCAGGAAAGGAGCCAAGCCAGAGCGCGCCGCCGCGAGCGCCACGGAACTCCGCGGAGACCGCATCGCCAATGACGCGCATTCGCACAAACCCTCCACCGAAGGCGATCGTGGTGCGCTCAACGCGGCGCGAGAGAAGTAGGCCAGCCTCACGCACGAGGCGGCGAACCTGCGGCGCGTTGTGCGGCAAGTACAGCGCGGTGGCCTTGGCCGCCCCTCGGGGGCCATGGGCGATCAAGCGAAGTTCAGCAGTCGCCGGGTCGCCCGGCACGCCCGTCGTCGCCACGCTGAGCCAGCCAACTCCATTCGCGGCCTGGAGGTCAACTACGGACATCGCGATCCCCTCGGGGTCGGCCCGCCAGTTCCTTGATGTGCTTCGCCTCAGCGTCCGTGTAGCCGTGCCGCCACGCGACCCACTCGACCGAGCCATGCTCGTACGGGTTCGCGCCGATCCGGCGGCGATGACCGCATGCGTGGGAGGCGTCCCAGCCCTCGCGGCAGGCCTGCGGCCTGGCGCTGGTCTGCGCATCGCACGTGGTGCTTTCCAGCGCCAACGTTGCATTACGTTTCGACGCCAACGTTGCATTACGTTTCTCGCCCTCCGACCCCGACGTTTGGGCTGGGGACGTGGCTCGGGTCTCGTCCATCTGCGCCATCGTCCTTCGCGCTGCCTCACGCCAGGTCTCAGCGATCGCCCCCGCAGCGATGGCTCGTGCGCGCTGAGCGTCCGTGACGTCGTAGTGCGCGAACGCGGGACGTTCGTCGGCGTGATACTGGCGCCTCGCCAGGCCGATGCTTGCGGCAAAATCGTGGAGCTCGGCCACGTCGTCGGCGCAGAGATGCGACCAGCGTTTTCCGTACTTCGGGATGCGGCTGTCGTCGACGTAGACGCTCATCGGGCGCCGCCTCGTCCGTGACCGACGTGCATCACGCGGCGGGGCCCTTCGGCGAGCGTCGCCCTGACCGTGGTCATCGCCGGCCGCCGCCTTCCAACGGTCGCGATGCGTCGAAAGGGCGCGTCATCGGTGGAGACATCTGCATCGTTGCAGTATCGGCATCCATGCGGATGAACTTCACGCTCACCCCGCAACGGCCCGGCGAACAGCCGCCTGCAACGGCCCTCGCGCCTGGCCGGCAAGTGCCGCGGCGAGCGCGTCGGCTGCGTGGTCGCTTCCGATCGCCGCCGCTTCGAGGCCCAGTAGGCGGGCGACCATGGTGTGGACCTGCGTTTTGCCGGCGCGAGAAGAACCGCACGCCGCCTGCTTGATCTGCTGCGGCGTGAGGTGATCGACGGGAACGTCACGGCGTCCGGCAGCCAGCAGGGCTGTGGCCCGCGCGTGTGCGACATCCATGGCGCTGGAGACGTTCTGGTTGAAGTACAGCTCTTCGACCGCCATCCGCGCCGGCGGACAAGGGAGGGTTCCGATGACCGCTTCGAGCTCGCGTTCGATCCGTGCGAGACGCTGCTCGAGCGCTGCGCCCGGCGTGGTGGTGATGACGCCGAACGTCACCGCGCGCAGTGTCGAGCCGTCGCGTATCACCGCGCCGTAGCCCAGGTGCGCCAAACCAGGGTCGATTCCGAGTACGAGCGACATCGTCAGGCCGCAGCGACCGAGGGCTCGCAACACCAACAGGCGTGCTTCGGAAGGCCAGTCTGCCGGCACACGACGTGACGCAGCGGGTCGAACTCGACTTCGCAGATGACAACGCGGCCACCTGAGTCGCGGGCGATCCGCAGGACACGGCTGAACCGGAAGGCCTGCGGCTCGAGCAGCCACAGGGACCCGGGGGGATCCCCTGCGATCTCAGGACTCGCGGCGTCGACCGGACCAGCGTCACCACGCAGTCGGTAGAGCACGCCGATGCGCTCACGCGCGCCGGCGAGGAACGCGGCAGCGCAACCTTGCGGGGTCGTGGCGGCACGGAGGATGGGCGGACCGTCGTCGATCGCCTCGGGTCGCAAGATGGCTCGCTCGCCGTAGAAGCGCGATGCGAGGTGAAACGTCTCGCCGGTGTCCATCGGGCCATGATCGACCGCCGGGCGGTCACGCTGCGCGACGGGCCCTCGGGTCGGGTTCCGCCAGCCTGAGCGTCACGCGGCGGCGGCGGCTGCGCGATCGCGCTCAAGGGTTGCGCGACGCGCCTGTACGGCCTCCGCTGCGGTCTCGACATGTAGGTCGGCGAAGCAGTGAGGAACGCTTTGGCGGCAGTACGGCCGCCAAATCGGTGCGCCGACATCGCGGTGAGCCCAGACGATCGCTTGGCGCATCGCGTCGGCCTTGCTCATCGCGCCGATCACGAACTCACGCTGGGGGATCGAGAACTGGCGGTGCCGCGGCAGCGCGGTGGCGATGTCGTGGGCGGTGATGAGCACGTCGTATCGACGCAGGACGGAGGACACGTTCGCACCGTAGGCGCAGACGAGGACGGCCTGTAAGCGTCGGTGGGGCGCGCAGACTTTTTCACCCCGGGACCCTTGTGGGGGGATCTCCAGTGGTGGCATGCTGAACGTGCTGCTGCGGTCCAGTCCTCGCCAGACCCCGAACCCCGCGAGGGCTCCCAGTGCCGTGTGCGCGTTCACCCCAAGCCGGACTGTCTCGCCGGGACGCGAGGCAGTCCGGCCGTGCGCCTGGACTCCTGGCGATCCACGTCACGCGCCGGCGTATGACGCCGCGGCACGCTCGAGCCGACGTTCGGTGCGGGCCTCGATCGCGATCTCGCGCAACGCCTGCCGGTTCGACGCGTCCCAGCGCGTCAGGGGCGCGCTGATGTGCAGGTCTCCGCGCGGATCGAGGTCGGTGTGCAGCCGCACGAGCTGCACCGAGGTCCGGAAGTCCTGGTGGCCGTCCAAGAGCAGCACGCCGGCGCGCCCGTAGGGGCCGCCCCTGCCGTGCTCGCGTGCGGAGGCACGGATGTCGGCGAGCGAGTCGCCACGCTCGCGCGCGAGCTCGATGAGCGGCATCGCGCCTTTCGGCCCGATGCCCTTGACCCCAGCGACCCCGTCACTGGAATCGCCGACCATGCCCTTGAAGAGATGGACGCGGTCCGGCGGCACGCCGAAGACTTGCTCGGCGCTCTCGGCGTCGTAGTGCTTGACCGCCGAGCCGGAGATCAACAGGAGGTCCACATTGGGCGAGACGGCGGCGACCAGGTCGCGGTCAGTCGAGAGGATTGTCCCCCGGTGCTGGCCTTCCAGGTGGACCGCCAGGGATGCGACGACGTCGTCGGCTTCGTAGCCGCGGGCGTGCGCGACGGGGATCCCCAAGGAGTCGGTGAAGAATCGCAGCACGGTCGGTAGCGCCGCTTTCAGGTCGGCGGGCGTTTGCGCCTCCTGACGGCGCGCAAGCTTGTAGCTCGGGTCGATCGCGCGCCGCACGCAGTAGCCGTCGGTGTCGTCCGCCGCGGCGACGATGAAGTCCGGCCGCTCCATCTCCTCGGAGATGATCGAGTCCAGCAGGTCGCAGGCTCGCGCGAGCATGTCGACCTTGTCGCTGCCGCGCGCGCTGTAGTAGGCGCGGTAGATCAGGCTGGGCGCGTCGATGAGAAGCGTCCGGCTCATGCGACCTCTGCGACGGCTGCCAGTGCCGCCGCGCCTTCCGGCGTCAGCGTGGGCTCGTGCATGGTGCCGCGCGTAGCGGGCTGGGAGATGTATCCGATGTCGCGCAACCACGCGTACCGTCCGCGGTCGCTACCGAGCGGAGGTGGCGCACCGTCCCGGATGGCAACCAGGAGGGCGGCGAGGTCCTTCGTCAGCGGCGGGGGCCCAGCGAGAGGGGTCGTGAACTGGGAGGGCGCGGCGAGGCCGACCTCGTAGGCGTCGCAGTTGAAGCGGACGCGCTTGGCGCCGTCGCCGCGGCCTGGCGGCAGGACTGCCGTGACGATCGCGCAAGCCTCACGGCCGCCGTCGAGGAGGAGGGTGTAGTAGCAGCCTGCGTGAACAGATGAGGAGTGCATGGGCTTCGTTTGAATAGTTGCGCCCCACACGGACATTCTGCGAGACGACGAACGGCCCTCTGTGGAGGGCCGTTCGCGCGGGTCTCACGTGACCGCTGATCCTCCGCTCGCGACCAGTCCCAGCCGCGGTCGGAGGTGCCTCCGGAGCAGCTCGTCACCGAGCCGCTCCGGAGGCAAGGTGATCGCGCCTACCGGCCGAACACCGTGACCTGACGACGCGGCGACGTGCCGCGGACGAACGGGTAGCCGCTCTGCTGGACCACGATCGCGCGGAACCGGTAGTTCGAGCGCGTGACGGTCCGGCGGAAGCGGTACTTGGCGGTGAACGCGCCGGACTGCTTGACGCGGACGGTCCGGAACGTGCCCCAGCGGCCGTCGCGGAATGCCTGCAGGTTCACGAGCACCCCGCGGGTCGGGATGTGCCCGCCGAGCAGTCGGCCCTTGAACGTGACCGCCTGGCCGTTGCGCAGCGTCTTCGGTCCGACCGTGGTCTTGACCCCCGCGGCGACGAACTGCTGCGTGGCGTTCGACCGCTGGTAGTCCTCGTCGCCGGCGTAGGGGAAGTAGACGGCACGCCAGTTGCGCGACGGGCCCGACTTCTTGTGCTTGTACTTGAAGACGCCCTTCTTGTCGGTCTTGGCCGTGCCGAGAACCGTCCACTTCTGGTAGCGGACCATCTGGATGATGACGACCTTCGCGCCGATGATGGGCTTGCCGGCGTTGTTCTTCAGCGTGCCCTGCAGCGGCATCTTGCGGCCGTACTTGGTCTTGGCCTGCTTGACGGGCAGGTTGTTCTTCTTGCCCGACATCAGGTTCAGGACCGACTTGGCGTTCTTCGAGGCGTTCAGCCCGTTCGGGGTGCCGGCTGCCATGCCCGCGAGGGGGTGGCAGAGGCCGGCGACCTGGGCGTAGTCGCACTTCTTGTCCCAGGTGATCTTCGTGTCCGCGCTGCCGGTGCCGCCGTTGCCGTTGATCGACGTGACGCCGCCCTGCGGGTTGGGGTCGGTGCACGACGTGTCCGGATTGGCCGGGCACGCGTCGAGGGGGTCGGGGATCCCGTCGCCGTCCTGGTCGGCAGCGACGGTGAACCCGAGAGTGTTGACCGTCGAGCGGTTGCCTGCGGCGTCGACGGCCGAGTACACCAGCGAATGCGCGGACTGCGACGTCGTCGTCATGGATGCTGCGGCGCCGCGCGTCTGCTGAAGCCCAGCGGCGTCGAGGTTCATGTCGATGTAGCCGCCGCGCTCAACCGGATCGGCCGGAGCGGCGCCGTCCATGCCGGACTTGCCGGCTGCTCCCGCCTGAGCGTTGTCGACGTCGGCGGCGGTGACGTTGTGCGTCACCGTCAGCGCGTGGACCCCGTCGGCGGCCGAGGGGGTGATCGACACCGTCGGCGCGTCACGATCGGCCTTCAGGTCGATCGTGGCGTCCGCAACCGCGGGCTTGCCGTTACCGCCGATCGCGCGGGCCTTGATCTGCGTCACGCCTGAGGGCACGTCGCCGATCACCAAGGAGCCGGTCTCGCCGTCGGGGTCGATGGCCTTGATGTCCTGCGGGTCGGAGAGGTCGTTGTCCATGACCGGTGCCGGCTCACCGGGCTTCTGCACGGTGATCGAGTACCCGCGGATCTTCGCGCCGTCGGCGAGCTTCTGCTGGCCGGCGCCCATCTTGGCGGTCTGCGGGAAGTCCGTGGCCGTCGTGTTGTTGATCCAGCCGTTGACCTCCACAGCGCTGTTGCGCGGCAGGTCAGCCGTTCCGGGCGTACGCGAGTCGTACTTGAAGGTCACCTCGTCAGACCACGGCCCGGCGGTGCCGACGGCGTTGACCAGTCGCACGCGGGCCTTCCACTCGCCGTAGCTCGTGGACGGGAGGTTTCCGGTGCTCGTCGAGGTGCCCCCGCCGGCGGTGTTGATCGTGAAGCAGCCGTTGCCCGAGCCGGCGAACGGCGCGGCCTTCGGGCAGACCTGCGTCTCGTTCGAAGCGATCGGTGACGTCGGCGACCCGTTAGTCGACCACGAGAGCGCGACGTTGTTGGTGATCTGCCAGCCGGTGTCGGTGGCCCCAAGGAAGCCGCGGTTCGGTGCGGCCTTCATCGACGCAGACAGGTCTGCGGAAACCTTCACGGGCGTGCTGTTGTCGAAGTACGCCTGATGAACGCTGTCGGTCGTGTTGCCCGCAGCGTCGATGGTGCGCAGCAGCACACGGTGAGCACCGTTGGAGAAGCCGGCGGTGTTGACGTTGAAGGACGGGAACTGCACGCCGGCGCAGGGGCGCATCGACGTGTAGTTGCAGGAGTAGTCATGCTGGCCCTGCAGGACCCAGTTCGACGCGCCTTGCGTGCCCTCGACGAAGACCTGCGCGTGCTTGATCCCGATGTTGTCGGCAGTGTTGAAGCCGACCGACTGCACGCCGCTCTTCCAGGTGCCGCTGATCAGGCCGCCGTTGTGGTTGTCGTTGCTGGGGAAGTGCGGGTCGTAGACGGTCAGCGTCACGTCCTTGGCCAGGAACTGGTAGGCCGGAGAGAAGTTCCGGCCGCAGTTCGGAGCGAGCACGAAGCACAGCGCGTTGAACTCCACCCCTGCGGTGAACAGTGAGTTCGGGCCCGTGTCGCCATAGCCCCAGCCGCCAGCCCAGCTCTGCGCGGCAGCGATCTGGGCGCCGCTGCCGAGGTCGGTAATGCCGCCGACCCAGCCGGCGTGTCCGACGTACGCGCCGAAGTTGCCGCGCACGCGGGTGATCGCCATGCCGCCGTCGGGGATGTAGGCACGCAGGCGCGCCCCGACGCCCGGGTACTGCGCGTAGGGTGAGACGCCGTAGCGGGCCTGCAGCCCTCGGTAGTCGTACTGCAGATGACCCGGCGCCTCACCGGAGGGCGTGCAGCCTCCAGCGTTGCCGGTGTCGCCGTATCCGTCGGAAGCGTCTCCGAAGACGCCGTTGTTGGTGTTGCCGTACGAGGCGTGGCAGACGTGAACCTCGTACTCGCCGGCGCTCGCAAGCGACGCAGCGACGGCCAGGGTTGCGAGGATCCCGCTGAAGGCCGCGAGGAACACGGGGGCGGTGCGCCGAAGCGTTCGCCCGCGCGGAAGAGTGAGACTGAGCACGTGAGACTCCTGAGACGAAGTGCATTGCGCCTGAGACGGGCGCAATACCGGACTAGCACGTCAGAGTAGACCACGGGTTCGCGCGCTGGGAAGGGTGCCAACGACAAGTTTCTCGACCGGTCGGCGTCCAGAGCGGCTCCTGAAACGTTACGGGCCGCCCGAAGGCGGCCCGTACATGATGCGCTTAATGTGACGCTGTCGCTCACCAGGCGGGGTCTCACGCCGCCTGCATATCGCTGTCGCGTCAACGGTCGGGGTCTCACGCCGTCCGTCAAAGCTCCGTGGTTGTCCGGTCTTAGAGCCTGGCCCTTGCGGGCCGCGCGCATCTCACATTGCTGTCTACCCGTCGACAGGTAGGAGCAATCACCAAAGGATATGCGAAATCCACTGGACGTGTGATTGATGGCGCCCAATGTCGACACCCGGGTAGGAATCGGGTTTGTTCGTCGCGGGAGCCCTTACCGAACGTTCATCCGCGCGGTTACCCTTGTGCATTACATCGGCCACGGGCAGGAGACTCTGCGCATGGCCGACGTCGTCTCACATCTCACGCCTCGTCTCACGACCCCACACTCCATGCACCCATATTCCTTTTCGCGCCGCCGCAGGGCGCTTCTGCTGATCGCGGCTGTCGCCGCCATCCCGCTTGCTGGCTGCGGCGGCGGTGCGTCGATCGACGATGACGGAGTTGCCGCGGTCGTCGACGGGCAGACCATCACCAGCGAGCAGGTCGCCGACGCGGTCAAGGGCGCACTGCCGCTCACGGCCGGCACCGCGGTCGAGCTCGACGCCCCGAAGTTCACGAAGTGCGCCGCGGCCATGCGGAAGGTCGCCAAGACGCCGGCTGACGCGGCCGTCGAGCAGTGCAAGGTCCAGTACGCGACCGCCCGAAACCAGGCGTTGCAGACGCTCGTGACCAGGAAGTGGATCGCGCTCGCTGCCGAGGACGCGGAGATCTCGATCTCCGACGCCGAGCTCGACAAGGCGGTCAAGGCGCGGGTGGCGGCGCAGAAGGCGGCCGGAGACGATGCGGCAGCGATCCCAGAGGGTCAGATGCGCGACATCGTTCGCAACGAGCTGCTGACCACCCGCTTGTTCACGGTCGAGACGAGCAAGCCCACCGACGCGCAGATGCGCGCCTGGTACGAGAAGAACGGCGAGCGCCTCGCGCGCCCCGCCTCACGCGACCTCGAGCTGATCCGGCTGTCGTCACGCGCAAAGGCGCAGGCCGCCTACGATCAGATCGCTGGCGGCTCGAACTTCAAGCAAGTCGCGCGGGCCAGCAGGTACGCCGCGCCGGTCGCGCTGCCTGGGGTGACCGAGCAAGCGCTTCCGCCCGCGCTGGGCCAGGCGGTCTTCGGAGCAGTCGTCGGTCGCCTCGCCGGCCCGGTCAAGGTCGGATCCGGCGAGTACGTCGTCTTCCGTGTCACCGACACCGATGCGCCCCAGGACAAGCCAGCGTTCGCGAAGGCCAAGACGCAGATCGCCGCCATGCTCGCAAGCGAGATGCAGGGGGCAGCCACATCGAAGCGCAACGAGGAGTTCCAGGAGACGTGGAAGGCCAAGACTGAGTGCGCGAAGGGCTACCGGGCACCGGTCTGCGGGAACGTCGAGACGCCCAAGACCTCCTCGCCCGCGAGCAGCCGAACCTCGACGGCGGCGACGACCGCTCCGCCGATCGTGCCGCCGACCTCCAACCCGCAGATGCCATGACGCCGCCCCTGGATATCGACGTCGCGGCCGCCGATCCGCCCTCGACCGACACGCCGACCGTGGCGGGCAACGGCGCTGCGCGCAACGGCCACCAAGACGCCCCACCGCTCGAGGTCGGCGATCCGCTGGCCCAGGTCGGCCGCACAGGACAAGCCGATGTCGCCACCGACGCGGGCACGCAGGACCTCGGCGTCGCGACCACCACATCAACGCCGCCGGACCTCACCGTCCTCGCAGAGCAGGTCCGCAACGCGAGCGAAACCGAGGCGCAGCAGGCCGACGCGCAGAGCAACGGCTCGGGAGTGGCTGGCAGCCGCACGCCGCTCCTCGGCCGCCAGTGGTTCCGCTTCACGCTCGTGATGATCGTCGTCGTCATCGTCGTCGGCGGAGCTGCCGCTGCCGCGTACGTGATGAGCCAGGACCAGCGCTCGCAGGCAGCGCCCGCCCCTGAGACTGCCGCGCCTGACGATCCGCGGCTCAGCCCCGCCGAACGCGCCGCGCTTGAGAACGGCCCCACCACCGCGAACACCACGGCCGCCGGCGACGCCGCCGCCAGCCCCAACGATGGTGACGTAGCGGCAGAGTCGGTCCTGCCTTCCCTGCCGACCCCGGAGGCCGCACGCGACGCGACCCCCGACGAGAGTGCCTCGGACGCTTCCAGCGCTCCGAGCACGCCGACACCGACGCCGAAGCAGGATCCGGCGCCCGCAGCTAAGCCGAAGAGTTCTACGACCGAGTCCGCCGGCGCGGCGGCTGCCGCACCAGCGGCAAGTGGCGGGACCGGCGCTCCCGGTCCGGCTGGCCCCGCCGGGCCCGTCGGCGCTCGCGGCGAGCGAGGTCCACGTGGCGAGCAGGGCCCCGGTGTGGCGGGGCTCAGCACCGCTCGCGTGTACGCGTCCGGCAAGATCGACGGCCGCTCGGGCGACTTCCCGTCAGTTCGCCGCGCGAGCGACGGGCTGTACTGCCTCAGCGGCGCCAAACTGGCTGTGGTCACCGTCACGGTCGATGCAGGAGCCGGGGGCGCGTTGGCCGTCGCCAGCGCCAGCGCCAGGCCGAACGCCGCGAAGTGCGGTGCCGACACGACCGGCTTCATCCAGATCCAGGCCGTCGACGGGACGCCCGTCAACCGTCCGTTCTACGCCACAGTGCGCTCCGTTACCGACTGAGCGTCCCGAGCGTCGTTGACGCGGCCCGGCGGTCGCCGTCAACGACGCCAGCTAGCTGCGGCGCCTGGCTCCCCAGGCCAGGCGCACGAAGTACGTACCTTGCTCGAGCGCGTAGCGCAGGAGGAGCGCCGCGAGAGCCACGAGCGAGAGGACCAGCGGGACGCCGGCGGCAACCGCGAGATCGGGCTGGTTGAGCGCCACGGCTGCAGAGACCGGCACGTACCACGCGGCGGTCGCCGCGAGGACCCAGCGTGCGCCGTTGAGGTGGCCGACGAGCATCCCCGGCGGCGGGCAGCAGAGCAGCAGCGCGATCGCGCTGCAGGCGCCTAGCAGCCCGCCGAGCCAATCCAGGCCCCCGAGGTTCAGCGCGCTCTGCGCGAAGCCGAGCGCCGCGGCCGCGGCGAGCGGCCTGCGCGCCTGGTCGGGAAGCCGCGGGGCGCGGACCTGCGACAGGCCCTGCATCAGCGCTTGTACCTCTTGCGGTCGCGCTCCTCGCCGGCGGCGGCGATCAAGTAGACGACGAGGAAGATCCCACCGTAGACCATCAGCGCAGTGGTCAGCCGGGTAACCGAGAACTGCACCACCACGTAGGTGCCGAGGATCAGCGTCAGG
>SXGQ01061821.1_pt1 | contig 11896 bp, 11 predicted proteins | sample 3178371 | NCBI WGS metagenome assembly SXGQ01 (sample SAMN11356859, study PRJNA531348) | freshwater metagenome | isolation source: freshwater sample F1-20 | place: China: Fuxian Lake, Yuxi | collected 2017-12-25 | reverse complement strand
GTCGGACAGCGTGGACTTCCCATGGTCGATATGGGCGATGATCGAAAAATTCCTGAAGCGGGAAAGGTCCATGGGGGTGGGCGAATTCTAGGGGTGCGGCGGGGTTGGGGCCGTGAAGAGCCGCTGTTAGCCTCGAATCTCGTGGCAAACATCAAGAGCCAAAAGAAGCGCATCCTCACCAACGCCAAGCGCCAAGAGCGCAACAAGGCAGTCAAGAGCGAGCTCCGCACCCGAGTGAAGACCGCGACCGCCAGCGTCAGCAGCGATGCCAACGTCGAGGATGTTCGTTTGGCGATGAAGCGCCTCGACAAGGCCGCCACCAAGGGCATCATCCACCCGAACCAGGCCGCTCGCCGCAAGAGCCGCCTGATGAAAAAGATCAACGCCTCAAAGGCGTGAGCCAAAGCGGCGCGCTGTGCGTCGTACCGAGAGTCGCGCGAGACGCGCCACCAACACCTCGGCCACCAGTTCGGCCGGCCAATCACGCGTGCCGCGCAGTTGCAGGTCGGCGTCGGCCACCAGTTGGATCGCGTTGTGGACTCCCTCCGGACCAAGGCGGGCGATCTGTTCCAGCATCTTCTTGCCGGGAAAATCACTTTTCGGCTTCATCCCCAACAGATCGAGTGCTTCGCGCGGAGTCGACACGTCGGCACCTTCGAGGCGCAACAGGCGCGCGAAGTGGTTGTGGAGCAGTTTGACGATCTGCAGCGGATGCATCTCTCCGGCACCGAGCATGCGGTGGAGAACTGCGAGAGCTCCGGGAACGTCGCCGGCGTCGATCGCGTTGGCGAGTTCGTAGACGGGGACCGCGCCCGCCTCCCCCACGAACGGCAGTACGTCGTCACGGGTCAGCTTTTTCGACGTGCCGAAGGTGGAAATCAGCGTGTCAAGAATTCCCGGGAATCGCCCGGCATCTTCCCCCAGTCGCTCCGTCAGCGCGGATATCGCAGCCGGGTCGAGGCGCAGGCCCGCCGCTTCGAGCTGTGTGCGGTACCAGACCGCGCGCTCCGTCGAGTCTCCGATCGACGTCGACACGGACGTTCCTCCCGCGCGCTTGATGGCGTCGCCAATGCTCTTCGGTGGCTTGCCCTTCGAAGTCAGAATCAGTCGAGTGGAGTCGAGCGGGTTCGCAAGGTATCCGACGAGTGGCTGCAGTGATTCGACGACCGCTGCATCGATACGACGCAGAACCACGACCCGGAATTCGGAGAAAAGCGATTGCGTTGCGGCTGCATCGACGGCAGAACGAATGACGAGTTCTCTTTCGTCGATCGTTGGCCTGTCGGCGTCGAAATCGTCGAGCGCCAGCGAGCGATCCGCACCGCCGAGAGCCTCGTGGATGCGCGTGCCGAGTTCCTCGACGAGGAGCGACTCGTCGTCGCCGATGAGAAGCATGACCGACACGCCCCAGTGTCGCACACGGGTGTCGGTCACGAGGGAAGTCGCGCGACGATCTCAGCCACCCACCAAACCCAGCGCACACCGAGCAACAGGGGTGAAGTGAGGAGCGTCGCGATGGGTCCGCCCATAAGACCCGCAACGAGACACAACGGGAGCCCAGCGAGCATCACCGCGCCGGCGACCGGAACTGCGAGCAGGTTCGCAACAAGACCCCAGACTGCGATCCTGCCGAAGACAAAGATGAGAATCGGCAGCGTTGCCAGTTGCGCGGCCACCGATGCCGCGAGCGGCGCCACGACAAACCCCGGACACCGCGAACGCCGTAGCCACGAATCGCAACGCGGACCGACGACGACGAGACCGCCCGTGGCAGTGAACGACAACCAAAAGCCGACGGACCATGCGAGGAACGGGTCGGCGAGCACCAACAACGCCGATGATGCGAGCAATGCTCGGCCTGCGGCGACTTTCCCGCCGGTCGCAAAGACGACTGCGGAGACAGCCGCCATTCCCGCTGCGCGCAGAACGGAGGGTTCGGCCCGTGTCATTAGCGTGAATGTGGCAAGCACGGCGAGCGTCCCAACGAGCCGCGCGCGCGGTTTCATCCGTGTGATCGCGGGCGCAAAGACGGCGAGAACGAACACGATGTTCTGACCCGACACCGCCGTCAGGTGCGACAGCCCGGCATCACGAAACGCCGTGCGCATGGCCCGCGGTTGGCCACGGTCGTCACCTATCACGAGACCAACCAACAGTGAGGCTTCCGCAGGTGGGAGCACGGACGCACCATGTGCGATGAGTCGTCTCAGTCTGTTCGTCGCACGGGTCAACGCAGAACCCTGCGTCCAGTCGCCACCAAGGTCGACGTCGACGAGTCGTCCCGCAACGTGGCGCACGAGTTTGTATCGCGGCACCCCGCCTTCCCATCGCTCGCGAGTCGCCGACATCAGCACCGACTCGCCCTGCATGCGGTTGCGCACCCGCCACGCGTCGGCTCCGTAGAAGGTTGCCTCGTAGCGCCATCCCTGCACGCGGAACACGACCGCAACCCCCGCGCCACGCGCCTCGGGGTCACCAACGAGTGTGGCAATGCCCGTGTATCGCCCGACGGGCACGTCGTCGATGTGGTTCCACTCCGCATTTGCCCGAAAGGCAAAGACACAAAGGAACAACGCAACACACACCGCAGAGACCGCCGTGACGTACGATCGCCCCATGTCAATGACGCCCGAAATCACGTCGCGTCGCCGACGCATCGTGCCGGGCGGCATCGTTGATCTGAAGCGTCGACTCGGTAGGCAAGGTGGACTGGCAGGCGTCGGAGTCGGCGCGGGACTCGCGGCTTTCGGCGCCCTCGTGCTGTTCGCAACAGACAATGCGTTTCTCGGGGCAATCGGCTACCTCATCGTGTCGTTCGGTGTGCCGCTGCTCTCGCTCGTTGGTGTTCCCGCGGTGACGGGCTCGGCCCGTTGGGGTCTGGCAATCATCGGGTCGGCTGCACTGTGGTGGACGATCGGTCAGTTGTCGGCGGCACGGGTGCGCAAACGGGTCATCGCCGGCTGGCGCGAGTGGGCCACTGAGTTCGTCGTGTTCGCAGGCGGCGTGTGGGTGGGTGTGGTGTTCGGTCTCCTCTTCGCCGCGCGCTCGCTCGGCGCGATCTGATTGCTCCGCATCCCGGCCAACTCGCGGGATCACGACACCGTGACGAACTGCTTCATCGCCGAGAACTTGCCGTCACCGATTCCTTTCACCTCGAGCAGGCCCTCAGGTTTTGCAAAGGGGCCGTTCGCCTGACGGTGGGCGATGATCGCTTTCGCCGTCGACGGACCGACCCCTGGCAGTGACTCGAGCAACATCGCGTCGGCGGTATTGACGTTCACCAATCCCGAGCCCCCGGGCAACGAACCCGCGGTAGTCGGCTGGGACGAACTCGACGCCGCGGCAATTGCCTGAGGCACCGTGGCAACGGTCGGATTCGTGCGACGCACCTTTGTCGTCGGTGGTTGCACCCGCGATGCGCCGCTCGAACGTCCCGGCACGTACACCTGATCCGCGTCGGTGAGCGGCAATGCCATGTTGAGAGACGAGAGATCGGCCTGGGCTGTCGGTCCACCGGCCGCCGCCACTGCGTCGACCACGCGACTGGATGCGGCAACCGTGTAGACACCCGGTGCGACCACCGCACCGATGACGTGCACCGTGATGTCGAGCACATCGGCCGCCATCCCCTGCGGCGCGAGTGTCGCGGTCGCAATCTCAGCCTGGATCGACGACGTGGCGCCCGCCTGACCTGCGAAAGGCAAGGACGCCTCGAGGGGAGGCGACGGGGCACGCAACAGCCACCAAGCACCGATGCACACAACGACCACCGATCCGGCAGTGGCGAGCGCCCGTGCGGGCCCGTACCAATCAAGGGCTGCAGAAGCGCGCTGGCGCAAACGTTCGACGAAGGGTTGCGGGCTCATGCCCTTCGTGTGTGCGCGGTGCCGTGAACCACGGCAAGAACTAGAAGAGGCGGGCCGTCAGTTGCTTGCGGTACTTGGGGGTACGCGGGTCGTCGGGTCCCATCGTGGCGAGAATGTCGAGGAACTTCTGGCGTGCGGCCTCGTCGGCCTTCACACTCTCGAGCAGTGCGGTGAGTTGCGCATCGAAGTCGTCGACGGGATCAGCCGCCAGGCGGGCGGCGGCCGCGACACGGCGCACGTCATCGGTTTCGGGAATGCGCGCAAGCAACTGCAGCGCCTCGGGTGCGCGATCAGTCTTCACGAGCAATAGCGCCATCGCAATGACGGCGTCATGGTTGCCGGGCTCCATCGTCAACGCGACCTTCAGGCTTTCTTCGTCGCCCGCATCGATGAGCTTGCGGACCGTTTGGCTTTCCTCCGACGGCAGCAGGCGCGCAACGAACTCGGCGACCACGTGTTCAGGCTCTGCACCCATGAATGCCTCGACTACCTGGCCGTTTGCGATCGCGTACACGGCGGGAATCGACTGCACACGGAACGCAGCGGCCACCTGCGGGTTTGCATCGACGTCGACCTTTGCCAACAAGACCTGTCCACGCGTGGCATCGACGACCTTTTCGAGGATCGGGCCGAGGGTCTTGCACGGGCCACACCACTCGGCCCACAAGTCGACGATGACGGGGGTGATTCGGGACCGCTCGATGACTTCGGCCTGGAAAGTGGCGTCGGTGACATCGATGAACATGCAGGAAACGCTATCGGGAGGGAATCGTGGCTAGTTTTCTCCTCGCATGTCCCACGAACTCCCCACCGGACTCTCCCCCGCGGTGCTGCCCTGGCTCGAGACGAACATCGCCGGAGCCGTTGCACCTTTTTCCTTCACGGTGATCGCCGGCGGACACTCAAATCTCACGTACGGCGTGGTCGATGCCAAGGGAAACAGGTACGTGCTGCGCCGCCCGCCGCTCGGTCATGTGCTCGCCAGCGCCCACGATATGGCCCGTGAACACCGCATCATCTCGGCGCTCAGCAAGTCGAACGTACCGGTTGCCTCCGCCCTTGGTTTTTGTGACGACCCTGCAGTCAACGATTCACCTTTCTACGTGATGGCGTTCGTCGACGGCCACGTCATCCGCGATACGGATACCGCGTCGCGCCTCCTCACCGTCCCCGCGCGCAGGCAGGCAAGCGAGTCGATCGTCGACACGATGGCTGCGATCCACGCCGTGGATCTTGCGGCGGTTGGCCTCGACACGCTCGGCAAGCACGAGGGCTACATCGCCCGCCAGTTGAAGCGCTGGTACGGCCAATGGAACGCGCAAAAGACGCGCGAACTTCCCGGCGTCGACCGTGTCCACGACGAACTAATGAAGCGCATCCCCGACCAGGGTCCAGCGACGATCGTTCATGGCGACTACCGCCTCGACAACTGCATGGTCGACGACGCCGGCAACGTGGTTGCGGTTCTCGACTGGGAGATCTGCACGCTCGGCGATCCCCTCGCAGACCTCGGTCTGCTGATGGTGTACTGGACCGGCCCTGGCGACGAGGAGAGCGCATGGGCCGGAGCGCAGACGGCTCTCGAGGGCTTCTACGACCGCCGCGATCTTGCAACCCGTTACGCGCAGGTGTCGGGACGCGACATTTCGAACATCGACTTCTACGTCGCGTTCGCTTTCTGGAAACTCGCCTGCATTCTCGAGGGGGTGTACGCCCGCTATCTGGGTGGCGCCCTCGGCGAGCGCAGTTCCGAGGAACTGGAACCGTTCAACCAGCAGGTCGTGGCCGCGGCCGCCAAGGCCGAGGCAACACTCGAAAGACTCGCCTGATGCCGGTTCTTCACCACGTCGGCGAGCGTCCCGTGCTCGACAAGCCGGTGCTCATCACGATGCTGTCGGGATGGATCGACGCCTCGGGGGCGGGAAATGCCGCGATCGAGACGCTGAAGAACGCAACCGACGCGCAGCTCGTCGCGACTTTCGACACCGACACCTTCATCGACTACCGCGCACGACGGCCGATCATGGAACTGCGCGAAGGATTGAACGCCCGCTTGCGCTGGTCGGTACCCGAAATCCACCATGGCGCCGACGCGAACGGCCGCGACATCCTCATTCTTTCCGGCCCCGAGCCCGACTCGGCGTGGGAACTCTTCGTCGAAACGGTGTGCGACTACTGCGCGAGCCACGGTGTGGAGCGCGCCTTTGCCATCGGTGCGTACCCGTTCGCCACGCCCCACACCCGACCCCCACAACTGTCGTGCCATTCGCCTTCGCCCCAGGTGCTGGCCGAGGTGCCCTTTTTAAAGAACTCCGCCGACGTTCCCGCCGGCATGTCGGTGGTTCTCGAGCACGGCCTCGCCGAACACGGCATCGCGGCGCTCAGCCTGTGGGCGCAGGTGCCCCACTATGTTGCGGCGCTCTCCTACCCCGCCGCCGCCGCGGCTCTCGTGTCGGCCGTACAGATGGTGGCCGGTCTGGTCGTCGATGTCAGCGAACTCGTCGCCGATGCACAACAGCAACGCGAACGTATCGACCAACTGGTGTTGGCCAATCCCGAACACCTCGAGATGGTGCGCCAACTCGAGCGCATGTTCGACGAAGCGGTCAAGTCGGGACAGATCGATGCGCGGGGCCTCACACCCGCAAGTGGCGACGCGATCGCCGCCGAGATCGAGCGGTTCCTCCGCGAAGAGATGGGTCGCGACAACAAGTAGTTTGTGTTCCAACCTGAGGGGGACACATGACGAACCGCGCACACATCGAAACGCTCTGGAGCCTCGAGGGCAAGCATGCCGTTGTGACAGGGGTGAGCACGGGCAGTATCGGCGAGGGCATCGCCCGCACGCTCGCCGCGGCCGGCGCAACGGTCGTCGTGTCGGACATCCGCGACAACGGCCTCGGTGAAATCGCCAAGGACATCGGCGGCACGGCGGTCGTCGCCGACCTCACCGATGAGTCACAAACCAAGGCCCTCATTGCCTCTGGCCCGACGGTCGACGTTCTCGTGAACAACGCCGGCAGCTACTTCGATGTCGGACCGATCCTGAAGCAGTCGTCCGACAGTTGGCGTCGGGCGATGGACAACAACATCACGACGTGTTACAACGCGAGCCGCGCTGCCGCCCGTCGCATGGTCGATGCCGGCAAAGGCGGATCAATCGTCAACATCTCTTCGGTTGACGGACTTCTTCCCTGCATGGGTACCGGCTACGACACGGCGAAAGCCGCCGTCATTCAGTTCACGCGGTCACTCGCCGTCGACTTGGCGCCGCACTACATCCGTGTGAACAACATTGCGCCCGGCGCGGTCATGGTTGAAACGCTGCGCAAAATGCAGGCGGGCGAACTGCCGCCGCTGTGGCCTGCGGACACCGAGCCCACGGGCCTCATGAACCCAATCACCAAGATTCGCTCGGCGAACATTCCACTCGGCCGGCGCGGCACGCCAGACGACATCGGCAACGCAGTGCTTTTCCTCGCCAGCGAAGCCTCGTCGTACGTCACGGGCGTGACCCTGCCCGTCGACGGAGGCTGGTTGCTCATCTAGTTCGACGCCCCCTAGAGTTTGCCCCGTCCCAACATCGGGCGAACGAAACGAGGATGGGTGCATGAAGGTTGACGGCGGCGTAGCGCTCGATCTCGCAAAGTCGGCGGAATCGGCGAAGGAAGCAGAAGCGGCCGGCTACAGCGGTGCATGGACTGCGGAGACGAACCACGATCCGTTCTTTCCCCTTCTGCTCGCCGCCGAACACACGCAGCGCATGGAGCTCGGCACGTCGATCGCCGTCGCGTTCGCACGCAACCCGATGATCCTCGCCAACATCGGATGGGACCTCCAGTCGTATTCGAAGGGTCGCTTCATTCTCGGCCTTGGCAGTCAGATCAAGCCCCACATCACCAAGCGCTTCAGCATGGAATGGAGCAGCCCTGCTGCGCGCATGCGCGAGATGATCCTCGCCATCCGTGCAATCTGGGACACGTGGGAGAACGGCACGCCGCTCAACTTCCGCGGCGACTTCTACACCCACACGCTGATGACGCCGTTCTTCACCCCCGACCGCGCAGACCTGGCCGGTTACGGAACCCCGAAGATCTTCCTCGCGGGTGTCGGCGAACTGATGACCGAGGTCGCGGGCGAGGTGTGCGACGGATTCCTCTGCCACGGCTTCACCACCGAGAAGTACCTGCGCGAAGTCACACTGCCCGCCCTCGAGCGCGGCCGCGCAAAGGCCGGCAAGACCATGGAGGGCTTCGAGGTCGTTGGCCCGTCGTTCATCGTCACCGGCAACAGCGAGAATGAAATGAACCAAGCCGCAGCCGGTACGCGCCAACAGATCGCCTTCTACGGGTCGACACCCGCATACAAAGGCGTTCTCGACATCCACGGATGGGGCGGCCTGCAGGAAGAACTCAACTCGCTCTCGAAGCAGGGCCAGTGGGTGGAGATGGGAAATCTCATCAACGACGAGATCCTGAACACCTTTGCAGTCGTGGGTTCACCCGAACAGGTCGCACCCGAACTGAAGCGCCGCTACGAAGACGTCATCCAGCGCATCAGCTTCTACGCGCCATACAAGAGCGACCCCGAGCGCTGGCGCCGCGTGATCTCCGACCTGCAAGGCTGACTCAAACCGCGTTCGTCCAACAGGCGTGCGTGCCGCTGCAGATCCGCTCGGGCAGGCGCACCCTCGCAACCGGGCCGGCGGCGATGTCACGCGCATCGAAAATCGCGCAGTCGCTGCGGTCATTCAACACGTCGATGGTGAACGTGATGACGTAGCCGTCGTCTTCGCCGGTGGCACCGATGCGCGGGGCAAAAACAGCCTCACTGCAGTGTTCACCCTCGGGGAGATGGAAGCACGTCTCGCGGCCGGTGGAAGCGTCGTGGCGGATCAAACCTTCGAACATGAACCACCCCTCCGTCGGGATGACGCAGTAAGTCGTGTCATGTCGGCGGCCAGCGACGGCGCCGTTGATGACGCCGAACTCGGTGATGGTGTCGCTGAGCGGGCCCTCCTTCACCGCACCCGTACGCATGTTCAGCCGCCAGCGATAGGGCCGCGACTGCATCGCATAGAGGTCGAGGTACCGGAAGAGCCGCTCGTCGATCGTGGCGTCGGGCGGCAGGGTCGGCGAAGGGTCGTACTGAAAGTAACCGTCGACCACCACTTCGTCGCCGTCTTCGTAGGCGTTGATCCAGTGGAGCACGTACGTCGCATCGCAGTCGAACCACTTGATGTCGGATGACGAACCCCTTCGCGGAATCACCCCGAGGCGCATTGGCATGTCGCGATGGAATCGATTCGCATAAACGTCTTTCTTCAGAAGATCCTCGTCCCAGAAAAGTGGGCAGTCGTTCAGGACCGCGAAGTTCTCGGTGAAGCACATGTCATGCGGCAGGCGCGGGCCAGGCAACGGCACGTCGACGTAGTGCACGAGGTCACCCTGCGCTGACACGACGCCGTAGTGCATGTAGGGGGCGGACGTCGAGTAGTTGAAGAACAGCAACTCCCCCGTCGCATCGTCGACCTTCGTATGAGCCGACACACCCTCGGCGGGAAAAGCACCGTTCCAGGATTCGGTCCCCATGTCGTCAAGCGTGCGCGGGTCCAGCCGGTACAAGTCGCCGCACTGGTAAAAACTCGACAACGCGATGCCGCGGTGCACAATGACGTCGGTCGACGATGCGTCCTTCATTCGTGTGCGTGCTCCCCAACCTTCGCTGCGCAACGCCTTCTTTGGGGACTCGGCAAGACCCGCCCACAGCGGGCCTCCGTGCTCTATCTCGGCCGCAAGGCCCTTCGTGCGCACGAACCGGTTGCGGTACGTCGCTTCGCCGTTGCCGAAGGTGATCGAGTGAATCATCCCGTCGCCGTCGAAGGGGTGATAACGCCCGACACCGGGCACCAACGGATTCTCGGTGTTGCGCAGATACGTACCGGCGAAGTCATCGGGGATCTTGCCTTCGACGGCCATCGCAGTCGCCGTCCATTCCTTCGTCTGGGGACGCCACGCGCCAGTGCGGTACGGATGAACGTCGCCCTCGGGAAGAAGGCTGTTGAACTCGTGGTCGACTGTCGCTGCCATGGCCCCTCCGCCTCGACACTACGCCGAATGAGCGGCCGTTTTGCTCAGTCGAATATCGGTGCGGAACGCAGCGAGCGCTTCAATTCCGCCAACCCCGAGGTCGTGGCCAGGGTTTCCACGGCATCCCACAACTTCAGCGCCTCGGCGCCGCGTGGCGCCTGCGAGATGACCGGCCCGAAAAAGCTGGCCTCGTTCGACTGGCCGGGCTTGAACGTGAGAATCGGCGTGCCGACGCCCTTGCCCGTGCGGGAGAACGCGAGGTCGGTCTCTTCGCGGAGGATCGCATCGAAGTCTTCGCTGTCGGCGCCGTTCGCCCAATCCGGGTCGAGACCCGCACGCGACAAAACGTCGACGAGGTAGTACGTCGTGTTCTCGACGAAACCCTCACGCTGCCCATTTTTGTGGAGCGCGGTACCGACGGCGGTGTAGAGACCGGCGACAGCGTCGTTTCCGGCCTTCTGTCGCGCGTAAGCAGCAGCGCGCAAGACACGGCTGCCAGCCGCATGCGCCTCACGCCAGGGCTCGCTATCGGGCCCGTAGCCGATCTCTTCGTTGATCACTCGCAACGAAATGAAGCGCCAGGTGACGTCGTAACTGCGTTGCCTGGCAACTTCGTCGACCCAGCGCGAGGTGATCCATGCCCAGGGACAGACGGGGTCGAAGAAGAACTCGAGATCAGTCACGTGCTACTTCCTTTTCGTCGAATGTTTCGATGAGGTCCCCGGGCTTCAGGTCCTGGAAGTCGGAGAGGCCGATACCGCACTCGAAGCCTTCGCGCACCTCGCGGGCATCGTCCTTGAAACGACGCAGCGAACTGATCGTTCCCTTCCAGATGATAACGCCGTCACGCAGGAATCTCACCTTGGTGCCGCGCGTGATGACACCGCTGCGCACGTAGCAGCCCGCGATGGCGCCGATCTTCGGCACGCGGAAGATTTCGCGGACCTCGGCTTCGCCGGTGACCACTTCCTCGAACTCTGGCGCGAGCATGCCGACGAGGGCGCGTTCGATGTCCTCGAGCAGTTTGTAGATGATTTCGTAGGTACGGATCTCGACCTTTTCGGATTCGGCAAGATCACGGGCCTTGCGGTCGGGACGCACGTTGAAGCCAATCAGGGTTGCGTTGGTTGCCGCAGCGAGCGTGATGTCGTTCTCGGTGATTGCACCGACACCGCGGTGCACGAAGGCCGGCTTGACTTCGGGACGCTCGAGTTTGCGCAGACTCTCCGTGACTGCCTCGAGCGAGCCATGCACGTCGGCTTTGACAATGAGATTGAGCGTCGCAACTTCTCCGATTTGAATTTGACTGAAAATGTCTTCGAGACGCACACCGCGCTGCACGCGGGCATCGCCACGCTGGTTGAGGACGCGGTAACGCTGCTCACGGGCTTCACCCACGGTGCGTGCCGTCTTTTCATCGGGTGCACCGCGGAACTCGTCGCCGGCCGCGGGGACGCTCGAAAGACCGAGCACCTGGACCGGCGTCGACGGCCCGGCTTCTTTCACCTGTTCACCGCGGTCGTTGATGATGGCGCGAACGCGACCCCACGCAGCACCGGCAACGATCGGATCCCCGACTTTCAGTGTTCCCTTGTCGACGAGCACTGTTGCAACCGGGCCCCGGCCGATGTCGAGGTTGGCTTCGAGTACAACGCCCTTGGCGCGACCCGACGGGTTTGCCGTGAGCTCCTCAAGATCAGCCACCACATTGAGCTGCTCGAGGAGGTCGTCGACTCCGAGGTTCTGCTGGGCGGACATTTCAACAATGATCGTGTCGCCACCCCATGCTTCGGGCACGAGTTCGTACTCGGCCAACTGCGTGAGTACACGCTGGGGGTCGGCGTTTTCCTTGTCGATCTTGTTGACGGCAACAACGATCGGCACATCCGCGGCACGAGCGTGACTGATTGCCTCGATGGTCTGGGGCATGACACCGTCATC
>SXGQ01027252.1_pt1 | contig 11896 bp, 10 predicted proteins | sample 3178371 | NCBI WGS metagenome assembly SXGQ01 (sample SAMN11356859, study PRJNA531348) | freshwater metagenome | isolation source: freshwater sample F1-20 | place: China: Fuxian Lake, Yuxi | collected 2017-12-25 | reverse complement strand
TTCAAGCTTAATTCCGAAATTCGTCCCCTCTGCTGACTTTGACGCGCCCAAGATTGCGTAATCGACGGTGCGGTAACGAAACATCAGTGTCCCTTCTTGAATGAAAGACGTTCCGACAATCTCGCCGACGGCGCCCGCGACGGACACTTCCGAACCGTTTGACGAAACCAGCTCCAAAAACCCGTAGGGTCTTAAAACGTGGTAACACGAATCCGACGTCCCCGTTGCTGCTAACGCTGTTAGTTCATAATTCCCGTAGTGCGCGTAAATAGTGCCGCCAAAAATCTCACTGAACAACCGACGCTGAGAACCGTATAGATTTTCTGAAGCACAGAGTACACCCTTCAATCCAATTAACCGTTTTCCATTTTCTTTCATCCATGAAGCGAAAATTTGGCCCGACGAAGGATAGCAGCGGATCCATTGGGGTTGATAAGCCTCAAGCGCACGCCAATACCTCTCCATCCGCTCGGGATTCAAGTCGTATGATGACATCCGTAGTTCGTTAAACTCACGAAAGTATTCCCACCGTTCCGCCTTCTCAATAGGTAGACCGCGAAAAACGGCTTGCGCGTCGCCTTCCCTCCAGCCAACACGGCTATATAAATAAGCTTTTGACGCGAGTTCCCGAGAGAACGCACGCTTCGTCCGATAAAAGCCGAACGGGACTCCGGTTGACCCACCGGTGGTGACATAATTAAGCGAATCTCCGACAGTAAATGCCGCGACGTTAGCGCGGATGGTGTCTTTCGAAATTGTTGGAAACAATTTCAATTCATCAACGTATTTTATTTTCTGCTTCGATACTCCATGGGAGGAAAAGTGCCGAGCGTAACCCTCGGTACGCCACGCGAGTTCCAAAATGCGATTTAACTCAGTCAACTCGAAATAGTTAAGTTGGTCATCCGATAGGCGCTCTGTTTCGACTAAAAATCTTTTCCAAGCTAGATATTCACTATCAAGCAAATCTTTATGTTGCGAATTCGGAATGAAGGCAAGGTCGCTCATATACTTTAGATCCTCGGGCTGGTCTATCGACCCTCTTTTCGCGCAATCGCACTTAGATTCATCGAGAAATTGACGGCATCATCAAAATTTAGCTGTCCGATCTTCGATAAACCAACTTCTAATTGACCAAACCATCCTGGATGAGGCAAGTAATCCAAAAATTTACTACTTTCATTTTTCAGACAGTCAATATACTGTTGATTATTTGAAACGACCCTAATCTTTGCAGGATCCGTACGAAAATTGAAGTATGGATCGTTAACCAAGAAGTTACAGACACGCACCTTACGCCAATCAAAGCCCATTAGCCGTGTTGCGACAAGGTCTACCGCAAGCGGATTCGCTCCGGCAATTACCACTCCTGAGTGGCGAGCATCAGGCACCAAAGGCCCGCGGTTTTCACCGCCTACGATTCCATCGATAACCGAGAACACTCTGCGCTGAGGGAAATCTGCTATCCCGCCGTCTTTACTTGCGAAAATTAATGCGCGATACAGGTCGACCGTCATCCGCCATGCCGAGTCGTTTCCGTACCAGTTTCCCGCGTCGAGCACTCGTTTCGCGGGCGGCACGAACAGCCCGATTTTCGCCAATGTTAAGTCATGTAGCCTGTAGAGCAACCTATGTAGGCGATCTAGGGCTGTCGATCGTCGTGCAAGTAAATTATCGTACATCCATCGCTCAACTACTATCCCCACTCGCGCGTAGCCGGTTAACCACCCATCCGGATATTGATCCCCACCTCTTGAGGGAGGGCCCAAAGAATAATGTACTAACTGGTTTTTTTTCGCGGTACTTCCAACAAGCCCCTTCGCATTCAAAGTCACTCCAACCTTCTTATGTACCTTAAGCTTCGGGATTGATATCACAACGTCCGCGTTATAAATCGATCTCGCTAAAGAATACTCGTGCGCGCCACCAGAGTGAGCGGCGATAGTTTCCTGCCGATGATAAACTGCGCCATAAAAACGGTCGCTTCGCTTCTCATTAAGCGCACTTTTCTCACCAAAATTAACTTTTATGAATCCATTTGGATCACCGCGTAGCATTTTCGTGTGGGAAAAATGATGCCTTTTTGGCGACCAGTAACTTCGCAAATCACCGATAAAGACACGTACGTTAGTATTAGCTTTTAAAAAGCCTCCCAGGGTGTCTAATCCCGACGCGGTCGCAAGCTCCGCGAAATTACAGTTATATTGAGGAGCATCTATAATTCTTAATTCCCCCCGATTTTTAAGAGCAATTAAAACATAATCAGAGACCACCCTTAGGACGGACGGGTGCGTAATAACCGACCAAATATCGCCGCCTTCATGATGTCGGCTTAAAACCCAGTTCGGCTTTAAGACAACGGTCATTCCCGGCGAGATTAAACCGCCAAGAGGATTCCACTCGCGTGTGCCGAAATTTTCCTTGTCGTATCCGGCTAAACGAAACGCCTCCCGAACAGCGGCGTAGGCCGGGTTAGGAGGTCCAGGAACCGCCGAAAAAGGATACTCTGGATACCGTTCATCGGGATGAAACGGCGGCTCCGAAGAATAAGTTCCAGAGCTACACGCAACAGCCACATCATCCCAGTTCATGATGATTTTCCCCATGTGTTAATTAGCTTTACAGCAAACAACGCAGCACCAAAACCATTGTCGATATTTGTAACCGTAAACCCCGGAGAGCAAGATGCCAGCATCGATCGAAGTGCTGCCCGCCCACCTTCTCCTACGCCATAGCCACAAGAAACAGGTACAGCAATGATTGGCGCGCTTACTAGCCCCGAAAGTACTGTTGGGAGCGCCGCTTCCATTCCTGCAACGGCGATGATCAATTTGCAATATTTTATTGCCTCGAGCTGCGAGAGTAACCGATGGAGGCCTGCCACACCCACGTCAACAAATAGTTTAGACGCGATGCCGTAGTACAAGAGCGTTTTCTCCGCTTCATCAACCACCGCGAGATCCGATGTTCCACCACACACAATCGCAACCGAATCTCCAAAACGTTCGGGATGGCCGGTTGATAAACTACGCAGAGGCTTACTGAAGGTGGCGATCCGTCCTAATTCGCTGTAACTCAGAGTCCCGGGATAAAGCTCGTCGAGAAGAGTGAACTTTTGATGAGGTAGCCGAGTCAGCAGCACTCCAGTCTTTTTCTCCCGATGAAAGTTCAAGATTGCAGCGATCTGTTCAACAGTTTTCGACTCACAGAGTACCGCCTCCTGAACCCCAGTGCGTTCCGGCCTTTTCGTGTCAAACATAAAAATATTAATAAAAGATCTCCGTACGCTCGCTAAAATTTAAGAGAGAAGTATCCAATCATTCCAGTGGCGAGGACGGCGCCCCAAATGAGATAGCCCGAGACAAGATGCTTCTTCTTTGAAAAAGCCAACCCAATCCATGCACAGACGAAAAATAACCCGGTAACCATCGCCCGATATCTCTCTTGGATAATGTAGTTACCCCCGGCGATCGCAGCAAAGTTGATCCAAAAAACTAAAGGGATTAGGAAGAGACCCCCATTGACAGCTCGTTGACGCCAAGCGTGCATTGTCCCTACAAATACGAGGGGTACAGCAGAGAGCATTAATAAAGAAGTCGGAATCACCAACAAATGCTGCCAACTATACCAACTGCCACTCGCGAGCCGATACAAGTCAATCGGAAAATTAGGAAGAGGCGCTATTATATATACAATCATCCTTAACGGGAGAAAGGCAACGGCTTCCCAGAGCCCGCTCGGTGCCAATAGCAAGCCAATTGAATTAGCGCTCCACTCCGCTTCCGCTGCAATATTTTCGTCAACAGATTGAAGCGCCCGAAGAATTTCGAAATAGTTTGTGCCATACCCTCCGAGAAATGTCTGGGCGTAATAACCAAAAACCAACGCGCTCGCTAAAAATAGTGCGACCCCCGCTCTTAAGAACATCGAGGAGCGATAACTGGACACAAGATATAGAAAAATGCACCCGGTGATAATCAGCGGGATAATCATTACTGTTCTTACCGCTAAAATCATCACGACACTTATCAACAAAATCAATGCGTCCACTGTTCTCGACCGTGGGCGGTCGTGAGGGGAAAAAAGCGCACCCATCTTAAGAGAAGAAATAATAATAAAGGCGGCGACCAACGCCTCTCGGCCAGGCATTACGTCGTACCATATGATCTCAGGAACTAATATGACTAATGGAAGATATCGATGATGGCTCTGACTTAACGGAGTTACGCGGATACAGTGTTGGATGAGAAAAAGTAAAGCGCCCAAGGTCAGAAATGAGTTGATTAATGCTGGAGAGAAAGGATTTCGGCCGAAGACTGCGAAAACCGCCGCGTAAAACCAAATCACTCCCTGATAGTTTTGAACAATTCCAGATGGGTCCCAGTTTTGCGCAAGTAGCTCGGCGCTGTACTTATAGAAACGCTGCTGATCTGAACCCCAACCGTATGAGTTTTCTTGTGTCAATTCTGGGCTCCAGGCAAAGACCACCAGCAGAAAGGTGATCAGAAGCTTGACGCACCAAAAAAAAGCGAGCTGCGAAGAAACTCGAGCGTCTAGACCGCTGCGTGATTTGACGAGGATCACACCGCCAAGCGTCACCATGAAAAAAAGCAGTAGCGTCGACAAATGTCGCTCATCGATTGAGATCGCAATAGTTACAATCCCGAAAAACAATAAAAAACTAACGAGGCAGCTAAACAAGTCACGCTGCGGGTCAAGATAATATCTTGATATTTCCTGCCCCGGTTTTTTTTCATGTTTCATCAAAGATATTGCGCTGGTGCTCTTATCCAATTTTCCGGGATAATAAATCTTTCGAGTTCTGAATGAAGATGTTCTTTGAAGAACGGAGCAGGGGCAATAACTTTCTTTTCTGGATCGTTTCCAAGCAATGCGCCCCAGAGAGAAAACGTGCTCCCTGCAATTACAAAGTCATCACAGTAGCTCATCAGTCTTAAACCCCGCGAAGGTTCATCCTCCCGGACAAAAAAAGCTCCTGAAAACTCTGCAACCGAGCTACACCAATCGATATCGTCAGAAAACACCATCGCATTTTTCATGCTATAACCAAGACTTCGTATCGCGTATACGTAGTACGACGGGCTCAGAAGTCCGGCCCACCCATTGTTGGGGCTTAGCACATCACCCCGACGAACATGCATCATGACGACACGTCCGCAATCTCGGCGAAGCCCTTCCACGATGACCGCTAGGTCGCGCTCCGCTGAATCACTAAGCCGGATTAGCGCTCTTAAATCTTGAATGCAATGCGGCGAGAAATACTCCAAACACTGGTAATATCCGGACAAAACATCTCGCGGACGGTTTAATAAACTTCGATCAAACCGATAGTCGGGATCCTCGTGACCTAAGTCGAGATGCCAACGGTCGAGTCGCAACGCCGGAAATCTTCGCATAAGCCGAGTAACGTTATAGACCACATTTTGCTCTAACTCGCTGGCGACTACAGTCTTATTAGAGACCTCTGGAAAGTTGTATAGTTCTGATCGGCGTGCGAAGCGCTCTAAACTCGGACCGCGTTGCGGCGTACGGGTAAACCAATAATTCACCAGCGCGAGCTCGCGCTTCCAGGCCTTACACAGGGAATACGCTGAGGCAAATTGAAAAAGCTGGTTACCCAATCCACCAGATAGAATCAAATAAGTCCGGCTCTTCATTTTAACTTCTCAGCGCCTTTTTCAGCTTTAAACGCAACCGAAAAATTATGGTTTGAAAAAAGAGAATTGCGCGTTCAGAGAAAGACGCTGGCCCAACTATCTCATCATCTTCAATAACTGTCGCATTCGCTGGAACAAAGTGCCGGAAACCAGACCGCACGTAAACATGGTTAACATTTATTAGGGCCGCGAGCCAGCTAAACGAGCTGTGGGCCATTACTAAAGCATCTGCATTTGCGAGCTCAAAAAAATCCAAGTGCGAAGACCGATTGAGAAAGAGTCTAGCGTTATATGGTTCCAGGAACTTCATCAGCCGCCAAAAATCAGCATGATCACCTGTGGAAAAAACTCGCACTTGTTTAATATTATGCTTCTCACAGATCTTCATGATTAGTTTTGCGTAAAAATTCGCATAAAATCGTGGATTATTATTTAAGAGCCCATAGTCGACCGAAAAGCATTGCCAAGGGAACGTTTCAAGACCATGTACGACATCGCCTCGACTCCGATTTCTGATGTGCAATGCGACATATCGTTCTGTTCTTAAGTGTTCGGCGTGCCTTACGTATGCGGACGGCAGGTTACCCCAAAACTCCTTCCGTAGCTGTTCAATTAACTTTGCGCGAAGCGACGGGTCCAGGCGAGCTATGAACGGGTATGAGACTTCAAACGGGATCGACCATAAAAAATCATCTGCCAATGGAACGCTGATTTCGGACAGTTCGGTCAACAGCTGAACTCGATCTGACGAGACCCCAGGCTCGCCTAGAAACGAAAACAAAGCGGCCCACCCACGCTCTGTGTCGGCACTCAAATTAGACTGAATTTCGTGCCCCGTATAAAGAGAATTGTTGAAACGTACGAATTCGTATCTCAAATGACGTGCTACCAAGTAGGCGAACACCTCTCTCTGAAATAAGCTACCCGCGCCCTCGCCCGCCAATAGGTGTCGGTATGTGATTCTAATTTCGCCCCTCCTGCTTAAAAGAAAATCCGCGGCGATATTCAGCGAAAACGATTTGCTTCAGATCCATCTCGTTCTGTCTAGCGACCTCATGAATCAATTTCATGATCTCACTGCGACCGTTGTCATCGAGCGAGGTCAGTACTGATGCCTCCAACTGAACGACGTACTGGTCATAGTCAATTCGCAGACGTATGTCCCCATGACATCGAGGTCTTAGAACTTGATCTTCCACTACGTCGATAAATTTAAGGCGCTTCGGGTGTACGGGGATTCCTGTGGAAATACGACTTGATAAGCATGGACTTGCTGGAAGCTGAGCAATCTCCGTAAGACCGAGATCCCGGGCTAAGGCGCGGATTGCACTCTTTCCCATGCCTGCCTCGACAAACGGATGCCTTACCCCAAACTCGGATGCGGCGATTAACCCTGGTCTAAAGTCGCCAAGGTCATCAACATTAGTGCCCGAAAAGATTACCTGGTTTGTCGATAGTCCGATGGAAATTGTGTGATACAAATTACTCTTACAAAAATAACATCTGTTAAGAGGATTTCGAATGTAGGCTTGGTCATTCATCTCGTTAGCGTTGATAAACTCCAGCATCCATCCATATCTGTCGGACAGGTCCCTCAAGCGTTGTCCAACACCGGTTGGGACGGCTGGAGATGCGGCATGCATTCCGACAGCGGCGTGACCGATGACCGAGTGAGCGAAAGCCATGAGGGTCGTGCTATCCACGCCGCCACTGACAGCAATTCGAGCTTCCCCGTAACCACGAACTATCTCGGCGAGGCGCTCTCGTGCGAGTCCGTCAATCACTTCCGCTTACCCGCTTTCTCTCTAAGCCGATTTCGATTCTCGAAACCAGAGACACCCTTTAGGCAATCGTTCTCAATTTTTCGCCGTTTCGTTCCGTTGGGGAGCGTGGACTCCTTATAGCGATAAACATCTACTCCGTTTGCCAATCTCCCACCAGCACGAGTAAGGACTGATCGATCAAGGACCTGATAACGAAGGCCTATGGTCGACGTCTCACAAAACAGCGCTTCGATCGCCAATCCAAGTGAATCTGGTAAACAGAGCATTTCCACTCGAAAAACGGGTCTCCCTTTTTTCCCTAAACCCGTCCACGTCGAGACGCTTAACACAAAAGGTAATCGTCTAAGAAGGTCGACTGCAATTGATAAGTCCTCGGGCGTCTGGTCGTCTACTTCTGCAGTAACTACGCCAACAGTATCGGTAGCCACGCCAGCGCGGAAAAAATCGACATCCTCTCTAAATATCGTAATTCTGCAAAAGTTGCTCGGATTTTTAGGCAATCTTGTCCCATAGCCACAGCCGCTGCGCACTAGTCTTCCCAGTCTCGTTGGCCCATCATTAAAAAACGACGCGATTATCGCCGCTCCGGTGGGGGTTATCGCCTCCCCCTTCTCTGAGTTAAAACGAAATCGGTAGTCTTTAAGGAGCTCCGTAGTCGCCGGACTAGGGACCGGGATCGCCCCATGACTGGTCTCGATAATGCCCAGCCCAATCGGCAAATCGCAACCAAGAGACATTGAGGATGGCTTAATTTTATTAATCCAATACGCTGTTAAAAGACAATCCACCACCGTGTCCCAATCCGCGATCTCATGAAAATGGACGTCTAAGACGTCACAGCTATGGACACGAGCTTCCGCCTGCGCAAGCTTACGCAAAATTCCCCGAGCTATCGAAATTTCTTCAGTCGAAATCTTGCGCGCACGAAGAAATCTATCGAAATCTCTGTAGCTGACAAGATCACACCGACTATATCGAAGATCAAGAAAGCTTCCCCTAACCACTCCGCCTCGCTCCGCGCGAACAGAAACCCTCAGGCCTGGAATGGCGAGCTTTTTCGTGAAGTTATAAAAATCTCGACGGTACTGCGGGAAACAATCCGCCATCGCGGCTATGAACATGTCACCAGAGATCCCTCCTACCACATCAAGTCTTAACTGAAGGCCCATAAGCGAATGAAACTCTAAATTACGTCTTTGAAATTTGATCAACGATCCACGGGTAGGTCATCTTTATTCCACGCATCAATGAATTACTAGGCGCCCAACCGAGCTCCTTCTTTATCAACCTATTATCGGAGTTTCGCCCTCGGACACCGACCGGACCTTTGACATGGGTCTTCACGATGCGCTTTCCAGCGACCTTCGCTACCATGTCGACTAATTCATTAATAGTGACCATCTCGTCTGACCCAATGTTAACAGGCCCGCGAAATGACGACCGCATCAATCGCACGGTGCCCTCGACGCACTCATCAACGATTAAAAACGACCTTGTTTGCTTGCCATCACCCCAAATCTCGATACGACCGCCATCCTCACACAATGCAACTTTCCGGCAAATCGCAGCAGGGGCTTTCTCGCGACCACCCTGCCAGGTTCCCTCTGGTCCAAAAATATTGTGGTAACGGGCGACTTTTACGTCAAAATCATAGTTTCTTGCGAAAGCCAGAAAGAGTCGTTCACTAAATAATTTCTCCCAACCGTACTCACTATCGGGATTTGCCGGGTACGCGCTGTCCTCCGCACAATTCGGATTGTCTGGATCGAGTTGATTATGCTCCGGGTACATACAAGCCGAGGATGAGTAGAATATTTTTTTCGAATTTCTTCTTAAACACGCCTCAAGGATATTAAGATTTATAAGAGCTGAATTATGCATAATGTCTGCATCATTTTCCCCGGTGAAGACGAAGCCCGCGCCTCCCATATCGGCGGCAAATTGGTAAATCTCATCAAACTTTTGGTCAACCGCCTCTCGACAGACAGTGGGATCTCTCAAGTCGCCCTGAATAAAGTCATCGGCGTTAGTCGGCGAGAATTCAGGATACTTCAGGTCGACGCTGCGCACCCAAAAACCCTCTTTTTTTAAACGGGTCACCATGTGAGAACCAATGAAACCACCGCCACCAAGAACTAGAGCTTTTTTCATATGTGCAGCCTCTATTAAAAGTTGTTAATGATAATACTTAATTTTAGAAGTAAAAATTTTTTTCGCAGGGTGTTCTTTTACAGCGGCATAAATCGGTCGCGACCAATTTTAAATTTTTTAACCAACTCGTCGTCGATCTACGTCGCCTAACAGAAACATAACCAAAACGGCCCAGACCCGTGCGTGCCGATTAAAGCGTTCATAAAGCCGACGGGTGGTTATAGATTCGACGACTGGAATTACAATTACCTAAAGTTAAAACCCCGATGACCTTCGGTGCCGGTCATGATTTGAAAACGATCGTCCAGTCCAGGTCTCTAAGTACCAAATAATCGTCTCCTCCAAACTACCGGATAAAGTCTCGTGTTGGCGCCACCCTGCGTGGAGAAATATCTTTCGGCAGTTCAAAGCATACCGTCTGTCGTGACCAGGCCGGTCAGCGGTGTTAGTAACTAGATCAGAATATGACTTTTTGGGGTGTGGGTGCAACTTGTCAAGCAGGGTGCATAAAGTCGAAACAATATCGGCATTGGATCTCTCTTCTCCCGGTCCTATATTATAGCTTTCTCCAGGCAAGCCAAATTCCAAAACGGCGCGAATAGCTCGACAGTTGTCGCGAACGTGAAGCCAACTACGCATTTGTTGGCCGTCACCGAAAATCGGGATGGGCATGCCGGTCAGCGCGTTCCATATTACTTTGGGGATCAATTTCTCTCGATGCTGTCGGGGACCATAGTTGTTGCATGGATTTACCGTTAACGTCGGGAGGCCATAGGTGCTCCACCAGGCACGAACAAGGTGCTCGGCAGCAGCTTTGCTTGCAGAATACGGGTTATTTGGGCAAACCCGGTCGCCCTCAACAAAACTCGGGGCACCATGAACGAGACTTCCGTAAACTTCATCCGTGCTAACCTGAACGAAGCGGAAAAACTTGCGCTCATCGCCGGAAAGCGAACCCCAGTAAACTAAAGCGGCTTCCAGCAACGAGTGTATTCCTAGAACGTTAGTGGCAACAAAGATGCCACTTTCGGCAATACTTCGATCGACATGAGTTTCTGCAGCGAAGTTAATTATTGCTCTGGGACGGTATTCGGAGAGCACGTCATCGATCAACGCTCGATCACAGATGTCACCGCTAACAAAAACATGCCTACTGTCACCATCTAGCGATTTTAGATTTTCGCGATTACCGGCGTAAGTTAGTGCATCAAGATTAACTATCGATTCACGCGAGGTCGTTGAATTCTTGAACCATTCTAGGAGGAAATTGCTTCCTATGAAGCCTGCGCCACCAGTCACCAGAATCATTTCAGAATTTCCTTGGCAAATTTTCTCGCGGGCTTATGCAATTCAGCAGACAATAAATCGATTTCCTTTTTTAATGTCTCGTACTCAGCCATTTTATGCCCTAAAAAACGGCCGGTTAGAACGATTTTTTTGATAAACCCGTTGGTGTCAGAATGTAGGCATAACCCATCTTATTAGAGCTACGCCGAAAATTGCCGGCCTTGACTAAACCGCGATCCACCAACGCCTTCAGACAATAATTCACGGCGCCCAAGCTTATTCCGACTCTATCCCCGAGCTCCCGCTGCGAGAGCTCGGGGTTCTCGTGCAGATGGCGCAGGATTTAGAAGTGCGCTTCGTCCTGAATTCTCGATTTTTTTCAACGGAAAGCCTTAAAGGTCGCTACCGCCAAGGCAGCGCAGGCAACACCAGCTGGCGTTCAACAGTGAACAAGACTAGTCCTTCTCGATGCAAAATTAAGTAGCGGGTCCTACAAGCTTTTTTCTGCGACTAACTGCCCCTAAATCCGCCGCCACCGGGTCTGCCGCTCGAGAGGATCAAGCAGCACCGTCGCCCGCTCCTACCCATCAGCCATCTGGAATACTGCCTCGAGGGCCGCGTAGGGGCCGGCGATGATCCGCAACGTCGTTTTTTAATTATACGTAGACGACGAATATCGAGTTCTTCGGCATCGGAACGCGAAATTTCGACTAAAGTCTTGGGTACGTTCGCAAACGTACCGTCGAGCTTCGCAAGCGATGTGACCCCGACAGCGCTGCGTACCAGCGCCCTTGCGTATTCAGCTTTCGCATCTACAAAGACATGCCTCGGGAAGAGCGACTCTTCGACCCAATTCAATTTGCGTCGGCGGAGTTTTGCACCCGCATCATCGGGCACAGCACCTAGTAGCAATGTCTGAGACCCTCAGAGCCAAAAGCTCCGAGTGCGGCTCGGTGTAAGCGAGTAGCCAATGGATTTTAAAGCTCGCTGTAATCG
>SXGQ01556010.1_pt1 | contig 11897 bp, 9 predicted proteins | sample 3178371 | NCBI WGS metagenome assembly SXGQ01 (sample SAMN11356859, study PRJNA531348) | freshwater metagenome | isolation source: freshwater sample F1-20 | place: China: Fuxian Lake, Yuxi | collected 2017-12-25 | reverse complement strand
GCCAGACGAAGCGGTGTTGCGCATTGACGACATCGGTGGCCCCCATAGTCATGCGAACTATCCATGGGGTTGGGCACAGGCCGGGAACGTGCCATTCAAGTGGTACAAACAGAACACACACGAAGGTGGTGTGCATGTGCCGCTTGTGGTGCACTGGGCTCAAGGCATCAGCGACACGGGTGGGTTGCGGCATCAATTCCACGTGGTGAACGACATCGTGCCGACCATCTATGACGTCGTCGGTGTCACCCCGCCCGATGTATTGAAGGGTTACGAGCAGATGCCGGTTTCTGGTGTGTCGCTCGCGTACACCTTCACCGCCGCCTCAGTCGAGGGTCGCAAGAAAGTCCAGTATTTCGAGAACATGGGTCATCGTGCTTTGTACGCGGATGGGTGGAAAGCTGTCACGCGGCATCCGCCCGGAGTCGACTATGACGACGACGAATGGGAGTTGTATGACCTTCGCAATGACCGCTCAGAGTGCGACAACTTGGCAGCAAACATGCCCGAGAAAGTGCGGGAGTTGGTCGATATGTGGTGGGTCGAAGCAGAGAAATACAACGTGTTGCCCCTGGATGACCGTGGTGTCACTTTGTTCGGCGCCCGTATCGTCCCACACGGGCCGCATCGCCCCGACCGCCGTTACAGCTATTTCCCGCCGATAACTCGAATTCCCACTGCCGCGAGCGCGACGATTGGTGGGAGGTCATGGGATCTCCGGGCGCACATCTCACGTTCGTCTGACGACCAAGGTGTGCTGTACGCGACGGGCACAGAAAATTCAGGTCTCAGTGTGTTCATTCAGAATGACAAGTTGGTTTTTGACTACAACTATTTCGGAGACCATTTCATCGTCGAATCAACAGTGAATGTTCCGGTTGGAAACTCTGTCGTCGGCGTTCGCTTTCGACGTGCCAAGAAAGATGCGAATGCCGAATTGCTTGTGAACGACGTCGTGGCAGGACACCTGTATCTGCCGAAGTTCATGCGCATGATGTCGAGCGTGGGAGCCAGTGCCGGGTATGACGATGGATCGCCAGTGAGTGAGCGGTATTCGAATGAATTCCGTTTTTCAGGTCAGATCGAGCGCATCGACATTGATGTCTTGCCTTCGGACAGGGAATCTGAGCAAGCCATCAATGAGGCAGTGGGCAGGAGCATCCAGGCCCGCCAGTGACCCGGTGAGAAGACCATCGGTTGTGCTCTTCGCGCAGAACGGGGTGCAAGCGGCTGAGCAGTCGGTCTGGAACACGAGGAGCCGTCGTGCGAACTGCAAGACAGGGCACGCCAACCTGACCGAGGGTCGTCGCGAAATTGAACATAATTAGTCGGTTGAATGCACGAGCCAACACAGAGTCGTGCAGTGGCTGGGCCGACACTCCCAGCCGAGCGCTCAGTTCGTGCCAATCGATCGACAGAGCAACGGGTGGGTCGGGTCTGCAGTTGGCATCGGTGATGACACGGGACAAATAGCGCGCGAGCCATGTGGCTGTCGGTCCGAGAATGCCGAGCCAGAACCGCTCGAGATATGTGCAAGTGGCGAGGTCGCACGATGGGGTGACGATGGCATGTCGCCACGCCGTGATGGTGAGCAGCCCCGATGGCGGCAACGCATAGACGGTTGGTCGAGTCGGGGTGCGAGCTCTTACGGGCTGGTGTTCGGTTCGCATGGTCGTCATGTGTTCGGCTGCGCAAGACTGACGGCAATGAGCGAGTCGATTTCCATGATGGCGTCTTGGTTGTCAAACGCCGAACGTGTGGTGGTGGTGACCGGTGCGGGAATTTCCACCGACTCTGGTATTCCTGATTACCGCGGGCCGCAGGGCGTGTGGACGAAGAATCCGAAGGCCGAGAAGATGTCTGACATCTCGTATTACATCTCTGATCCGGAAGTTCGACAGCTCGCATGGCAGAGCCGTGTGAATTCGCCGGCATGGACTGCTCTTCCGAATGAAGGACACCGCACCATCGTTCGAATGCATGAAGTCGGCAAGTTGCATGCACTCGTGACTCAGAACATCGACGGCCTACACCAGCAGTCAGGTGTTCCTCACTACAAAGTGATCGAGGTGCACGGAACCATCAGACAGTCGGTGTGTTGGGAGTGCGGTGACAAACGTGACATGTTGTCGGTGCTCGAACGCGTTCGCGCCGGTGAAATCGACCCACCATGTGATCTATGTGGTGGCATCTTGAAAAGTGACACGATCAGTTTCGGTCAAGCCCTTATTCCGGAGGTCATCGACGCTGCTCTGCGAGCGAGCGAACAAGCCGATGTGTTGCTCGCGATCGGGTCGACGTTGTCGGTGAGCCCAGCCAACCAGGTCGTGCCACGTGCGCGCGCAGCAGGGGCAAGGGTCGGCATCATCAACGGTCAGCCAACGGCCATGGACCAGTACGCCCACGCCATTCACGTCGGCGACATCGCCTCGTCATTGCGACAGTTGCTGAGCGATGCAGGGCTGACTGACGGCTGACATTGCGAGTCGGCGGGCCATGTGTGACCGGTCATGGCTCGACGTGAAACCTGACCAAACCGGTAGGGTTTCGCCATGGCCAGTTTTCGCGACCTTCTTGCAGCTGCAAAGTCCCGCATCACCGAAATCGACACTGCCGTCGCTGCGGACAAGTTGAACGCCGGTGGCGTGAGTCTGCTCGACGTTCGTGAACCAGATGAATACGACCAGGGCGCGATTCCTGGGGCACTCCATATTCCGCGTGGGCACCTGGAGGCGCAGGTCGAAGCGAAACTGACCGACAAAAACCAACCGGTCGTTGTGTATTGCGCAGGAGGAGTGCGCAGTGCATTTGCCGCCGACACGTTGCAGGCACTTGGTTATTCGAACGTGTTGTCGATGGCCGGAGGCTTCGGCAAGTGGAAAGACGAAGGTCGTCCATGGCGTCAGCCCGTCACGTTGACAGCTGACCAACGAAATCGATACCAGCGACATCTCCTTCTGCCTGAGGTCGGAGTCGAGGGACAAGCAAAATTGCTCGAGAGCAAGGTGTTGATGCTCGGAGCAGGAGGGCTCGGTTCGCCAGCTGCGTTGTATCTCGCGGCTGCCGGCGTGGGGACCATCGGAATTGTCGACATGGACGAAGTCGATTCCTCGAACTTGCAACGCCAGATCTTGCACAATCTCGACCGAGTGGGCGAGCGCAAAGTCGATTCAGCAAAAAAGACACTCGTCGGATTGAATCCCGACGTCAATGTCGTCACGTATGACACACGTCTTGCCGCCGAGAACATCCTCGACATCATGAGCGGTTATGACGTCATCGTTGACGGCGCAGACAATTTCCCAAGTCGATATCTGCTGAATGACGCGAGTGTGAAGCTCGGTATTCCAGTGGTGCATGGCTCGATCTTCCGTTTCGAAGGAATGGTGAGTGTGTTCCACCCACTACGTGGACCGACCTACCGTGACATGGTTCCGACCCCGCCGCCAGCCGAGCTGGCACCAAGTTGCGCCGAGGCCGGCGTGCTTGGAGTGTTGCCCGGAATCGTCGGTTCGATTCAGGCGCTCGAGACCCTGAAGTTGTTGCTCGACCTGGGTGATTCGTTGATCGGACGCATCCTTTCAATCGACACCACAGACATGTCATTCCGTGTGTTCAAGTTGCGTCCTGACCCTGAGAACCAGGTCACATGGGAGAATAGGGACCGAATCGAAGTGCGCGACCTTGATGGTCTGTGCGCACCGTGGCTGAGCCACTAGCAGTCCGGCACCTAGTCTTGACCCCGTGCAGACGGTGCGGGGAAGAGCCAGATGACTGGCTCAGTAGCCATCGTCGGGGCCGGATTCTCCGGTGCAGTCGTCGCCCGGCAATTGGCGGAAGCGGGTATTTCCTCGACCGTGTTCGATGGCCGCTCTCATGTCGCTGGTAACGCGCACACAGAGCGACACGCCAATGGCGTGATGGTTCATGCGTATGGGCCGCACATCTTCCACACGCAGTGGGACCACGTGTGGCAGTACATCACCCGATTCGGCGAGATGAAGCCGTACAACCATCGCGTCAAGGCCACCAGTGCCGGCCGCGTGTATTCGCTGCCGGTCAACCTTCTCACCATCAATCAATTCTTCGGGACCACGTTGTCTCCGGCAGAAGCCGAGGCTTTCATTGCTGCGCGTGCCGACGCGAGTATCGGTGTGCCCGTGAGTTTCGAGGATCAAGCCTTGAAATTCGTCGGCCGTGACCTGTATGAAGCGTTCTTCAAGGGCTACACCCAGAAGCAATGGGGAGTGTCACCGACAGAACTTCCTGCATCAATCTTGGCGCGTCTACCTGTGCGCTTCAATTATGAGGACTCATACTTCAACCACCCGTACCAGGCGATTCCGGCGAATGGCTACACGACAATCGTCGAAGCGATACTTGATCATCCATTGATTTCGGTGTCTCTGGCAACGGTGAAGACGCCATCCGAGCTACAGGGTGCCGACCACGTCTTCTGGTCGGGTCCCATTGACGAGTGGTTCGGTGGTCAACATGGTGCACTCGGGTATCGCACCCTGGACTTCGAACAAGAGACGGTGCACGGGGACTATCAGGGCTGTCCGGTGATGAACTATTGCGACGTCGACGTGCCGTTCACTCGCATCACCGAGCACAAGCACTTTGCTCCGTGGGAGCAGCATCAAGGAAGTGTGATCTTCCGTGAGTTCAGTCGATTGTGCGAGAAGGATGACATCCCGTACTACCCGATCAGGCTGGTGAAGGAGAAAGAGCAGCTGCTTCGCTACGTCGAAGCGGCACGGGCGTTGGCCGGTGTCACCTTCCTCGGACGCCTCGGCACATATCGTTATCTCGACATGGATGTGACCATCAAGGAGGCTCTTGATGTGGCCTCCGTGTATCTCGCGTCAGTGAAGAGCGGCGATGCAATGCCGGCCTTCGTCGTGGATCCGCTCGGGTGACCACGTTGTCGGGAAACGTCCTCGCTCACATCACCGTTCCACCGAGTGATTTCCCCGAGCCGTTGCTCTACGTGCGTTCTGAGTCGAATGTGCACGATGGCGCCGCATTGGTTTTGTTGGCTGGTCAGCGGGCGACGTTCGACACGGCTTTCGGTCTGTTCCCTGCGGGTCGGTGGCGTCGTCTCACGACGTTGGCGAATGTGTCGGCGCGTGTGAACATCGAGGGGCGAGCACGCGTGAACCTCGTCGCGGTCATGGGCGCTGACGAGGAAATCGTCGACTCCGTCGAGATCGACGGCGGCACGGCGGTACTCACCGTGTCTGATCTCGAGACGTCGCGCGCCGGCACGTTGTTCGTCGCGATGACCGCGATCGGTGACCATGTGAAGGTCAACGGGGGCGAGTGGACAACGTCGATGCCCGCGCAGCGCGATGTCACCTTGGGTGTGGCGATCACCACGTTCAATCGTCAGGAATACGTGCTGAAGACGATCAGCCGGCTCGTCGAGCTCGAGCGCTCGGTCAGCGAATTGAACTGTCGCTTGAAAGTGGTGGTCGTCGACAACGCACAGAACCTTCGTCCCGAGTTGTCTCCGAACGCACCAGTGACTGTGATTCCGAACCCCAACCTCGGTGGGGCAGGGGGCTTTGCACGAGGCATCATGACGCTGCGCGACGGCGGTTGGGCGAGCCACATCGTCGTCATGGATGACGACATCTTGCTCGAACCTGAATCAGTGGTGCGCACAGTGTCGCTGTTGTCGTATGCACGGTCTGCAGACTTGTGCGTGCACGGCGCGATGATGAGCGAAGAGCAGCCGTGGATGCAGTTCGAAGCCGGTGCCAATTATGAATTCCGCTCGGTGTATCCATTGCGAGCTGTCGGGCGTCTTGACGATATGCGCGATCGGTCCGAGGTCATCCACGATGCGCCAGAGATTCCTTTTGACTACACCGCCTGGTGGTTCACCGTGTTTCCTGTGCATCTCGCAAAGGAAAATCCGCTGCCGGTGTTCGTTCGTGGTGACGATGTGGCGTACGGACTCATGCACACGGGCCGGCACACGGTCACTCTGCCCGGCATCGTCGTGTGGCATGCGGACTTTGCCCTCAAGAACAATCCGTCGTCGCTGTACTACGAAGTGCGCAACTTTGCGCTCATCGACACGCTCGTGTTCGACGAACACAAGTGGTGGCATCTTGCGTGGCGCTATCTGGGCTTCGGGTTCCGCAATCTCTACTCGCATCGATACGCAAGCTGCGAGTACATGGTGCGGGGCATGGAGCAATTCCTCGCGGGTCCCGACGAATGGATGAAGATTGACCATGCGGCCTTGCACGACGATCTTCGTCGGGTGAGTGAAGAAAAGGCTGTTCCGTTGACTGCCGAACAACTCGCTCTCGGTTTCTCGCCGCCGCGACCAAAGATTATTCGACTCGCAGGTTTCTTGTTGGCTGCACCGACGCTTGGTGGAAGCCTGATTCCGAAGTTCTTCCGAGCACGTCGCATGGGGGTGGCGCAGATCGATGTGAGAGCAGTCGGATTGGCTATTCGTCACGACGACATCTTGTATCGCCACCCACGACTTCCCGAGGGCTACATCTGCAGTCGTGATCGTGAGCGCTTCAAGCAGTTGCAAAAGCGAGTGTTCCGATCTGCGTGGGTGTTGATGCGCAGTTATCGACGCCTGAAGAAGAGCTACCGCGCGATGTACCCCCACCTCGTCAGCGATGGGGCATGGCAGGAGCGCTTCGGCGCGACGCCGTAGGTGTGGCAGGAGCGCTCCTGCGCTTAGGTTCGCGCGGCAGTGGCGGTGAGCACAGCCCAGGTCGTTCCATCGACCACCCCAGTCACAGGAAGCTGTGCTCGCTTTTGAAATGTTCGCACCAACGTGGCAGTCGACTTCGAGTAGGTGTTGGTGGTGGCGACTCTTACCTTCAGCACTTTGGCGAGTGACTGGTGAATGGTGCGGACAGACGGATGCACGGACCCGGTCGACAATGTCGTCACTTTCGGATCGACCGCCAAGCCGAGAAGCTCCCATGTCGCCCGGTCCACTTGACCCGTGACCGTCCAGGAGCGACCTGTTTGCAGTGCTCGCACAGCACGAATCGTTGCGGCACCGTAGACGCCGTCGATGCGGAGCGCTCTCTTCCTCTTGAGACCTAGCGTCGCATTCAGCGTGCGCTGTAGCGACTTCACCATCGTGCCGGCGTGCCCTTTGGCAAGCGGTAGACCCGGCAACAAGGCTGCGGGAGCCGCGGTCGTTGGCAACAGCCCTTGTTGTCGCAAGATATCGAGTTGAGAACGCAACCACCACGCGTATTCCGTCTTGCCGGTCGTCGTGAGATGAATCTTGGACGAGTCGAACCACCTCGTCTTACTCGCATCGGCGCTTGCGGCATTCCAGTCAAGAATGCTCACGTTCGAGTTCGCTGCCGCGACTGAGGCCAACACGTCATTACTGCGTTGGTACGACCTGTTTGTTGAGCGCGTCGACATGTTCACGAAGACGATGCGTTGCACGCCCTTAGCAACAAGAGCTGAGAGCAGCTGCTGCATCTCGGTGTCATACGTTGCCGGATCGTCGTTGTAGCCGAGGGCAATGAGGGCGATTGCCGGGGTCTCAGATGCATTGACGACCGCAATTCCGTCGGTGCACGTCGTGCCGATGATTCCGCGACCGGTGCATGCCTGAAAGTTCACGGTTGGGTACGCGATGGTGATGAGGTCGGCGAATTCAGCCGCGATACTCAAACCTGTCGAATCGCTGATGAAGAGGATCGAGCCGACGACCGGATCGGTTGGCTCGGCACCGTACACCGGCGTGGTGTCGAACCATGGCGAGTTGAGGTCCCAGTCGCTGTCGAACTCGCCAGCTGTGCGGGTGATGACACCGGCCGTACCCGTGATCGTCACTTTGGTCGCGTAGCCCCCGAAGTCACCACCGGCACCGTCATGGTCGGTGGTGATGGCGGTGAAGATGCCGATGGTGGGGTACTTGTCCTGCAGTCTTTTTGCTGACAGGGACCGACTCCAGTCTTTCAGGGTCGGATTGGCCGCGATGTCGCCGTCGTCCACGCGAGCAGGAACCGGACTTCCTGCCGTGCGGCCACCATTCGATGAGGTGTATTCACTGCGCAGCACCGACCCCTGTGCAGTGCGCAAAATGACACCGGCGGTCTCGGCGACTGCAAGATCTGTGTTGGCCTCTTCGATCACTTTCGTCGTGCCACCAATGTCTCGAAGTGCGGCACCGCCATACACCTGGCAACTCATCGAGTCACACGTCTTCGCGTAGCTGTATCGAGCCTCAGACAGGCCGTAACTTCGTGCTGCGACAGCCTGTGCTCGGAGTGCGTTCATGCCGTTTCGATTGGCGCTGTCTCCCCAACTGGCGAGCGACTCACGCGGTACGACGCCCCGTACATAGCTCTCGAGTTCGACAGCGTTGACTGTGCGATTCGACTTGGCGGTGTCATTTACTGCACGGATGATGCCGCGGTAATAACGCACTCGACCTTTGGGGTATGACGTGGTTGGTGGTTCGCACACGCCGAGCAAGTCCGTGGGAGAAACGGCCGCAGGTGCAGTTGAATTTGCCGCTCGAAACGTGATCGGTCCGGGTATGTCGTTTCCGATGAGCGTGAAGCCCGTAGGGTCACCGCTTGCCAACGGACACGTGGCGGTGGTCGAGCCCCAGACGTCATAGATGTTGTCACCGACCTCACGTGCGAGAAGCGACGCGTACTTCTTCTGTGCGGGGTCTGCATCCCACTGCGCAGATCCGTTGTCAGACTGCACAGCGGTCTGAGCATTGTCGAGGGCTTGCAGTCGCACAGTCATAAGATTCGACGGCAACAGCACCTTGTCGGCATCTGACAATGACGAGATTGTGTTCCCCGTTCCGCCGTAATAGAAGTTCAAGATTTCTTGCCACGTCTTGTTGTAGATCGTCGCCCAACCAAAGGCTCCGTACTGACTCATGCCACGGCCATGACCGAAGCCGTGACCGCGAATGATGACCGCAAGTGGAGGCAAGGTCGCTGCGCGGGCACGGTCGGGGCTGGACACGACGAGGCTCGAAGTTGTCAGGCCCAGGACGGCGGCAATGACGCACAACATGCGCGTAACAGCTGCAGAGCGGGGAGGGCGCATCACCCCGACAACGCTAGGGGGTTTCGGCCACCTCGGGGCGGCGATCGATGACATCACGCTCTTGAATTGCAACACCGACGAGAACGAGCATCATGCCGAAGAGGTCGGTGCGAGTGGGTGTCTGGTCGAGGAACACGAAACCGAACACGGCTGCTGTCACCGGAAGCAACGACAACATCACCGAGAAGCGACGTATTGGAATGCGACGCATGACCGCTTGATCAATTCCATATCCGATTGCACTTGATGATGCTCCGACAAGAACGCATGCGGCCAGTAGCCACGGTGTGGTGAGAACAGTGCCCGCATCACCGGCACCGAATGGCGCAATGACGAGCGCTCCGAACACCAGACCGACTCCGAGTCCGTTCACTCCACGGTCGGTCTGTGCGACGCGCGACCCGAGAACGATGTAGCCAGCCCACATCGCAGATGCGATTAGCAGGAAGAAGAGCCCAAGAGGTTCATCTGCAATCTCGACACCCCCGAGCACCACGACTCCGCCTGCGGCGAGCAACAAGGCGACAGTGTTTCGCGCCGTTTTGGTGCGCAGTGCTGCAACAGCGATGGGGCCGATGAACTCGATGGTGACGCTCTTGCCGAGAGGAAGCCGGTCGATGGCCAAGTAAAAGGTGAGGTTCATCATCGCGGTCGCGACACCGAAGCTTGCCGCTGCGTACAGGTCATGTCGTGTCCATGGCGCGTGATTGCTGCGCAACGAGAACAACATGAGAAGACCTGCAGCTGACAACACCCGGAACAATGCGATTGTCGGGGGAGACGCATCGTCGAACAGTCGCACTGCGACGACAGCACCCGTGTACTGCGCCGCCGCAGACAGGAGAAAGAAAATCTCGGCTGGCGCCGATTCGACGAATCGGGCCGACCGTGTGCCAGACGCCAACGTCAGTCGAACAAGTCTGGGTCGGTGCGGCAGATCTCTTGCCACAGCGGCTGGAAATGCAGCCACGACACGATTGAGTTGCCGGCGTTCTCTCGCGTGTACTTCGCAAATTCGTGCGGGATCATCTTCGGAGTGCCAACAGACTCGGCGAGGATCTGAGCCTGACACGTACGTTCCATGGAGATAAAGAGGAACGCTGCTTCGTCGACGGTCTGACCCGTGGTGAACAAACCATGGCTCTGGTGAATGGCGGCACGTGCACCGACGAATTTCGACGCCAATTCCTTGCCGGCATCGACATCGAAGACCACCGCTCCACCTTGTTCACTGATGACGACGTGGTCTTCGTAGAAGTAACACGCATCTTGGGTGATGGGGTCGAGGGGCCGCCCGAGAGAGGACCATGCCTTGCCGTACACCGAATGTGAGTGTGCCGCGGCGATGACGTCGGGGCGAGCCTCGTGGATTGCTGAGTGGATGACGAACGCCGCGCGGTTCACTGGGCGGCGGCCGTACACGATGTCACCCTCATGATTGACGAGGATGAGGTCGCTGACGGTCATGTGGCGAAACGACAGCCCGAGCGGGTTCACCCAGAACAGATCCGGGAATTCGGGATCACGCACGGTGATGTGCCCGGCGACGCCCTCGGCGAATCCGAGGCGTCCGAAGATGCGCAGCGCACCCGCGAGCTTCTCTTTGCGATGGAGACGCTCATCTTCGACGTTGTCGAAGACCGGTGGGAATGTCCACTCAACTTCCTTCTTGGTCAATTCGACTCCGTCGATGGATCGTGTTGGTGCATCTGGTGCGATGGTCATGGCTGTCACGCTACTGGGTGTCCAGACCTAGTGTTAACGCATGACCTCGCAGGACAAGTCGTTGACCACGCGTACTGAATTGGCGCCCTCGACGATGGCGCCCCCTGCCGCGAAGTATGCACATGGGGTCAACGTCGAAGGTGCCCGCCAACTGGTCTTCACTTCTGGTGTCGTACCGGTTCGGCATGATGGTTCGGTACCCGAGCACATCTGTGAACAAGCACGCTTGGTGTGGCAGAACATCACGGCGATACTCGCAGAGGCGTCACTGTCCGTCGACGACATTGTGAGCGTCACGACGTACGTCGTGGTCGCAGATGATCTGGCCGAACGACTCCGACTCGTGATGGCTGAGCGTGACAGTGCGTTGGGTGAGGTTCGCGCAGCGAGCACGTTGGTCACGGTTCCCGCATTGGCGCAGCCTGCGTGGAAGATGGAGATTGCTGTCATAGCCGCACGATGACCGTTCCATTGGGGAACGAGTACCTATCTCCTTTAGCCTTGCGTCATGGCTGACGACAAGCGCACAGACTCGGGTATTCCTATCGCCGAGTTGTACACCGCCGAATCTCTCGCAGGTTGGGATCCGGCACAGAAGCTCGGCACGCCGGGCACGGCGCCGTACACCCGAGGTGTGTATCCCACGATGTATCGCGGGAAATTGTGGACCATGCGGCAATATGCCGGCTTCGGCACCGCCGAGTCGACGAATGAGCGGTTCAAGTTCCTCCTGCAAGCTGGTCAGACCGGTCTGTCATGTGCGTTCGACCTTCCGACCCAGATGGGTTACGACAGCGACCACCCGCGCGCCGAAGGCGAGGTGGGAAAGGTTGGTGTGGCCATCGACTCGCTTGCCGACATGCGTTTGTTGCTCGCGGATTTGCCGCTCGACAAAGTGTCGACGTCGATGACCATCAACTCCACGGCAGCGATTCTGTTGTTGATGTACGAATTGGTCGCAGAAGAACAAGGGGTCCCCGCATCTGCGATCAGTGGAACCATCCAGAACGACCTTCTGAAGGAATACATCGCACGCGGAACGTACGTGTACCCACCACGTCCGTCGATGCGCGTAATAACCGACATCTTCG
>SXGQ01817549.1_pt1 | contig 11899 bp, 9 predicted proteins | sample 3178371 | NCBI WGS metagenome assembly SXGQ01 (sample SAMN11356859, study PRJNA531348) | freshwater metagenome | isolation source: freshwater sample F1-20 | place: China: Fuxian Lake, Yuxi | collected 2017-12-25 | reverse complement strand
TTGCTAATGTAGGCGACGCAATCGCATATATTGAAGCTAACACGAAAAGCTAATTTTTTTGTATGCATTTAAAACGAGTTGTTGTTACTGGCTTAGGTGCTGTAACTCCCATAGGCAATAGTATTAATGACTATTGGAACAATTTAATCAATGGGTTAAGCGGATCCGCCCCTATTACTCGTTTTGATGCATCTAAGTTTAAAACTCGCTTTGCTTGTGAAGTTAAAGGTTTCAATCTAGATGACTACTTTGAAAAAAAAGAATCTCGTAAACTAGACGCTTTCTCTCAATATGGAATTGCAGCAAGCATTCAAGCTATTAATGATAGCAGAATTATTGCTGAAGGAGTTGATAAAAACGAAATCGGTGTTATATGGGGAAGTGGAATTGGAGGTCTAGACACTTTCCAAAGCGAAACTTTCGGTTTTGCAAAAGGAGATGGAACCCCAAGATTTAGTCCTTTTTTTATTCCGAAGATGATAGCAGATATTTGTAGTGGTCATATCTCTATGCGTTTTGGATTCAGAGGTCCAAACTTTACAACAGTAGCTGCTTGTGCATCTTCTACTAACGCCTTAATTGATGCGTTTAATTATATTCGATGGGGCAAAGCAATTGCAATTGTTACTGGTGGAAGTGAGGCGGCAATTAACGAAAGTGGTATGGGAGGATTTAATGCTTGTCAGGCAATGAGTACTCGAAATGAATTACCAGCCGAGGCCTCTCGACCATACGATAAAAATAGAGATGGATTTGTTCTTGGAGAGGGTTCGGGCGCTATTATTTTGGAAGAATTAGACCATGCTATTGCTCGAGGTGCAAAAATATATGCAGAAATAATTGGTGGCGGAATGAGTGCCGATGCTTATCATATAACCGCACCACATCCAGACGGATTAGGGGCCAAATTAGTAATGAATCGCGCATTAAAAGATGCACAAATTTCATTTAACGAAGTGGACTACATTAATACGCATGGAACAAGTACTCCATTAGGAGACACTGCAGAATTAAAAGCGATTATAAGTGTTTTTGGAGAAAATGCCTTTAAACTTAACATTAGTTCGACCAAAAGCATGACTGGTCATCTTTTAGGTGCTGCTGGTGCAATTGAGGCAATTGCCTCTATTTTATCAGTTAAAAATGATGTTATTCCACCTACAATAAATCATGTTACTCTAGATCCTGAAATTAATCAAAACTTAAATCTTACCTTAAATAAAAAACAAGAACGTATTGTAAATATTGCTATCAGTAATACCTTTGGATTTGGTGGTCACAACGCTGCGGTGGTAATAAAAAAATTTAATCAATAACATTTTGGTATTTAAAAAAATTACATCACTTTTCATTTCAAAACAAACGAAAGGGGATAAGGATTTTAAAAATTGGATTAAACTTATAACAGGCTTAAATCCAAATAATATTTCTTTATATCAACAAGCATTTTTTCATAGTAGCATTTCGGTAAAAAGAAGTGGAACTAAAATTAGTAACGAACGCTTAGAATTTTTAGGAGATGCAATTCTTGGAGCCATCATCGCAGATTATTTATTTAAAATGTATCCTTTTAAAGATGAAGGATTTCTCACGCTATTACGAAGTAAAATTGTAAATGGACAAAGCTTAAAAGAATTAGCTTTAAAATTTGGTTTTAATGATTTTTTACAAGCCAGCCTGACAAGAGAAGAAAAAATAAAATCAAGCGCTTACGGTGATGCATTTGAAGCTTTAATTGGTGCTATTTTTTTGGATTTAGGCTATTTGAAAACACAACAATTTATTATTTCTAAAATTATAAAAATTCATCTAGATATTGATGCTTTGGTAAATACTAATGATGATTACAAAAGTCAACTTCAAATTTATTGTCAAAAAAATAAACTAGCTTTTGAGTATAAACTAGTTAGCGAAGAGCAAATAGGGGCAAATAAACAGTATGTGATTGAGCTGTTTATTAACGATAAATCATATATTCGTTTTGAAAATTATAGCAAGCGGACGGCTGAACAAAAAGCGGCTCAACTTACACTTGAGATTTTAAAAACCGAATTGGAAAATACCCAATTATAGATTTCAAAAAAATGTTTATGGTCTTTTCTCATATGAGTTTAAACTTGTAACTTTATTTCATAAAATTTTGGCAAAACACGTTTTAAATAATTCAAAAGAAGAATTCAATTTTTTTCTAATTGGCATAACCTGTTCATTAAATCAATATGAAATGGTAAGTTTAATAAATAATTGCTTACAGATTGATTTGAGTTTAAATTCTTTTATAGACTTAAATTTAAAAAAAGATAAAATATTTACTTTTTCATTATTTACTTTTTTAGATGAAGGATTAAGAATAGAGTATGTTTTTATCCCTAATTTAAGTAACTTTGAGTCTCAAAAGGCCTTAAACGTGATTAACGAAAAAAATTTATTTAATAATCAAGTTATCGAAGAACAAGCGAGACTTTTATATGAGTTACCAAAAACCGATTATTTGATTATGCTTAAAGGAGAAGAAGTATTTAATTATCGACTCAAAATTTCAGAACAACTTAAAAAAATAAATGCCATAATACAATTACAAAATATTGAGCCGAATAATTTGCCAAGTAAACGGAATTTAATTTTTTAAAAACAGCATTGTTTCTAAAATTAATTTATCACAACATTAAATTGAAATTAAACTATTTCAAATGGACGATTTAAATAAACACATCTCAAAATTACGTGAAGATTTTACTAAAGGAACGTTAAACAAACAAGATGTTCATCAAAATCCTGCCATTCAATTTGAAATATGGTTAAATCAAGCAGTTGATGCTAAAATAATAGAAGTACAAGCAATGACACTCAGTACTGTTTCAAAAAATAATACACCATCTTCACGAATAGTATATTTAAGAGAATTTTGTGAAAATCAATTTTATTTTTATGGTAATTATGGTTCTCGCAAAGCTCTGCAATTAAAAGAAAATTCAAACGCATGTTTAAATTTTTTCTGGCCACAATTAGAAAGGCAAATTAGAGTTGAAGGTCATGTCAAAATTTGCGATGATTCAAAAAGTGATTCTTATTTTAATTCCCGACCATTTGAATCAAAAATTGGAGCATGGGCATCGCAACAAAGTGAAGAATTAGATTCACGAGAAGAATTAGAGAAATGTGTTGAAAGATTTAAAAATAAATTTGATGGGCAAGAAATCAAGAGGCCTCCATATTGGGGAGGCTGGGTTTTTACAGCAAATTATTATGAATTTTGGCAAGGCCGCAAAAGCCGCCTTCATGATAGAATTTGCTACAAATTAAAAAATACAGATTGGTCTATAAACAGAATCGCTCCTTAAAAAATGACTAAAGAAGAAAAAATTAAAGATTTTGACGCAAACGGAATTGGTCAACTAAACGACGGTTTATTTGGATTGCCCTTTACTTTAGATGAATGCGATACCGTTTTAATTCCTGTTCCATGGGAAGTAACAGTAAGTTGTGGAGGAGGAACGGCAAATGGCCCTGAAGCTATTATTAAAGCAAGCTACCAAGTTGATTTATATGATCCATTAGTTCTTAACGCCTGGAAAAAAGGAATAGGAATGGATGTATTACCTGCTGAAATTAAAGAAAAAAGTTCTTTGTTACGAGAATCTGCAGAAAACTATATTAATGCTTTAGCTCAAGGCGCAGATGAAAACAACTCAGAATTAAAAGAAATTTCAACTCTCATAAAAAAAGAATGTTTGTGGCTAAACGATTATATTAAAAATAAAGCGCTTCATTTTTTAAATAAAAATAAAACTGTTGGCTTAATTGGAGGCGACCATTCTACTCCTCTTGGCCTGATGCAAGCCCTCTCAGAAAAATTTGGAAAATTTACTATCCTTCAAATAGATGCCCATGCTGATTTAAGAAATGCTTTCGAAGGGTTTGAATTTTCTCACGCATCTATAATGTATAATGCTTTAAAAATTAAAGAAGTCGAAAAAATAGTACAGGTTGGCATTCGAGATTATTGCGAAGAAGAATTAAACCTAATTAATACTGGTAATGGTAGGATAAAAACATTTTTTGATCGAGATATAAAATATGCTCTATTTAATGGCGATAGTTGGGATAGAATTTGCAATCGTATTATTAAAGAGCTGCCTCAAGCGATATACCTCAGTTTTGATATAGATGGACTTGACCCGAAATTATGCCCAAATACTGGAACCCCTGTAGCAGGTGGGTTTGAAACTGAACAGGTTTTATATCTGCTCGAAAAAATAGTTAAAAGTGGACGAACCATCATTGCCTTTGATATTAACGAAGTTTGCCCGGGCCCTGATGGAGATGATTGGGATGCTAATGTGGCCGCCAGATTACTTTTTAGAATTTCAAATTTAGTTAACCTGAGTCAAAATAAATAATGGCCAATAAATTAAACTTATTATTCGTTTGTTTTTTTATTATTAATACAATGTTTTCTAAAAAATTAAAAGAAGGCCCTTATAGAGGCGTATTGACTATAAATGAAGAAACTGGATTAGAACTACCTTTTAATTTTAATGTTATTTATAAAAATAAAAAACCAATTATTATTATAAAAAATGGTGACGAAAGAATTGTTGTTGATGAAATTAATATAAAAGGAGATTCTGTTAATTTTAAAATGCCAATATTTGATACTGAATTTAAAACTATTTTAATCGAAAATAATTTAGTTGGCTTTTGGATTAATAATTATAAAACCTCTAAAAATAAAATAAAATTTAAAGCTACATTTGGAGAAGAAAATCGTTTTCTGTTTTCAAATTCAAATATTAATCAAGATTTTGAAGGTCGATGGGAAACAGATTTTTCTCCTGGGCTAAAAGATAGTTCTAAAGCAATAGGCGTTTTTCATCATATCGAAAAAACAAACTACATCAGTGGAACATTTTTAACCGAAACTGGCGACTATCGTTATTTAGAGGGAATGAGCCATGGAAATAAATTATCGCTGTCTACTTTTGATGGCTATCATGCCTACTTATTTGAAGCAGAATTAAAAAACGATAAAATATTTGGTGATTTTTATAGCGGTATTTCTTATCATGAAAAATGGATGGCTACACTTAACAATAAATTTAAATTACTCGATGCTGATGCTATTACTTTTTTAAAAAATAAAGATGCGCAACTAAATTTTTCTTTTCCTGATGTAAATAAAAAGATAATCTCATTAACTGATAAAAAATTTGAAAAGAAACCCATAATCATTCAAATTATGGGAACCTGGTGCCCTAATTGTTTAGATGAAAGCGTTTATTTTTCTAAACTTTATAAAGAATTTAATCCGAAAGGTTTAGAAATAATTGCCTTAGCTTTTGAAAAAACAAATGATTTTGAAAAATCTAGAAGTCAAGTTTTACGTTTAATAAAACGATTAAGCATCGATTACACCATATTAATTACTCAACAAACAGGTAAGGAAAAAGCAAGCGAAGTTTTATCAGCATTAAATAAAATATCCTCTTTTCCAACAAGTATCTTTTTAAACAAACAACATCAAGTGGTTAAAATTCACACTGGCTTTAATGGCCCTGCAACAGGAAATGAATTTGAAATTTATAAACAAAGAACCGAAACAATAATTAAATCTTTATTAATAGATTAAATAAAAAAACAATTTATGTTTACTGGAATAATAGAAACATTTGGGCGTGTTGAAAAAATAGAAAGAGAAAATTCAAATATTAATTTTACTTTTTCTAGTTCGATTACATCTGAGTTAAAAGTAGATCAAAGCCTTTCTCATAATGGTGTGTGCCTTACCGTAGTAAAAATTATTGATAAAAATTATGTAGTTACCGCAATTGAAGAAACTTTAAAACGAACAAATTTAGGAGCCTTAGGTTTAGGTGACATGGTAAATCTTGAAAGATGTATGCCTGCTAATGGTAGGTTTGACGGGCATATTGTTCAAGGCCACATTGATACTACTGCAAAATGCATAGAAATTAATAACTTAAATGGCAGCTGGGTATTTGTATTTGAATACGAAAAAAATAAAAATAATATTACAGTCGAAAAAGGAAGTGTAACCATTAATGGAGTAAGCCTTACAGTAGTAAATTCTGAAGAAAACATATTTTCGGTTTGTATTATTCCCTTTACATTTGAGCATACCAATTTTAATAAACTTACACTTGGCTCAATTGTAAACATTGAATTTGATATTATAGGAAAATATTTAAAAAAATTATTAAATAAATAAGTTAAAAAAGAAATCTTGTGTTGTTGATGTTTTAAATAATTAAAATCTAATAATTCAGATAATTTAATATCTAACTTCTAATCTTTGAGTATATTAATTTTTTTAAATAAGTATTGAGATAATTTTCTTAAAGAAATATTTTATTTTAATTTGGTAATTAAAAATTCTGTTCTTCTATTTTTAGCGTGATCGTCTTCCGAACAGTTTGATTTTACCTTTCCTTCACAGCCACAATTAATTAATAATTTACTTTCCCCATAACCCTTTGTGGTTATTCTTGAACGATTAATCCCTTTTTTAATTATATACTCTGCACTTGCTCTTGATCTTGCTGCAGATAGCTGAAGATTAAATGCAGCAGCAGATCTACAATCAGTGTGCGACCCTAATTCAATGTATATATTTGAATACTCTTTTAAAACTGCAACTATTTTATCTAATTCTACGGCAGCATCTGGTCGAATTTTTGCTTTCCCCATATCAAAATAAATTGGCTTCATGTCAATCATTTTAGCCACATCCATACCTACCTCTACTTTTCCTAAACTCAAGTTAATATATTGATTTAAATTAATTTCTCCAGATTGATTTATTTCATGAGTAAAAACAATAGTTCTTTGAATATATCCTCGTTTTTCGAGACGAATTAATAAAATAATTTTTTCTCCTATTCTTTTACGAAACAAAGATTTTGAATAATCTCCTGTTATAGAAGTTAAATTCGATTCGAAATCTTCGCCTGACAATAAATCAGTTACTTTAATAGTTACACTATCTAATAAATTATTTGATTTAGCATCAGTAATTAAGCCTTTTAAAAATGATTTAGGGTCTTTATCAATATATAAATCTTTTCTACTAGAACTATCTGCATCAGAAATAATAGTAACCGAATTAAACGTATTATAATAATCTGTTTTAAGTGCCTCGATATTATATTCTTTATTCAAATCAAACATGAGACTTACCTCTCCCCTATCATCACTTACCGCTGAATCTCCTTCAAAAAATAATTTAGTATTTGGGACTATTTCTCCGGTAGCTTTATCTTTTGTAACAAATTTAATTGGCGAACCTCGATTAACTTCGCGTAAAATAGATAATTCATAAATATCATCATTTAATCCTCCAGAACCTCTGTTTGAAGTGATAAAACCTGATTTATCATCTTCATTCAAGTAAATTCCAAAATCATCATCTTTACTATTAATAGGAAGCCCCATATCAAAAACCTGTAAAATTTTTTCTCCTTTAATTCTAGCCTCATAAATGTCTAAACCACCTAATCCGTCTCTTCCATTAGATGAAAAATATAAATTACCCTTAAATGAAATAAAAGGGAACATCTCATTGCCCGCTGTATTAATTTTATCTCCTAAATTTATAGGCTCTCCCCAAATTCCTGTTATAGAGTCTTTAATGGAGGTGTAAAGATCTAACCCACCATAGCCACCAGGCATATCTGAAACAAAATAGATATTTCTGCCATTTTGAGATATAGCTGGATGCGCATAATTGTTTTCTTTTTTACAAAATGGAAGTAATGAAATTGATGAAAAAACATTCTGATTATATTGTGCTTCAAAAATCGAAAGCTTAAAAGCTCCTTCAGAACTCTTTTCTAATTTATCTGAATTATTGCGAGTAAAATAAATCGTTTTATAATTATTTGAAAAACATACAGGGCCATCATTGTATTTAGAATCTAACTCTTTAATAAAATCTTTTGGAATACCTCCTTTTGCAACTTTATATAATGTAAGATAATTACCATCCGTCCATGCGTGTTGTTTATTTATCCATTGAGTTTTAGTTCTAGTAGAAGCAAATACAATTTCATTTTTATACGTTACGGCGCACATGTCGTTTTGAATGGAATTAAATGGTGCTAATTTTAATTCGTAGGCATCGGCATGCTTTTGATATTCCTTTTCTTTATTAAAAGAAGAAACAAAAGAAGCTCCTCGGCCGTCAGACGAATATTTCTCAAAATAGGGTTTAGCTTTATCAGGTTCGCCATTTTCAACTAAAGCTTCGCCATAATATAATTCTTCTAGTGGCTCAGCTTCTCCTAAATTTATAAGTTCCCCATAATGACGAATTTGACCTGGAAGATTATTGATTAATCTGTAACTATTAGCAAGATTAGATAAGATTGATTTATTTGCGGCATCTAATTTTAATGCTTTTTCATACAGAGGAATTGCCTCTGTGTATGCTTTTTGAGAATACAAAGCATCTGCTTTTTTAATCAGTCTTTTATTGCTGTTTTGTGTATATCCATTTATTGAAACGAAAAGGCTAAAAATAAAAATGATATATCTTATAAAATTCATTTAAATAGTATTTTAGAAATAACGAGGGGTTATAATTTTTTTGCCTTTGAATGAAAATAAATAATTCAATATAATCTCGTTTGATCCTGTGAAATATTTTTGAGTCCCATTTAATCCGTAATCATATGAATAACAAATTAAAAATTGTTTATTTATTTGAATACCTGCTATTGCCGAAATTGCAGATCCTGTTCGATAGGATAGCCCAGCCCAAAGAGTTTCTTCTATAAAAAAGTTAGCATTTAAATCCAACTGAATTGGAGCATTTTTAACTATTTTCAACATTCCGCTTGCTTTGAGTTTTAATGATTCGTTTAATGTAAACAAATTACCACAGGTGATATGATAGGTAAATTTAGAAAAATCGACTTTTGTAGTTGTAACAGATTCTGAATTATTAAAAGAAACTTGATTGTCAATCATCCTCGGCAAAGAAAGCCCAGCGTAAAATTTTTTATTATTAAAAAACAGACCTGTTCCAAAATTTGGAGCAAATATGTTTCCGTTATTCGCTAATTGAGGGTCATCATTAACTCCGCTTTCGTTTAAGGCAAGCGAACTAAATTTATTTGTTTGATTATCTATTCCTCCCATTAAGCCTAATGCCAGCACATTATTAGAGCTTAATTTAACTCTGTATGCATAATTTAGATAAACTAAATTTCTATTTAAAACTCCTATTTGATCATTTAGAATACTTATTCCTAATCCCATTTTACTTTGAGATAAAGGCCCATGTAAAGAAAAAGCAGTGGTAACTGGATGGCCTGAAAAAGATGTCCATTGCTGCCTATTGAGTAATGTAACATCCATTGCTTCTTTATTACCAACGTAGGCAGGATTAATAAATGTTTCATTAAACATATATTGAGTATAAATAGCATCAAATTGTGCTTTAAATGAATTAGAAAATAGTATTAAAATTATTAATCCAAGACCTTTAAATTTTATTATGTTTTTTTTCATTTTTAATTATTAAAAAATTATTTCAACATTAATATTGTAACACAATAAATCCTTTTTTAGTAAAGGGGGTTTTTATATCTGTTAATTCTATCACATAAAAATAGGTTCCCTGTGGTAATTTACTCTCACCAATTGATGCACCAACATTTGATGTCCCGTCCCATGAATTATCATAGTTAAAATTCTCATAAACTTTATTGCCCCAACGATTATATATTTTGATAGATAGCGTTCCTAGTTCAGGTAAACCATTAATTACAAATAAATCATAATATCCGTCTCCGTTTGGAGTCAATGCTTGAGGAACAAAAAATCCTTCTTCAGGGCTAGCTAATACTGTAGGGATATTGTCAGAATCCTCATCACATATATCATTATTGTTTTTATCTGGATTATTTCCGTCATTCGATTTATCTGAAATTATCACATTATTTTTACCAACAGCAGTTCCATATGCACTATTAGTGATAAATTTAGCTGTATCTGACTTTACATTAATTGTGAAGCGAACACTAATATTACTTCCAGGAGGAATAATACTTATTGAAGAGGTGTTTATCAAATTAGTATCTGATTTTCCATTAAAAGCAGAATTTTGAGAAGCATTTCCACTTAAAATTATTGGAGCTGTTTTTACATAGAATGTTGCAGGAGCTTTTATTGTATTATTTAAATTATCTGTTAAGCTAATTTGCTTCAAAGTATCATTACCTTTATTGTAAGCTGTTACTGTATAAGAAATATCAAATGATTTATCAGTTCCTCGTGGAATAATCTCTCCACCTTTTGTAATTCCTATAAGCGGATTAGGTGTTAAAGTTAAAGTTGTCGGAATATTATTTTTAGTTGGGTTTGAGTCTCCGTCTGGATCGGGATTTAATCCGGTATTTGAAGAGTCTTGAACTCCAATTGAAACATTATTAATTGCAATTCCTTTTACGGTATTGTTAAACGGTCCAAAAAAACCATTTGGTGTAATTTTAACCTTAAATGTAATGGTATCAGATTTATTTGCTGCTAATTTACTAGTTGAGCTAGTCATATTAGTTGTAATCAAACCATCAAAACTAGGATTAATGGTTAAACTACTACCTATACTCGTGATAGAAGGCGAAGTTACTATTGAAAAACTTGATGGAGAAGGGAAAGTTGCGCTCAAATTTTCAGTTAATACTACATTTGATAAAATAGTATTGGTATAATTTTTTACTATTACTTTATATATAACTTCATAAGTACTGCCAATATTTAAAGTAGGGATAGAGACCGATTTCGCTAAACCTAATGAATTAATCGAACAATCTGTTGGCAATAATATTAAAGTAAAATCCTTAACACAGCCAAATGTATCAAACACACGTAGCACATAAGATACTGTTGAAGTTTGACCAGATAAGTTGGATGTTAGAGTTCCGTTAGTTGGTATAAGAAAAACGTTGGGATTTGTAATTATAACTGTTGGGCTAATACTTGCACCTTGAACAAATATAAATTTATCGCCAAAATTAAAATTAGAAACAACTATTGAACCGTTATTTGAAATAACCGTACCATTACAACTAGCAGGCAAAATAGTTGCTGTGATTAATACATTGGTATGAGATCCAACAACAATGGTTGAAGTTGCTGTACAACTATTTGTTGTGTTACTGAGGGTAACCGAATAAATACCTGATAGTGTTGTTGTAGGAGCATTGACTGAACTTGTATATCCCCCAGGACCATTCCATAAATATAAAACAGGATTTGTTGAGGTATTTAATGCAGTTAAAGTTACGCTGGTAATCGCACAAGTTATACTTCCAGATGTAGTAGCTGTAACTGTTGGTATGGAACCATCAGTTTCGACTTCAATAGTTGATGAAGAAACGCAACCCGTAATGGTATTCGTTACTGTTATTGTATAATTTCCCCAAATGTTTACAGTAATATTTTGTATTGATGATGAAAAAGAATTTGGTCCATTCCAATTGAAAATAACATTAGTTTCAGTTGAATTACAAGTCAAAGTTGCTAAAGGTGAACTGCATGTAATTGTATTGCTACAAGATACTGTATAGTTAGGCAATGGATAAGCAAAAACACTCACGGTTTCTGTACTCGGGCATCCACCTCCATTATCACCAATTACTGAATACGTTGTTGTGGTAGTTGGTGTTTCTACTGACAAAGATCCTGTTGTATTACTTGGTAACCAAGTATAACTTGTTGCTCCACTTGCTGTTAATCCTAATGTACTACCTGCACAAACTGAAGCATTAAGTGGCGATATTATTACCGTTGGTATTGGCACAACAGAGATTAATAGGGTTTCTGTTCCTACACAACCATTGATATCATCTGCTAATACCGAATATGTAGTTGTTAT
>SXGQ01339179.1_pt1 | contig 11899 bp, 10 predicted proteins | sample 3178371 | NCBI WGS metagenome assembly SXGQ01 (sample SAMN11356859, study PRJNA531348) | freshwater metagenome | isolation source: freshwater sample F1-20 | place: China: Fuxian Lake, Yuxi | collected 2017-12-25 | reverse complement strand
TCAACAATAAAGTAAATGAGGTGATAAATAGTAGTGGGTATACGGTAGGTGATTGTAGTTTTAATACAATAATATCCGATTGGTATGTTGATCTTAGATTAAAAGATTTATTAACAAATACAGAACAAAGTTTAATATTAGAAAAATTTTATACAGGATATGGTCAAAATGCTTCTGATTTGACTACAGGATTACCATTAACTTATTATGATGTTATAAACGCAATAGATGATAAGTTAGAATTACTATACCAAGACGGTTTAAATTATTATCTATCAGGTGGAAATTTAATAATAAGTAATTCAAGTTGTTATGACAACTTTACAAATAAACAAATCAAACTTTATATAGGTTTGGACGTTCAAATTAATTGTGGATAATGGCTGGTTTATCGGGAAGAACTACAGGTGGTTATTATAGTTATATTGATTCATGTGGTAATGCACAACAAGGTCTAGCGCTTGCTGATGTCTTTGTTTGCGTAGATCAAACATATTCAGCATCAACGATTGGTATTCAAGTGGATAGTGGGTCAACCTGCACACTAAACTGTAATCAAGGACCAATTAGTTATTTATTTACAGTAACAGGTACATGTAATAACATTTCCGCCGGAACAATCAATTTACAAGTCTTAGGGGGAGTTCCTCCTTACACAATAACAAATACACAACCTGGTAGTATTCCTGTACAAACGAGTAGTAGTCTTTTTTCATACACAGGTTTAAGTGCCCACACATACGTGTTTAGAATAAATGACTCACTAGCTCCACAAAATAATGAGTTATATTTCAATGTTAATATAACAGAGTGTTTTGAAGCAACATTAGATGATGTATTGGGAACAACTTGTGGTTTGAGTAATGGTTCGTTTTATGTGAATGCGACATCTTTATCTGCACCATATAATATAATACTTTACAAGAATGGATTATATTACTCTTTATACCAAACTAATCAGTTACCATTTTTAATTGACGGTTTAGATAGTGGAATTTATAACGCGACGGTATATGATTATGGGTTTACAACCGCCTTCACAGATAATGTAGTGGTAAGTGCTAGTACAGAAATAGATTATGGTATTTGGAAAGTTGATACATCAAATTGTGTAATCAACACAGGTAAATTGGCAGTAACTGGATTGACTGGCGACGGACCATTTACAATTAGTTGGTCAAATGGACAAACAGGTCAATTAGCAACAGGACTAACTCAAGGAACATACAGTGTTACTGTTACCGATTCTAAAGGTTGTCAAAAAATAGAGCAAGCAACAGTGGGTGCGGCATTACCATTAGGTATTGTGGGTTCCACATCAACGAACCCTACGGGGTGTTTTTCTTCTGATGGAAGTATAACTATCAATATTTCTGGAGGTACGGGACCTTATTATTATTCGGCAAATACCAATCAGATAGGTTATACCCTTTCCGATACGTTCACATTGAATAATGTACCATCCGGCAATTATCAAGTTTTCATTAGAGACGCTAACTTTTGTTCGATTACCACAAACGTAAGTATCGGAATACCATTTGGGTTCACTTTTGTCGGAAATACAATAACAAACAGTCAATGTAACCAAAATTCAGGATCATTAACAACTACAATACAAGGGGCTAACGGGTCTGTATTTTATGGTTTATCAGGATTAACAAATGGTTTATTTTATTCACAAAATTTACAATCAAATACCGCTACGTTTAATAATTTATCTCCCGATAATTACTTATTAACAATATCAGGACAATCTAGTTCTTGTAATTATACCGACACAGTACTAATACAATCAGTTGACAAGTTTGATGTGTCTGTGAGTGTAACTGGATCTACCTGCGGTAATAGTAATGGAAAACTAACAGTGAATGTTGGTACTGGATATACTAATTGGCAAACAAACGGAGAACTCGATTATATTTTGAGTGACGGACAGTCAATAATAAACACACAACTAACTGCGTTCACCTTTAATAACCTTAGTGCTGGTAATTATACCTTACAAGTTATCGATGAAAGTAATTGTTCCGTATCAAAAAATTTCAATATTGGAACATCTAGTAACCTTTTTTCAACAGTCATCCCTAATAATTGTGTGAATGGGAATGATGGGTCGGCTGTTGTTTATATTTTTGAAGGAGAACCAACTTTTACATATGATTGGAGTGATAATGTGCCTGTAGGTACTACAGGAAATACCGCAACTAATTTGAGTGGAGGAAGTTATTCTGTACTTATTACGGATAGTAGTGGTTGTACTAATGAATTATTTTTTGATATTATTTGTAATAATAATTTAGTGAGTAACTACGTAGTATATGAAATATGTTCATCAAATTTTTCAACAACAACAAATACTAAAAGAGGTATTAGTGAAATGTTTAATGAAGGGTATTTGGACTTAACTAGCGGATATACTAATTGTATATTGAATAATTCAACACTTAATTGTGTTATAACGTTAAATGGTAGTGCATTTACAGAAACACTACTTTTTGCAAATGACCAATCATGGCAAACAGCAATTCAAACAATTTTAGATTCAATACCAGAAATAAGCACATATAATGTGAATTTATTAGATAATACCCTATCTATTAAATCTATTTGTAATGATGGTATAGATAGTTTGGGTGAAGTTGATTTTAAACTTGAATTGAGTATAGATTATGACATAGTTTGTGAAAACATATTACCGACTCCAACACCAACACCAACACCTAGTCCTACACCAACACCTAGTCCTACACCAACTCCTAGTCCTACACCTAGTCCTACACCAACACCCACACCAACTCCAACACCTGGTCCAACTGTATTCACTTGGTTCAATAATAATAGGTTCGATTACCCAAGCTCTGACTCATCAGTACAAACGGCCACGGGTTGCGCTAGTGATTTCTTTACAACAACTTCAGCAATTACTGTTGGTACTATTCTTTATTATGATAGTGCACTAACAAATCCAGTAGTCGGTGATTATGTTGGAGTACCAAATGGTGGATGGGGAAGAGGTTATCTATCTAATGATTGTCCTATAGTTGGAACAAGATACATAGTCCAAGTCTCAGGTACAACAGGTTACATAAGTAGTGTATTTACAATATAAATGCCTTACTCTATAGACATATTAAGTATATCAGGAGGTACACCACCTATTTCATTATTTGCTTGTGATGAATTTGGTAATAATTGTACATTTTTGGGCACAACTGCCGGAACTTATGTTTTACCGGCACTCTTACAAACCGCCACCACTATTATGGTCAAAACAGTTGATAGTACGGGTTGTATTTACTTTAAGTTATTAACTTGTGAAGAAGAGGGATTCTTTGTATTAACAGAATTAGGAGATATACTAACAACCGAAGACGGAGATTCAATAGTTTGGTTCTAATCTATATTTATTATTATGATAATTAATATTACTGGAGAAACCGGCAGCTTAGAACCCTTAGACATTTTTCTTTGTGACCCAACAAACACCGGATGTTTTTATATTTCAGGTTTGACATCTATACCGGCAACCGTTGTAATAGATACTCAAAATTATTTTCCAAACGAGAGTTTTTTGTATTTGAAAATTATCGATACTAACGGTTGTATATATTTGACAGGAATAGACTGTGGACCATATAAAGCTTTCCAAGACGAAATATATTTCGATTTCATGGATGGAGTATCGTACTTATTCCAATAAACAAGTTTATATTATATTTATAAAATAAAATGCCACTTTATCAGTTATTAACAGACAGAACATTAGCACAAGCGTCGGCAATAACACCAACAACGCTTATTCATATTGTGACAACAGGAGACACGTCACAAAATTCCGCGGGGTCTTCATATAAAGCAGAATTAGGACAATTAGTTGGATTATTTAGTGGTAACACTTTTACAGGTAACACATCAGCAACATGCATTAATGAATTTTATGTTTCTGATATATATGGATGTACGGGGACAACATTTCATAATCAAGTTTGCTTCGATACAATACCAACAGGGACGACAGGTTATACATTATCTGTTAACGAAAATGGTTGTTTATTGATTGCTACAGGTACAACTTCTAAAGACATAATAGCTGATAATGTTGTGGTTAGCGATTCATTTAGTGGGCCTAGAGGTAATTTTAGTGATTATGTCAGGGTTTCCAAAATAAAATCATTTTCTCCATTATTAATTAATTACGGAGATGAAGGAGATGTTTATTTTGGATCAACCAGTGGAGTGACAATTGACGTATTAAATAGTAGAATTGGTATTGGAACTAACATTCCATCTGAAAAATTAGATGTTAGTGGAAAAACAAAAACAATAAATTTCCAAATGACATCAGGTGCAACTAATGGTTATGTTTTAACATCAGATGCCGGAGGAAATGCAACTTGGCAATTACCAACAGGAGGAGGAACATTTACAGGTGGAACCGTTACTGGGTCAACAAATTTTACAAATGGATTAACAGCATCTACAATATCTGCGACAACATATCAAAATTTACCAACAGATGTAAGAGTTACTGGTGGAACGTATTCTGCAGGGACAATTACTTTTACAAATAACACAGGTGGAACGTTTAACGTGACCGGTTTAACAACAGGATCAACATCCACAATAAGTGGTGATTATTTACCTTTAAGTGGGGGTACAGTAACAGGAACAACAACATTCACAAATGGATTAACTGCAAATACAATATCTGCAACAACAATAGGTAATAGTGGTGATTGTGTTGATGACTTATACGTTACAAAGATACATTCATGTTCGCCATTAAATATAAATCCTTTGAATGAAGGAAACGTATATTTCGGATCGACTAGTGGTGTTAGTATTGATTTATCGAATACCAGATTTGGTATTGGTACAAGCACACCACAATTCCCATTTCAAATAGTTGGCGCAAATAGCACATTTTATTATGACCCAACGTCTGTCGGAGGTAGGTTTAATGTTAGCGGAAATACTAATATACCTAGATATGATGTTAGTATCGGGGCTTATCTTACAAGACCGGCAACCGGCGGTAGTGTAGGGTTGAGATCTTGGAATGATGTGTCTTATCCTGGTTACGGTAAAGTTGGTGATATGCATATGTATGCAGGTAATGAAACATATGGGTTAAACATAATAAATGGTCCTGGCACAAATACTGAGGATTATATTAGATTTTATGCTGGAACAGATGCGACTTCAACATCGGACATTCATATACAAGGAACAGGAACAACAAGAGGTTTTGTTGGGTTAGGCATAGAAAATCCAACAGCTAAACTACACGTATTTGGTAGTACAATAGTAACCGGCACATTAACAGCGACCACGGTATCTGCAACAACATCTACAATAACAACATCAACTTCAAATAATTTAATAGTTTCTAACCCATATGTTCCAACAGGATCAACAGACCCGACAGGTGTTGTTGGTACGATAAGTTGGAGTGGAAATAGTATTTATCTAAGAAATTCAACAGAGTGGGTAAGATTTACTGGAGAAACTTCTTGGTAAAGTTTATTTATTTTTATATTTTCATAACATTCTCATATGAAAATATTTGTTCAAATTGCCTCATATAGAGATCCTGAACTTTTACCAACAATTAAAGATTGTATTAATAATGCAAAACATCCGGAAAATTTAGTTTTCGGAATTGCAAGACAATTTCACCCCGATGATAAATTTGATGACCTAACTGAATATAATTCTGATAGTAGATTTAAAATTTTAAATATACCGTATCAAGAATCAAAAGGAGTTTGTTGGGCTCGTAACCAAGTACAACAATTGTATAATGACGAAGATTACACATTACAGATTGATTCTCACATGAGATTTGAAAAAAATTGGGATGAAACGTTAATAGGTATGATTAGACAGTTACAAGATTTAGGAATACCAAAACCACTTTTAACAGGATATGTACCATCATATGATCCAAAAAATGACCCAAACGGTAGAGTCAATGTTCCTTGGAGAATGGTATTTGATAAATTCATACCTGAAGGTGCTGTTTTCTTTTTACCTGAAGCGATACCTAATTGGCAAGACATTGATACACCTATACCTTCTAGATTCTATTCTGCACATTTTTGTTTTACATTAGGTCAATTTAGTAAAGAAGTACAACACAACCCTAATTTTTATTTTCATGGAGAAGAAATATCAATTACCGTAAGAGCTTTTACACATGGGTATGATCTCTTTCATCCACATAGAGTGGTTGTTTGGCACGAATACACAAGAAACGGTAGGACTAAACAATGGGATGACGATAAAGAGTGGTATAAAAAAAATGAAAGCGCCCATTTACTTAATAGAAAATTATTTGGTATGGACGGTGAGACACAAGAAGGTCATGATGGTGAATATGGTTTAGGTAGTGAGAGAACATTAAGGGATTATGAAAAATACGCTGGTCTTCTTTTTGATAAAAGAGCGGTTCAAGATTATACTTTAGAAAAAAAATACCCACCTAATCCTGATTATGAAAATGAAATTGAATGGGTAAACAGTTTTTCAAAGACATTTACAAATTGTATAGATCTTGACTTAAAAGAATTTACAGAAAAAGATTATGATTTTTGGGCGGTAACTTATCATGACGAAAACGGTCATGAAATTTTTAGACAAGACTCTGATGAAAATGAAATTAAATCTTTTTTTTATAATAATAATATAAAAATTTGTAGGACATTTTTAACTACAAGAACACCAAAATCTTGGTCAGTATGGACACACTCTAAATCAAAAGAATGGATAAAACAATATAAAGGTGAGATATGATAAAAAAAACTACGATTGTTACAGCACTTTTTGATATTGGTAGAGATAAATGGGAAAACTATGCCCAATCATACCACACATATCAATATTGGATGAAAAATATTTTAAACTTTGAAAATGAAATGGTCATCTTCACTGAAGATAAATTCAAAGATTTTATATTAGAAAATAGAAAAAAAGCAGATCCCGAACTAATTAAAACAAAAATAGTTGTACAGGATTTTAAAGACATTGACTCATATAAAAAATATTACAGTAAAATAAAAAATTTAATGAATGATGAGGTTTTCAAAAGTAAGGTAATATTTAAAGTACCCGAGATGACTAAACCTGAATATAATACGGTAATTTTTAATAAGTTATATTTTATAAAATACATAATAGAAAATAAACTATGTGATTCAGATTTTTTTATTTGGTGTGATGCTGGTGTTATTAGAGATGAAAAAAAAGAAGTTCATACTGGATTTCCTAATTTGGATAAAATTAATGGAAAGTTTTCTAATAAAGTAACTTTTTTTTCACATCAAGAAAACTTTAGTATACATGACAGAGACTTACATTTACTTTCACAGTATCGATACATTCATGGAGGTTGTTTTTTTATTCCTAATAATGGTGTAGTTGATGAACTAATAGAAAGATTTGATAAATTAGTTGAATATTATCTTAATAATAAAGTGATTGGCAGCGAAGAAAAAATTTTAGATTTTTGTTTTCTTGATAACAAAGATAATTATAACATAGTAAAATCTGATTGGAGACAGTATTTTGAAATTTTCGAATAATTTTGACTTTAATAAAATGAACTTTCGGTTATTTATATAATAAAGTTTAAACTTTAATGGCAGATTTAAGATTTCAAGGTTGTTGTTATGATGCTTACCAATATGTGACGGATGACGCTGCTTGGGTAGCAACGGGCGGTACGGCCACAACAGGTCTAACCTATCATTTTTCTGGAGACCCTATTGTACCTGACGGTTGTTATACTATTGTATCTGCTTTTACTTCAGGTTTTACTGCAACAACATTTACAAATTTAGATGGAACCTATACTTTACAAACCGACTGTTCAGATACTTTATGTGTAACAGGTGATTGTTGTAGTAATGAAATTTGTATTTCCATAAACTTTAGTGGATATACTGCAATAACCGGAAATTATAATGTCGCCGGACATGAAAATGGTTATCCTTTTTGGACGGGAGGTACAAATCCAGGTTACCTCTTTTATAATAACACTAAATGGTGTTTATCAACAGGACTAACAGGGAACTGTTTTTTTTATGGGTCCCAACCTACTTCATCGACATGTCCTGATTTGGACACTACAATATTAAACGAAGGTATATGTGTATCAGGATCGACACCATCTGACCCATGTTCATTATTAGATTTTGATATTTTGCTGGAATGTGAAATACCAACACCAACACCAACCCCTACACCAACACCAACACCTACACCAACCCCTACACCAACCCCTACACCGGATATATGTTCAGGTTTTAGTGTTTCCTTGACTTTTTCTGGATCACCAGGACCAACACCAACCCCTACACCAACACCCACACCAACCCCTACAATTTATCCATATCCCGTGTTATCATCTGTAACATATGTTGTTGATAGTGGCAATTTTGAATGTGTCAGCGTAAAAAAATTAGTGGATTGTAGTAATGGTTTAGAATATTTCATTTCAGGACAAATAATTTTTTCAGGTTCAGGTGTAACAACAGGTACAACATTTTTGGCTTCGATTAATGGGAATTATAAGTGTGTTACATACGATAGTATTGTGTTTGGTAGCCCATCTAGTTTATTAACGTCGGTAGATGCTATTTATATTTCTGGTTGTACTTCTTGTGTTGCACCAACACCTACACCAAGCCCAACACCAACACCTACACCTAGTCCAACACCTACACCAACACCAACACCTATGCCAACATTTGCACCGTCAACACAATTTGTATTCACTTCATGTACATCAAATTCAATGATAATACAATTTACATATCCAGATATAGTAATAAATGTTGGTGATGTTTTGAAAACTACATCAGGACAATGTTTCACATACATCGGTAATTATATTGGATATACACCACCTAGTGGGTATATTTGGTCGATTCAAGAAGTATTTACGGGATCTAGCTTCACAAAATATTCAACATGCTTGAGTTGTCTAACACCAACACCTACACCTACACCATCTATTAATAGTTTTTTAGTCAAAGGTGAATTTAGTTTGAATTGTCCTGTTTGTGAACTTACAAATGGAGGTACCAACCAAACTATTTATACAAGTGCATCAACAATAAGTAATGGGGTTTATATTTATGAAGACCAAACATTTACAACACCTGTATATGTAAGTTATATAAAATATGGTACTAAAATATATCAAGTTGATGGTACAGGTAAAATAACTGATTATTGTAACGTAAACGGAAATTGTTAAAATGGCAACACTAATAACATTAAATTCAACGACAGGAACATTACCATTAGATATATGGATTTGTGATTCTTGTGATGAAACAGGTTCATGCATCTATGCTGGTACCGCAACATCATTACCGTATTCATTTTTATTACCCGAACTATATGAAACTTTCCCAACATATTCAATAAAATTTATAGACAACAATGATTGTGAATATTGTAACAATTATTCAGAATTTAAACAATTTATGGATAGCGAAATTTTTGAATTCATGGACGATACACCATATGAATTTCAATAAACTTATATATATTATATAAAAGACATGGCAAAACTAACCGATAAAACATTAGCTCAATCATCAGCAATAACACCAACAACATTAATCCACATTGTAACAACAGGGGATACTTCACAAGATTCTGCGGGATCATCTTATAAAGCCGAATTAAATCAGATCGCACCTACAATTGGTGGTTATCAATATTATACGGCGGTAACAGTATCAAGTGCTCAAATCCTTACTTTGAATTCATCACCGGTTGTTGTGTTACCATCTTTAGGTACTTCTCAATATTATGACTTTAAAATGTATTTTGAGTATGATTTCGGAACAACAGGATACACTGGTTTAACCCAAGTAAGATTAGTAGATGACTCATTTAACCAAATATCCCCAACAATAAATTGTCAAACAACAAATAATGTTGTTGCTATTTGGAATAATAATTACACAACTTCACTTTTCAATACTAATGTAATATTATATAATGCTTCTGATCCAACAAACGGTGACGGTAATATAAAATTAAAAATTTATTATAATTTAGTTAATTTTGGTTAATTATAGTTCAAATACATGTAATATTGTTACACTTTTTCCTTTAGGTGTTGAGTGTCAAACTATAAATGCCTATAGTCCATTCACTAGTGACGGATCTATCATTTTGATTATAACAGGAGGTACTCCACCATACAGTATAAGTTGGGAAAATGGCGCGCATACACAAAGTTTGATAGGTGTGCAGGCCGGTGATTATACTGCGGTTGTTACAGATTATTATGGTGATTTTACTGCAACAACAACATGTACTGTTGGTTTCGATAGTTTTTATTTAGAGTCATTTTTCGACTGTAACTCACCTTCTAATTACATATATTATACTGCGGATATAGAAAATCAAATCACTACAGGAAAAACTTATACTTTAGCTTCGCAACTTGGATGTTGGGTTAGTAATGGTTTAGTTGAATACACAGGGCAAACATATTATCCATTTACGGCGACTACCACTTCAGGACCTTTTGTAAACTGCACCGAATGCTTACCTGTAACTCCTGAATTTGAAAATACGGCACTTCTATGTTTGAAATCTCAAATAACAACATTTACTGGATTACCGCCAACCGCCAATATATCTAATAACCAATATCAATTTTATTCTGCTAACACAATTAATGGTTATCCGTCATGGTCTAGTGGTACACAAACTATATATTACAACACAACCGCGTTACAATGGATGGTATCAGGATGGACTCTAAATGGTCAACCAACACTACAATCAAATATATCACCACCAATAGGTTTATGGACTTTGAATGGTGCCAACGGATTTATTAATGTTCTACAAGGTACATGTCAAAGTAATATTACAATAAATACAGTTACCTCACCATCAACATGCGTAAATACCACAAATGGAACTTTACAAGTAACGAGTGTAAATGGAGGGACTCCACCATACACTTACTCACTTTCTAATAATGCAGGTTCCTACCAAATATCACCATTTTTTATTAATTTGGCAACAGGTACCTATACCGTTTATGCTAAAGACATATTAGGTAATATTGGATCTAAAATAGTTCAAGTACAACCACAACAGTCTGTTACTAACTACCAGGTAACATTGAATTTTTTACCATCGAACCCAATACCCACAAACTCACTTAATAGTAGTGAATTGAATCTGAGTTGGGTTATTGAGGTACAACCCCCTTTACCGGCTAATAAAACATTGACTTTTGATATTATCCATACAACAAATATTTCTGGAGGAACAAATTCTACAACATCACCTATTATTGTTTATAATACAACTACCGGACAAACAGGGGGAGGGCAATATCTATCTAGTGGAATTACAACAAACACCAATACATCAACAAGTGTTTTTTGTAATGGAACTACTAACTTTACAAACTTCAATACTACTGCTTCGACAAGAATATATTCTGCAAAAATTATAGGTGCTGGTACAATAACAGGACAAGCGTTTAAAAAAGTGACAGTATCAAACTCACAAACATGCCCAACAAAAGGAGCGATAAGGGATAGTATCACAGTAACAAATGTAACATTAATAAATCAAGGGTCATGTGAAAACATTAATATCCCTCTAAACCCTATAACTAATTTAATCAACATAAGTGGACTTCTTGTTTCACCACCACCGGTAGGACCATCATCATAAAAAACAAACAATATCATATTTATAACATATGTCTTATATCAACAAAACAACAGACGGATTAATAAACACAATTCTAACAGATGCCGGTAGAAGGAGACTTTCTCAGGGTAATTTTAATGTTGCCTATTTTCAAATAGGAGATAGTGAAGTTTGTTACAATTTCAACGGAGAAAAT
>SXGQ01221269.1_pt1 | contig 11899 bp, 10 predicted proteins | sample 3178371 | NCBI WGS metagenome assembly SXGQ01 (sample SAMN11356859, study PRJNA531348) | freshwater metagenome | isolation source: freshwater sample F1-20 | place: China: Fuxian Lake, Yuxi | collected 2017-12-25 | reverse complement strand
GGTGATGTGACCGCGGTCTTCCTGCACGAGGTGCAGGAGGGGCATGGTGGCGCTGCGCTTCTGCGGGTACTGCGCGACGATGCCGGGCGCCCGGGCGAGCGTCTCAGGCTTGAGGGCGCGGGCGGGGGCGGAGGAAGGGGATTCGTGCATGATTTTAGCGATCGCATTCGCCCATGACGAAGTCGAGCGAGCCGAGGATGGAGGCGATGTCGGTGAGGAAGTTGCCGGGCACGATGGCGGGCAGGATGGAGAGCGAGACGAAGCTCGGGCCGCGGATGCGCAGGCGGTAGGGGACGCCGCCTCCCTGGGAGACGACGTAGAAGCCGAGCGCGCCCTTCGGGTTCTCGGCCTCGAAGTAGACTTCGCCGGCCGGGATCTGCGGGCCCTCGGTCACCAGCATGAAGTTCTGGATGAGCTCCTCCATCTTGGTCATCACCTTCGCCTTGGGCGGGAGGAAGATCTTCTTCGCGTCCTCGGCGTACCAGGCGCCGCCGGGCATGGTCTTCACGACCTGGCGGAGGATGCGCACGGACTGGCGGAGCTCCTCCATGCGGACGAGGTAGCGGTCGAAGCAGTCGCCCTTGGTGCCGACGGGCACGTCGAACTCATACTGCTCGTAGCCGGAGTAAGGCTTGTCCTTGCGGAGGTCGAAGGTGGCGCCGGAGGCGCGCAGGTTCGGACCGGTGAGGCCGTACGCGAGGGCCATCTCCTTGGAGATCGGCGCGATGCCTTCGGTGCGCTCGAGGAAGATGCCGTTGCGGGTGAGCAGCCTGTCCACCTCGTCGATGGTCTTCAGCACGCCGTCGCAGAAGGCGTCGACCTTCTTCAGCCAGCCTTCGGGGAGGTCGCGCGTCACGCCGCCGATGCGGGTGTAGCTGGTGGTGAACCGGGCGCCGGTCAGCTCCTCGAAGAGCGAGTAGAGCTTCTCCCGCTCGTTGAAGGTGTACATGAACACCGTCCAGTCGCCGGTATCCATCGCGTAGACGCCGATGCCGAGGAGGTGGGAGGAGATGCGGGCCATCTCGCAGCAGAGCACGCGGATGGCCTCGCAGCGCGGGGGCAGCCTGAGGCCGGCGAGCTTCTCGACGGCGATCGCGTAGGCGACGTTGTTGGCGAGGGGGGCGAGGTAGTCCAGGCGGTCCGTGTAAGGGACGAACTGGTTGTACGTCATGTTCTCGGCGATCTTCTCATCGCCGCGGTGCAGGTAGCCGATGACCGGGTCGCACTTCACGACCTTATCGCCGTCGAGTTCGAGGCTCAGGCGGAGCACGCCGTGCGTGGCGGGGTGGGACGGACCCATGTTCAGGGTCATGTTCTCCCCGCGCAGCTCCTCGGAGCGGGCGGCGACGTCGCCGAGGGAGATCTCTTTGGTGATCTTCACGTGGAAATTCAGGCTTTGGGGTGCTGCTCGGTCCAGGATTGGTCGAGCGCGGAGGGTTCGCCCTCGGACAGCTTGCCGCCGGGCGAGACGAACGGCCCGCCCATCATCGGCGCGGGTTCGACGGTCTGTCCCGTGACCGCGGCCACGTCGGCGGCGGGCAGGGGGACCTCGATGCCGGCGAGCGGGAAGTCCTTGCGGAGCGGGTGGAAGGGATAGCCGTCCCACATCAGGATGCGGCGCGGGTCCGGATGGCCTTCGAAGACGATGCCGAACATATCGAACGCCTCGCGCTCGTGCCAGTTGGCGCCGGGGTGGAGGGCGGCGACGCTCGGGACGCGGTCATCGACGGCGTCGACGTGCAGGCGGACGTATTCCTTGCCGGCGGTGCTGAGCAGGTGGAGGACGACGCCGAAGCGCGTCGGGCGATCCGGCCATTCGGCGCCGCAGAGGTCGGCGAGGAGGTCGAAGCCTTGCTCGTCGCGCAGGAAGCGGACGGCGGCGAGGAGATCGGCGCCCGCGACGCGGAACGTCGGCATATCCTTGCCCGCGAGGTCCTGCGTGGCGGGGAAGCGGGCGAGAAGGGTGGCGGCGTCCATGTCCGGGCTTAGCTGACGATCTTGGTCTCGACGGTGCGGCCGCGGAAGGTGCGCCGGAGGGAGCCGCCTTCGTTGCGGATCTTCTCCTGGAGGAGCATCATGCCGTCGAGGAGGGCCTCGGGGCGGGGCGGGCAACCGGAGATGTAGACGTCGACCGGGACGATGTTATCCACCCCCTGCAGGGTGGCGTAGGAGCGGTACATGCCGCCGGTGGAGGCGCAGGCGCCCATGGCGACGACCCACTTGGGCTCGGCCATCTGGTCGTAGATGCGGCGGACGACCTCGGCCATCTTGTAGGTGACGGTGCCGGCGACGATCATGCAGTCGGCCTGGCGGGGGGAGAAGCGCATGACTTCCATGCCGAAGCGGGAGATGTCAAAGCGGGAGCCACCGGAGGCCATGAGCTCGATGGCGCAGCAGGCCAGGCCCATGGGCATCGGCCAGACGGAGTGGCTACGGACCCAGTTCACGACGGCGTCGGCACGGGTCACGATGACCTCGCCCTCGACCTTGCTGTTATACCCGAAATCGGATTTGACCATGGTGGTTCGGGCGGAAGTTAGAAGAGCCCCCCTAGGGAGCAAGTGAGAAGGGCGAAAAAGGCGTTATTGCCGCTTCTAATCGGGGTTGGATGGTCTCCGCAGGAGCCCACGGCTCAGGCAGCCCTATCCCTCTCGCCCTATGGCGGGGTTTTGCCCTAAAAGCGGGTATGCGACGATTCGTCCCCCTCCTCGGAATCCTAGCCGGCCTCGCCGGACTCTCGGCGGACCCCGCCCCGATCCGGGTGCTCGTCTGGGATGAGCGCCAGCCCGAGCAGAAGAAGGCCTACGACGGCGGGTTCCTCGGCGATACCATCGCCAAGCACCTCGCTGGGCTTCCCGGGCTCGCGGTGAAATCGGTCAGCCTGGATTCTCCGGAGCAAGGCCTCGGCGAGGCCACCTTGGCCGAGACCGACGTCGTCATCTTCTGGTGCCACAAGCGTCCGCTGGAACAGGATGACGCCCGCGCGGAGGCCTTGGTTCGCCGGGTCCTCGCCGGCAAGACCGGTTTCGTCGCCCTCCACTCGGCCCATTGGGCCAAGCCGTTCGTCCGCCTGATGCAGGAGCGCGCCAAGGCCGATGCCGTCGCCGCGTTGCCGGAAGCCGAGCGGGCCACCGCGCAGTGGGAATACGCCAATGAGAAGCCTTACCGCATCCTCCCCAAGAAGGGAGCCGCGGCTACGCCGAACGTCCAGAAGGTCGGCGCGGTCTGGCGCCTCACGCTCCCGCAGTGCGTCTTCCCCGTCTATCGCGCCGACGGTGCCCCGTCGCATGTCACGACGCTGCGACCGACGCACCCGCTCGCCGCCGGTTTGCCCGCGAAATGGGATATCCCGCAGACCGAGATGTATGGCGAGCCGTTCTGGGTGCCAGCCCCGGATAGCGTGATTTTCGAGGAAAAATGGGACAAAGGAGAGCACTTCCGGAGCGGTTCGCTGTGGAAGATCGGTGCGGGCGACGTCTTTTATTTCCGCCCCGGTCATGAGACCTACCCGGTCTTCAAGCAGGCGGAGAACCTGCGCGTCCTCGAGAACGCGGTGCGCTGGATGGGCGCGGAGATCCACCGTCGATGAGCCGGTTGCTGCTGCTGCTGGCCGCGGCCGCGGTGTCCGCGAACCCGCGGCCCCCGAATGTCCTGGTCATCCTCGCCGACGATCTCGGCTACTACGACCTAGGTTGTTACGGCGGCGAGATTCCCACGCCCAACCTTGACCGGCTCGCGCGGGCCGGCGCGCGCTTCGAGAAGGTCTACACCTCGGCCCGCTGCTGCCCGACGCGCGCCTCGCTCCTCACCGGTCTCCACCCGCACGAGGCAGGCGTCGGCGATTTCGTCAGCGCCAAGCCGTCGCCCAACCGCGGCCCCGCGTACACGGGCCACCTGCTCGACGACAACCTCACCCTCCCAGAGCTCCTGAAGCAGGCCGGCTACAGCACGTGGATGGTCGGCAAGTGGCACCTGGGCTCGCCCGGGCCGATTCAGCGCGGCTTTGACGCTTATTACGGCTACAAGAACCTGCAGGCCCATTCCAACGATCAGTGGAATTCGGCCGACTATGTCCGTTTGCCCGCCGGCACGGCCGCCGAGCTGGCCTACGAGGCCGGCCAATTCTACGTCACCGACGTCTTCACCGACTACGCGCTGGAGTTCCTGCGTCAGGCGCGCGCGACCAAGGACAAGCCGTGGTTCCTCTACCTCGCGCACTCTTCGCCGCACTTCCCGGTGCAGGCGCCCAAGGCGTCCATCGACCGCCATCTGGCGACCTATCGCCGCGGATGGGATGTGCTGCGCGCCGAGCGCTTCGCGCGCATGCAGGCGCTGGGGCTCATCGCGGCGGACGCCGTGCTGCCGCCGCTTTCACTCGTGCCCGTCGAGGCGGATGACGCCATCGCCAACGGGTTCTCGGGCAAGCCGAACCCCGCGTGGGACAGCCTGCCTGCTGATCGGCGCGAGGACCTGGCTCGCCGCATGGCCACCTTCGCCGCGATGGTCGAACACGTCGACCAAGGCGTCGGGCGGATCCTCGCCGACCTCGAGCGGAACGGCGAACTCGCGAACACGCTCGTCGTCTTCACCTCCGACAACGGCGCTTGCTACGAGTGGGGGCCGTTCGGTTTCGACGGGCGCTCCCGGGCCGGGCGCACCGACCTGCACGTCGGCGCCGCGCTCGAGGGCATGGGTCAGGCCGGCACGCATTCCTCCTATGGCTCCGCTTGGGCCAATCTCGGCAACACGCCCCTCGCGATGTACAAGCACTTCTGCCACGAGGGCGGTATCAGCGCGCCGCTGATCGTTTCCTGGCCGGCGGGGCTGAAGCCCGCGACGGCGTGGATCCGTTCGCCGGCGCACGTCATGGACCTATGGCCGACCGTGGCCGCGGCGACCGGGGTGACGGCCCCGCGGGAGCGCGCGGGCAGGCCCCTTCGTGCCGTTTCCGGTCGTTCGCTCCTGCCCGACCTGCGCGGCGAAGCGGTGCCCGAACGCGGTATCCCGACCGCGCACGAAGGCGCCCGCGGCTACCGGCTCGGCAACTGGAAGATCGTCTGGGGCAAGCGCCAGAGCGCGCCGGTCACGTGGCAGCTGTTCGACCTATCCAAGGACCCGTCGGAGCAACGCGACCTCGCCGCCGAGCAGCCGGCCAAGCTCAAGGAACTGGCCGACGCATGGATGTCCTGGGCCAAGCAGGCCGGGGTCGACCTCGGGTCCCGCTGAGGTCCCAGCCTAGCCCTGGCCCTGTCTTACTTCGCCCAACCGACCATCACCGCGCCCCGGTAGAACAGGTAGCCGAGGGTCAGCGTGATCGGGATGGTGAGCACCCAGGCCCAGACGATGCGGCCGACGAGGCCCCACTTCACGGCGTCGAAACGCTTGGTCGCGCCCACGCCGAGGATCGAGGTGGAGATGACGTGCGTGGTGGAAAGCGGTATGCCCATCTCCGAGGCGCCGTGGATCGTGATCGCGGCGGCGGTCTCGGCGGCGAATCCGTGCACCGGCTGCAGTTTGACCATCTTGTGGCCCATCGTGCGGATGATCTTCCAACCGCCGGCGGCCGTGCCGAGCGCCATCGTGACGGCGCAGACGACGATGACCCAGGAGGGCGCCTGGTCGACGACGCCCTTGGCGTTGAGCTCGGGCTTGATGGAGGTCGCCCAGGCGGGAGCGTGGGCCGGGTCGAAGGCGCCGGAGGTCACGCCGACGATGAGGGCGAAGGTGATGATGCCGACGGTCTTCTGGGCGTCGTTGGAGCCGTGCGAGAAACCCATCATGCCGGCGGAGAGCAGCTGCAGTTTCCCGAAGGATTTCTGCACCTTGCTCGGACGCATCGCGAAGCGGACGATGACCACCGTCAGCAGGATCATGAAGAGGACGCCCAGCGTGAAGCCGATGAACGGCGAGATGAGCATCGGCTTGATCAGCTTGGGCCAGAGGCCGACCGTCTTGCCGCCCACGGTGTCGGACCAGATCAGGCGGCCCCATTCGAGGTGGGATTGGCCGAGCACCCCGCCGCAGAGGCCGCCCACGAGGGCATGGGAGGAACTGGAGGGGATGCCGAACCACCAGGTCAGGAGGTTCCAGACGATGCCGCCCATCAGGCCGCAGGCGATGGCGAGCTGCGCCACCTGGAACTCCGCCGAGACGTTGATGTAGCCGGAGTAGATCGTCTTGGCCACCGCGGTGCCCCAGAAGGCGCCGACGAGGTTCGTGCAGGCCGCCAGCATGATCGCCTGGCGCGGCGTCAGCACGCGCGTCGAGACGACCGTGGCGATGGCGTTGGCCGCGACGTGGAAGCCGTTGATGTACTCGAACACCAAGGCCACGACGATGACCACCAACATCAGGACGAAAGGATCCATGGCCGGAGGCGGGGCGCGGCTTAGGCGTACTTGAGGGCGATCTGGAACACGACCTTGCCGGCGTCGCGGCAATGGTCGATCGCGCGCTCGAGGAGCTCGTAGATATCCTTGAGCACGACGACTTCCTTGGCGTCGACGTTGCCCTGGTAGAGGTCGCGCAGGAGGCCCACCATGAGACGATCGGCGTCGCCCTCGATGGTCTGCAGGGTCTCGTAGTCGTCCTGGATCTCCTCGACGTTGGAGAGGCGGCGCAGCTTGCGCACGAGGCTCGAGGTGACCTCGGTGGCCTGCTCGAGCATGCGGACCTGCTTGTCGACGATATCGGTCGAGAACTGGGAGGGGCAGATGGCGAGGCGTTCGCCGATCTTCTCGCAGGTCTTCGGGATCTTGTAGAGGGCGTTGGCGAGGGCCTCGATGTCCTCGCGTTCGAGCGGGGTCACGAAGGTCTGGCAGAGCTCCTGGGTGATCGAGAGTCCGATGCGCTTGTCATTGCGGCGGGCCACGACCAGCTCGGTGAAGCGTTGCTCGAAGTCCGGCTTGCCGACCTGCGAGTAGAGTTTGGAGAGGGATTTGGCGCTTTTCGCGGCCTCGTCGGCGCTGGCTTCGAGCAGTTCGTAGAACTTTTCATCCTTACCGAGGACCTTCTTGAGGAAGTCTTTCATGGGAGGTTAGTTGGGTGGGGCTTTTGAAAGACCTCCCGGCAGGGGGTCGCAAGCGCGGTTCGTCACGATTCCGTAACAATCGTCACATCAGTCTGTTACGAGTGTTACGATTGTGTGACAGGGTGGGGAGGGATAAGGAGTGCTGCATCGAGTGCTGGATCGAGTACGGAGTGCTGAGTCGATGGATGGCGTAGCAGGGGGCACGTGGGCACGGTGACACGTGGGCGAGGGTGTCCCTGTTGCCACCTGTCGGGCGCTGCGTGCGTGGGTAGGGGTAGCCCGCGTGCTGCCCTAGCTGACCTCCATCGCCTTCTCGCTTGCCTAACCGCTAACCGCCATCACCCAACCGCTCGCGAACGCCGTTCGCGCCGATAGGGACGAGCGTCCCCGCTCGTCCGCGGCCGACCGGGACGGTCAGCCCTACCCGAGAGGCCTTGCCCACGTGCCCCCTGGCAGGTGCTACCTTTCTTCGAGGAACTTGGCGATTTCGACGGCGAGCTTGTCGCTCACGCCCGCGACTTGCGCGAGTTCCGCGACGGTGGCTTGGCGGAGTTTCTGGATGCTGCCGAAGTGCGCCAACAGCGCTTCCTTCCGCTTCGGCCCGAGCCCGGGCATCTCGTCGAGCAGGGACTCCTTCAGTTTGCGGCTGCGGAGGTCGGCGTTGAAATCGTTGGCGAAGCGGTGGGCTTCGTCGCGGATGCGCATGAGCAGGGCGAGGCCGACGTCATGCCGCGGGAGCTTGAGTTCACGGCCCTCGGGGAAGACGATCGTCTCCTCCCGCTTGGCCAGACCGATGAGCGGCGGCGGCGTCAGGCCCGCCTTGCGGAAAGCGGAGAGGGCCGCGCCTACCTGCCCGAGGCCGCCGTCGATGATGACCAGCTCGGGGAAAGCCCGGCCCTCCTCGGCCAGCCGGGAATAACGCCGGCCGACGACCTCCTCCATCGCGCGGAAGTCGTCGTTGCCCTCGAACGACTTGATCTTGAACCGGCGGTAGCCGGTCTTGTCGGCCTGGCCATCGACGAAGCGGACCATCGAGGCGACCGCGAGGGTCCCCGAGATGTGGGAGATGTCGAAGCACTCCGCCGTCGCGGGCGGGCGCGCCAACCCGAGGGCCGCGGCCAGGGCGCCCAGCGCGCCCGCTTCGTCGCGGCGGGGCAGGGGATTCTCGCGCAGGAAACGGCGGGACTTCTCGGTCGTCCGGCGCAGGGCGTCGAGCAGGTCGCGCAGTTCGGCCGCCTTCTCGTAGTCGCGCGCCGCCGCCGCCGCCCGCATGTCGGCCTCGGTCTGCTCGGCCCACTCGCCCGCCTTGCCCTCGAGGAACGCGCAGGCCGCGGTCACGCGTTCGCCGTATTCCTCGGCGGTCACTTCGTTCGGGAATTTCTGGATCTGCGAGCGGACGTCGCCGTAGAGGCGCCAGCGGCCGTCCGGCAGCGGCGCGGGGTTGGCGTCGACCAGCAGGATGCCGAACTTCTTCCGCATCTCGTTGATCGTCCGCCGGACCGCCTGCTGGTGCGGGAACGGTCCGAAGTAACGCGCGGAGTCCGAGTTACGGGCGCGCACGATGCGGAAACGGGGGATGGGGTCGGCCAGGTCGACCCGGATCTGCGGGAACTGCTTGTCGTCGCGGAAGAGGATGTTCCAGCGGGGCCGCCAGCGTTTGATCAGCTTACCCTCGAGGAGGAGGGCTTCGGTCTCGGACCGGACCTCGTGCCACTCGAGGTCGGCCACCGTGTCCATCATGGCGGCTACCTTGGGGGTCATCCGCTGGCGGGGGATGAAATAGGAGGCCAGCCGCTTCTTGAGGTCCTTGGCTTTGCCCACGTAGACGACCAGGCCGGCCGGGTCCTTCATCAGGTAGACCCCGGGGGTATGCGGCGCACGCCGCGCCTTCGCTTTCGGCGAAAGTTCTTCCCGGTCGGTTTGCATTTTGGGCGGAGGTCCCTAACCCTGCCCCATCGTCCACGCCCCGCAAATGGAAACCTGCAAAACCCCGCCCCGCCAGGTCCTCGTCATCAACGTGGGGGACGAGTTGCTGGACGGGCTCCGCGAAAACGGCCACCTCCTTTGGCTGGGCGAGCATCTGGCCCGCCGCGGCCTGCCCATCAGTCGTTCGCTCGTCGTCCGCGATGACGCCGCCGAGATCGCTCGCGCCATCGGCGAAGGCTGGGGCGCCTATGACCTGATCGTGACCACCGGGGGCATCGGGCCCACTTCCGACGACCACACGCGCGAGGCCGTCGCCGCCGCCCTCGGGGTCGGTCTCCGCCACGTGCCCGCGGCCGAGGCCTCCCTGCGCGAGCGTTTCGCGCTCATCGGCCGGAAGGTCGCCCCGGCGGACCTCTCGCAATGCTACGTGCCGGAGGGCGGCGAGAGCCTCCCCAATCCCCGCGGCACCGCGCCCGGCGTCTTCTTCCACCGCGGTCGCACCGCCCTCGCGATGTTGCCCGGACCCTCGCTCGAACTTCGCCCGATGTTCGAGGATGAGGTCGTCCCGCGGTTGCGCGGCATCGGCTGCGCCTGCCAAGGCGAGGCCTACGTGCAGGTCCGCACCTTCGGCCTCGGCGCCGTGCCGCTCGAGCAGCTGGTGCGCCCGCTGCTCCGGCCGGGCATGGTGCTTACCTTCGGTACGCATACCGGCGTCGTCGACGCCCGCATCTCCTCGGGGGGCAGCGGCGCCACCGCCGAGCAGCTGCTTGAGGTCGCCCGCCGCGTGCGCGACACCGTCGGCCCCGATTTCGTCTGCACCGGTCACTCCTGCCTGGCGACCATCGTCGTCGAGCAGCTGCGCTCGTTGGAGAAGACCGTCGCCCTCGCCGAATCCTGCACCGGTGGCCTGCTCGCCAATGCCTTCACCGATGTCCCGGGCGCTTCCCGGGTCTTCGCCGGTTCGGCCGTCTGCTACTCTAATGACGCCAAGATGAACATCCTCGGCGTCCCGGAATGCCTGCTCGCCCAGCACGGCGCCGTGTCGGGCGAGTGTGCCGCCGCCATGGCCACCGCGGCCGCCGAGAAATTCGGTTCCGATTATGCCCTCGCGGTCACCGGTTACGCCGGACCCGGCGGCGGGACCGACGCCGATCCGGTCGGGACCGTCTATCTCGGGTACGCCTCCCCGACCGGCGTCTGGTCCAGTCGCGTGCACCTGCCCGGCGACCGCGCCCAGGTCAAGTTGCGCGCCGTCAATACCGCCTTGGACCTCATGCGTCGCCAGCTGAACCGCTACCGCGTCGAGGACCTGATCCACGGGGCGTGAGGGTAGGGCAGGCGCAGCCTGCCCAGGGCCGGGGTGAGGGCTAGGGCTAGGGCTGGGGCTTGTTGAGCCTCTTGGTAGGGCTGATCGTCCCCGGTCGGCCGCTGACATGAGCACGGCTTTTTCTGCCCTATCCAACCGCTAACCGCCAACCGCTAACCCCTGTCTGCCACAAAGGATTGCCACGCCGGGCCGGGTGGGGAGATTGGCGGGGATGCCCGGGTATCTCGCCATCATCGCCGGCAAAGACGAGTTCCTCGTCGATCGGGACGCCCGCGCCTGTTACGACAAGGCGCGCGCGGCCGCGGGGTCCGAGGCCGACGCCGAGATCGTGTCGGGCGTGATCATGCGCGTGGGCGACGCGGTGCCGATCGAGACGAGCTTCGTCGAGACCGTGAACACGCGCTCCATGTTCGGCGGCAAGCGCGTGCTGTGGCTGCGTAATTTCAACTGGGTCTCCGACAGCGTCCAGGCGCGTTCGGAGGAAGTGAAGGAGTCGCTGGCGCGTCTGCTCAAGGCGGTCGTCGAGGCGGAGTCCGACGTCTCCATCGTCATCTCGGCCACGCCCTACGACGGGCGCCGCAAGGATCTCTCGGCCCTGAAGTCCCTGGCCCAGGAATTTGTCGTGCACTCCCCGGCCGCCAAGTCCCCCTTCGGCGGGGATGATGCGCAGGCCGACATGCAGGTGGGGCTCGCGACCAAGCACCTGCAGTCGCTGGGCGTGAAGTTCGACCGTTCCGTCCCCGAGGCGATCGTCGCCCGCGTCGGGCAGTCCACGCGGCTCGTCCTGGTCGAATGCGACAAGCTCGCGAGCTACGCCGGTCCGGGCGGGACGATCAAGGAGGCCGACGTCCTCCTGCTGGTGCCGACGTTCGGCGACGGGGATTTCTTCGAGCCGATCGAGGCGCTCGCGGCCCGCGACCTCCCGTGGGCGCTGGCCTCGCTCGACCGCTACTTCTTCAACGAATCCTCGGCCCGCCCGTTGCTCTCGGCCCTGCAGAACCGCCTGCGCCTGCTGATCCAGATCCGCTGCCTGGTGGATTCCGGCGATTTCCGCGTGAGCGACGCGGGCCTGCCCAAGGGCCAGTTCGAGACCGCCAGCGTCCGCCACGGGCCGACCTTTGGCTCGGCCGCGAAGTCCTCCGCCAACCTCTTCTCCCAGAACGCCTGGTACGTCAGCAACAAGGTGGCCCCCGGCGCCGCCCGCTTCACCTTGGCCGAGCTGGTGGACCTGCAGCTGGCGTGCGCCGACTGCTTCGACGCCTCCAACCGCGGCGACGACGAGGCGGCCGTGCGCGCGATGTTCCTGCGGGCGCTTGCCGTCCGCCGCTAACCCTGCTATAAGCCTTCTTCCGATGGAAACCGACCTCGTTCCCAACGTCCTCGCCGATCGCTACGCCTCCCCGGCGATGAAGGCCATCTGGTCCACCCGCGGCCGCGTGATCCTCGAGCGCGAGTACTGGATCGCCGTCATGAAGGCCCAGCGCGACCTCGGGCTGGACATCCCCGCCGAGGCCATCGCCGCCTACGAGCGCGTGAAGGACCAGGTGGACCTCGAATCCATCCGCGTCCGCGAGGAGACGACGCGCCACGACGTGAAGGCGCGCATCGACGAGTTC
>SXGQ01169287.1_pt1 | contig 11901 bp, 9 predicted proteins | sample 3178371 | NCBI WGS metagenome assembly SXGQ01 (sample SAMN11356859, study PRJNA531348) | freshwater metagenome | isolation source: freshwater sample F1-20 | place: China: Fuxian Lake, Yuxi | collected 2017-12-25 | reverse complement strand
GTCCCCTTCTCCGTCGCCGGCATGATGGTGGCCGCCGTCGCCCTGCGAGGACTCCCCTGATGTCCAGCGCTCCCCCGATGCGTCCCGGTCGTGGCTGGGGCTTCGTCGCCCGACTCGGGCTCGCGCAGATCGCGATCGGTGCCGTCGCGGCGATCATGACCTCCACGCTCAACCGCGTGATGGTCGTCGAGCTCGCGCTCCCGGCGACGATCCCGAGCATCCTCGTGGCGCTGCACTTCGTCATCCAGATGTCGCGTGCCAAGTTCGGCTTCGACTCCGATCGCAGTGGGCATCGGGCGCCCTGGATCCTCGGGGGCGTGGTCGTCTTCGCGGCCGGCGGCTTCCTCTCTGCCGTCGGCGTCTCGGTGGCGGCGACGCAGCTGGCGATGGGGCTCGCCCTCGCCTTCGTCGGCTACGCGCTGATCGGGGTCGGGATGAGTGCCGCGGGCACCGCGCTCCTCGCGCATGTTGCCGAAGAGGTGGAGCCACGGCGCCTGGGTGGGGCGGCGGCGCTCCTCTGGATCATGATGATCGCCGGGATCGCGGTGACGGCCGGGGTCTCGGGCCAGCTCCTCGATCCCTTCTCCTTCTCGCGCCTCCTCACGGTGATCGGCGTCGTCTGCCTCGTGGCGATCGCGCTCGCCGCACTCGCGGCGTGGGGCTCGTGGGGGATTCGGCGCCCGGCGAGTGCCGCCTCGGCGGCCGCCTCGGCGGTGGCGCCCGGTGCTGGATTCGGGGCGGTCCTGCGTGATGCGCTGGAGGATCGGAGCACGCGGCGCTTCGCGCTCTTCGTCTTCGCCGCGATGCTCGCCTATTCGGCACAGGATCTGATTCTCGAGCCTTTCGCCGGTCGCGTCTTCGGGATGACCCCGGGGGAGAGCACCACACTCGGTGGCACGCAACATGGCGGGGTGATGCTCGGGATGCTCGGGGCCGCGGTGCTGAGCGCACGCATCGGCTCGCTCCGACAGTGGGCGGTGGGTGGGTGCCTCGCCTCCGCAGTGATGCTCGTCGCCCTCTCGCAGTCCCCAGCGCTCGGAGGCGCTGGTGCCCTCTCGCTCATCATCTTCGGACTCGGGATGGCGAATGGCGTCTTCGCCGTCGGCGCGATTGGGGCGATGATGGCGATGACCGCGGCCGATGCCACGCGTGGCGCGGGGATCCGACTCGGCGTCTATGGCGCGGCGCAGGCGATCGCCTATGCCGTCGGCTCCCTCGGGGGCGGGGTCGCGAGCGACCTCACCATCGCTGGCCTCGGTGATGTCACCCGCGGCTACACGGTGATCTTCGCCGCCGAGGCGGTGTTGTTCGTGGTGGCGGCGGGGATGGCGCTGTCCAGCACCCCGACGGTGCGCGCCGGGGTCTTCCAGCGGCACGATGCCGGTGACGCCATCCTCGGGGCGATGCGCTGATGGCGGTGGCCATGCTCCCCGTGCTCGAGGCGACGCCCGCGTTGGCGGAGGCGCCGCACCGCGATCTCTGCACCGATTGCGGGGTCTCGCGCTCATCGCACGCGGCGCACTGCGGCAAGGTCTGTCAGTTCATCCACCCGCGCTATGACGTGCTCGAGCATCAGGTGCATGGGCGCACGCGGGAGATGACGAACGACGAAGCCTTCTTCGGTCCCTTCCGCGCGATGTATCGTGCCGCGTTGCGTACCCCGCTCGCCGGGGCCCAGTGGACCGGGATCACGACGCGGGTGGCGGAACGGCTCCTGGAGACCGGCGCGGTCGATGCGGTGTTGGCGGTGGCGAGCGATCCGAACGATCGCTGGCGTCCGCGGCCGGTGATCGTGACCGAGGCATCGGAGATGGCGCAGTGCCGCGGGATGAAGATGGGATATGCGCCGTTGCTGGCGCTGCTCGATACCTGCGCGGAGCGCGGATATCGTCGGCTCGCGGTGATCGGGGTGGCCTGTCAGGTGCATGCGCTGCGCGCCCTGGAGGCGCGGCTCGGACTCGAGCGGTTGTACGTGATCGGGACACCGTGCAGCGACAATACGACGACCGAACACTTCCATCACTTCCTCTCGCTCCTCACACCGAATCCGGACGAGGTCACCTACCTCGAATTTCTCGCGGATTTTCGCGTAGAGCTCCGGTTCGCCGATGGGTCGCACCGGCACATCCCCTTCCTGCAGCTCCCGATCCGGCAACTCCCCAAGGATTTCTTCCCGACCACCTGTCGCTCCTGTTTCGACTACACGAACAGTCTGAGCGATCTCACGGTCGGGTATATGGGGGGCGAGGGCGCGCAGTGGTTGCTCGTCCGCACAGCACGCGGCGAGGAGCTGGTCGCACTCTTGGGCGACGAGGTGGTGCGGAGTGCCCCGGGGTCGCGCGGGGATCGCACGAGTGCGGTGCGGAGCTTCGTGCAGTTGCTTGAGCGCTCGGTGGGCGGATTGCCGGTGCGTGGGGCCCCCGATTGGGCGCGCCCGCTGATCGGGTGGGCGCAGCGCCGCTTCGGCCCCAAGGGGTTGGAGTTCGCGCGTACGCGGGTGGAGATGAAGGCGGCGGAGGGGATCCTCACGCTGCGACATGAACGTCCGCATCGGATGAAGCGGATGATCCCGGACTTTGCGTGGCGTTTGGCGGCTCCCTATGGGCTCACGCCGCGCACCGGAGAGACCATCGAGGAAATCGCATGACCGAGATGACCTACGATGTAGTGGTGGTAGGCGGAGGTCCCGCTGGCGCGACGGCGGCGCATGAGCTCGCGCGGCGTGGGCGCTCGGTGCTCCTGCTCGATCGGGCCTGGCGCGTGAAGCCCTGTGGCGGGGCGGTCCCCCCACAGCTCCTCACCGACTTCGAGGTGCCGGAGTCGGTGCTCGTCGCGCGCATCAACGAGGCGCGCATGATCTCCCCTAAGGGGAAGAACGTTGACATCCCCGTCGGCGAGGGCTTCGTGGGGATGGTCGATCGCGATGTCTATGATGAATGGCTACGGACGCGGGCCGCCTCGGCGGGCGCCATGCGGTGCACTGGCGCCTTCGTGCGGCGCGAGCATGACGCCGACGGTGTGGCACGGGTGGTCTACACCGATGGACGGTCGCGGCATGGCGAGGAGCGCTCGGTGCGCGCCCGCTACATCATCGGGGCCGACGGGGCGCTCTCGCAGGTCGCGCGCCAGTGCATCCCGCGCGCCGACGAGGGGAAGTTCGTCTTCGCCTATCATGAGATCGTCGAGTCTCCCACGGTGGATTCCGACGCCTTCGCGCATGACCGCTGCGACGTCTACTACCAGAGCCCGCTCTCGCCGGACTTCTATGCCTGGGTTTTCCCGCACGGGAAGACCACGAGCATCGGGACGGGGTCGCTGCAGAAGGGGTTCAGCCTGAAGGGATCGGTCGCGCGACTCCGCGAGGCCACGGGGCTCGATCAGGCACGGACAATCCGCACCGAGGGGGCCCCGATCCCGCTGCGCCCGCTCCCGATCTGGGACGACGGGCGTGAGGTGGTGCTCGCCGGCGATGCAGCCGGTGTCGTCGCCCCGGCGAGCGGCGAAGGGATCTTCTACGCGATGACTGGGGGGCGACTCGCCGCCGATGCGGTCGAGGCCGCGCTCGCCACCGGCTCGGCGCGCGCGCTGGCCGGCGCCCGCAAGCGCTTCATGCGCGCGCATGGGCAGGTCTTCTGGGTCCTCGACATCATGCAGCGCTTCTGGTACACCGACGATGATCGGCGTGAGCGATTCGTCGCGATCTGCCGCGACGAGGATGTGCAGCGACTCACCTTCGATGCCTACATGCGGAAGCGGCTGGTGCGGGCGAAGCCGCTCAGTCATGTCCGCATCTTCTTCAAGAACCTTGCGCACCTCACCGGTCTTGCGACGGCCTGATGGACGCCCCCTGGTGGATCCCCGTCGCCACGGCGGTCGCCTTCTGGGCGAGCGTCGCGACGTTGGGGGGACTCGTCACCGACATCGGCCCCTGGTATCGGTCGCTCACGCAGCCGTGGTGGAAGCCACGCGATGCCCTCTTCGGTCCGATCTGGACGACCGTCTTCCTGACGGCGGGGACCGGGTGCGTCATCGCCTGGCGTGGCACGGGGGGAACGCCGGAGGAGCGCCTGCTCTTCCAGGTCGCCTGCGTGGTGAACGGGGTCGGCAACGTCTGGTGGAGCTGGCTCTTCTTCCGAGCCCGCCGACCCGACTGGGCGCTCTGGCAGGTGGGTCCCTTCTGGCTGTCGATCTTCTGGATGTATTGGACCTCGCGGCCCCTGGCCTACGAGGCCGGGATCTGGTTCGCCCCGTACCTCACCTGGGTCACCATCGCGATCTACCTCAACTGGACCGTCGTGAAACTGAACGGTCCCTTCCGAGGCCGGTGACATCATGCTGATCTCGATGGCGGTCGACTTCCGGCACGCGAACGTCGCGACCCGCGAACGATTCCACCTCACCGATGCGCGGATCGCGCGCCTCGAGGCGGGGAACCTTCACGCGGACGTGCGCGAGGTCGTCTGTCTCGCCACCTGCAACCGGAGCGAGATCTACGCCTGGACGGCGAGCCACGACCCGGCGACGCCAGCCGCCTTCGACCATGCGATCACCGCGATCGCGCGCGCCTGGATGGGGAACAAGGCTGACGCCAAGGCGCTCCTCGCGATCGCCCAGCGACAGGCCGGGCTCGATGTCGCGCGCCGTGTGCTGCGCATCGCTACCGGACTCGACTCGCAGGTGATGGGGGACGGCCAGATCTTGGGCCAGATCCGCGATTGCTATCGCCGCGCCTCGCAGACGGGAGCCGCGGGCTCCGTGCTGCACCGCCTCTTCGACACCGCGCTCCGCACCGGGAAGCGCGTGCAGACCGAGACCTCGCTCACCGGTGGGCGTCGCTCCGTCGGTGCCGAGGCGGCGGCGACCGCCCGCGACCGATTCGGGAACCTCGCGCATGCACGGCTCGTCGTGGTCGGCTGCGGGAAGACGGGACAATCGGTCGCGCGCCAACTCAATAAGCTGGGCGCGCGCGATGTGGTCTGCATCAATCGTTCCACCAAGCGCGCGCAGCAACTCGCCGCTGAGATCGGCGGGCGCGCCGCGCCATGGGAGGCGCTGCACGTAGAGCTCGCGATGGCCGATGTCGCAATCGCCGCGACGGGAGCCACCGAGCCTGTCGTGGTCGCGAGCGCGCTGCGACAGGCACGGGAGAACTGTGGCACTTCCACCTATCCGCTCCTCCTGATGGATCTCTCGATCCCGCGCAACATCGATCCGACGTTGCATGGGGTCCCGGGGATCACCGTCGCCGACCTCGATGCCCTGCACCTCCCGGTGCTCCAGGCGGAGGCGACACGCAAGGCAGCGGCACCGGCAGCGGAAGCGATCGTCGAAGCCGAGCTCGAGAGCTTCGTCGAGTGGGTCGCCGCGGCAGCCGCGCGCGAAGCGATCCGCCCCCTCGCGCAGGCCCTGACGGAGATTTGCCGTCGTGAACTGACCTTCGCCGCGGGTGATGCCGTCGCCGATCACGCGACCGATCGCATCGTCGCCAAGCTCCTCGCCCGTCCGATGACCAAGCTCCGCACCGCCATCGCGCACGGGGAGGCGCTGCAGGCCTTCAGTGTCACCCTCGAATCGCTCTTCGCCGGTCCCCCTATCCCGTCGGAACCGCCACGCGGGACCGCCGGTGCTCGTCGTCCCTCCCGCACCTCTCGGAACCGCTGATGTCGAATCCCACGAACGATCTCTTCCTTCGTGCCTGCCGCCGTGAACCGGTGGAGCGCCCTCCGGTCTGGATGATGCGCCAGGCGGGCCGCTATCTCCCCGAGTATCGCGCAGTGCGCGCCACCGCGGATTTCCTCACCATGTGTCACACCCCGGAGCTCGCCACCGAGGTGACGCTCCAGCCCGTCGACCTGATAGGGGTCGATGCGGCGATCATCTTCTCGGATATCCTGGTGATCCCCGCCGCGATGGGAATGTCGTTGACGGTGGATGAGGGGGTCGGACCGCAGTTCGCCGATCCCGTGCGCACGATGCACGACCTCAAGCGATTGCACGACGTGGAGCCTGAGGAGGGCCTCCGCTTCCATTGTGATGCGCTTCGCATGACGCGGCGCGAACTCCATGGTCGCGTCCCGCTCATCGGATTCGCCGGGGCGCCCTGGACCCTTTTTGCCTACATGACCGAAGGCAAGGGGACCAAGTCGTTCAGCATCGCGAAGAAGCTCCTCTTCGCCGATCCCATCTTCTCGCACACGCTGATGGAGCGGCTCGCCGACAACGTCGGGCGCTTCCTCGTCGCGCAGGCCGCAGCCGGCGCGCAGGCGCTCCAGATCTTCGATTCGTGGTCCGGTTCGCTCGGGCCCCGCGAATATCGCGAGTTCGCCCTCCCCTACATGGCGCGCACCGCCGCGATCGCGAAGACCGCCGGCGTCCCCGTCATCTGTTTCGCCCCCGGCTCAGGGTGGGCGCTCGGGGAGATCGCCGAGGCGACCGGCTGTGATGTCCTTGGCGTCGACTGGCACACCGATGCGGCATGGGCGCGTGGCGTGGCCGACGCGACCAAGCGTGGGATCCAAGGGAACCTCGATCCTTGCACGCTGTACGCGAGCCCTGAGGTGATCCGCGAGCGGACACTCCAGATGCTCACCAAGATTGATGGCCCGGGCTACATCGCGAACCTTGGGCATGGGATCCTCCCCGATATCCCCGTCGTGCATGCGAAGGCGTTCATCGAGACCGTGCAGGGGTGGGATTCACGCGCGCATGCGGCATCGGCACACGCGGCGTCTGCCCAGGCCATGGAGGTCGGATCATGAAGGCGATCGGTGGGAAGACACGGACGGCACGGCGTGAGGCGATGGCCGCGTGGACCGCTCAACTCCAGGATGAGATCACGAGTTTCTTCGAGGGGCTGGATGGCGGGCGCTTCGAGGAGGCATCGTGGGAGCGGCAGGGAGGGGGCGGGGGGCGGTCGCGACTCCTCGTCGACGGCGCCGTGTTCGAGAAGGCGGGGGTGAACCGCGCCCTCGTCGAGGGGATCCTCCCACCGGAAGCCGCCAAGCGCCTCGGTGGCAACGTACCCACCAACATCACCCCGTACTTCTTCGCTACCGGGGTGAGCGTGGTGGCGCATCCGCGCTCTCCGATGGTCCCGACGGTGCATCTGAACGTGCGGTACTTCGAACTCACCGATGCCGATGGGCAGATGCACGATGCCTGGTATGGCGGCGGGACCGATCTCACCCCGATGCATCCCTTCCCCGAGGATGCGCGGCACTTCCATCGCTCGCTCAAGTGGGCCTGCGATTCGCACGACCCGCGGCTCTACCCGGCACATAAGGCGTGGTGCGACGAATACTTCCGCAACCTGCATCGGGCCAACGAGGCGCGCGGGATCGGCGGAATCTTCTTCGATCACCTCCGACCGACCGAGGCCCCCTTCCAGCTCGATGCCGAGGCCCTGCACGCGTACGTGACGAGCGTGGGACGCGCCCTCGACGATGCGTACGGGCCCATCGTCCATGCGCGGCGCGACCTCCCCTACTCCGAGCGCGACAAGGCGCTACAGCTCTTCCGGCGCGGACGCTATGTGGAGTTCAACCTCGTCCATGATCGCGGGACGATCTTCGGGCTCCAGACCGGCGCCCGCACCGAGAGCGTCCTGATGTCCCTCCCCCCGCTCGCCTCGTGGCCGGCCTCGGTCGATCATGCGCCGGGCTCGATCGAAGCGGAGCTCACCGCGATGCTCGCGCCACGCGACTGGGCGGCGGAGGCGTAAGGGATGCGGGTCGCGGTCATCGGCGCAGGGATCACCGGGTTGAGCACCGCGCTCGAGCTGCGCACCCGTGGCGTGGATGTCACCTGCTTCGAGGCGAGTGGGCGGGTCGGCGGGGTGATCACCACCATCGAGCGGGATGGGTATCTCGTCGAGGCGGGGCCGACCTCGCTCTCCGCGACGACGGCGCTCGAGGGGCTGATCGATCTACTCGGACTTGGCGACCAGCGCGTGATGCCTGCGGCGGAGGCCAAGCGGCGCTTCATCGTCCGCGACGGGATGCTCTGTCCCCTCCCGCATGGGCCGGGGTCCCTCGTCTCCTCGAAGGCGCTCTCGGGGTCCGCCAAGCTGCGGCTCCTCCGCGAGCCCTTCGTGAGCGCCGTGCGCGATGCGGAGGATGAGTCGATCGCCTCCCTCGTCCGTCGTCGCTTGGGAGATGAGATCCTCACCTATCTCGTCGGGCCCTTCGTCTCAGGCGTCTACGCCGGCGATCCCGAGCGACTCTCCGCGCGCTATGCGATGCCAATGCTCTTCCATGCGGAGCGGCGCCATGGCTCCCTCCTCGTGGGTGGGATGCGCGAGGCCAAGGCGAAGCAGGGGGTCGTGCGTCAGAAGGGGATCACGAGCTTCCGTGACGGACTCGCGACCCTCCCCAACGCGATGCATGCCGCGCTCGGCTCGCGCGTCGTGCTTGATGCCCGTGTCGTCTCCGTCACACGCGAAGGGGATCAGTGGCAGCTCCAGCTCGATGGATCCGACCAGCGAACCTCGACCCTCGTCGACGCCGTCATCTACGCCGGCCCTGCGCACGCGATCGGCGGGGTGGGCCTCCCCGTCGAGGCGCAGCAGGCGCTGGCACCGGTGGCCGCGATGCACCATCCACCGGTCGCGACGATGGCGCTCGGGTTCCCACGCGCATCGGTCGAACACGCCCTCGACGGCTTCGGGATGCTCTGCCCCGCCGTTGAGGGCCGCACGATCCTTGGTGCGATCTTCTCCTCGTCGCTCTTCCCGGGCCGCGCACCCGAGGGCCATGTGCTCATCACCTGCTTCCTGGGCGGGGCACGAGAGCCGGCCACTGGACGGCGGGAGACGGCGGAGGTCCTCCCGCTCGTCTTGCGTGACCTCCGCGAGCTGCTCGGCGCCACCGGCGAGCCGACCTTCGTGCATCATCAGCGGTGGGCCCGCGCGATCCCGCAGTATCAGTTGGGACACGACGCGGTGGTCAGCGGGGTGGCGCGTGCGGAATCGTCGTGCCCTGGACTCTATCTCACTGGGCAGTGGCGGGCCGGTGTCGCGCTCGGCGAATGCATCGCACAGGGGCAGGAGATGGCGGCCCGTGTGGTGGCCGAGCGATGGATGTCGGGCGCGGCGTGATGGCGCGCGCGCCGATCAGCTAGGCGAGGCGGCTCTCCTCACCCTCGGCATGCGTGAGCCGCGCCAAGAGCGCGGAGAGTCGCACTGCGTGCTGCGTCGCCGATTCCACCTCGTGCAGGAGTGGTGCGATCGAGCCCACATCGGCGCTGTCCGCGATCTCGCTCACGGCGACCCCAGCATTCGCCCAGATCGCCGAGACGAGCGCCTGCACCGATGGCGGGGCGGGGGGGGGCTCATCGACCGGACGCTGGGACGAGAAGATCGTCCGCTGGAGCCGTCCCCTGGCCTCTTCGGCGGCGTGCCGCTGCGTGAGGTCGGTGAGCATGATGATCACCCCGAAGAGCCCGCCATCGAATCCGGGGATCGGATCGGCGCGCAGGGCGACCGGGGTCCCCGGCTCCCCACCGCGTGCCATCAACCGCAGCTCACCGCGCCAGGGTCGGCGGTCAGTGAGGAGTTGCTGCAGCATCGTCTGCGTTCGGGGCACATCGTCGAAGCAGGCGGCGAGGTCGGTGAGCGTCTCGATCGTGCGATGCGGGCCGCCGATGAGCCAATCGAGCGCGCGCGTAGCGACGAGGATCTGGCCGCGATCATCCGCGATCACCACCGGATCATCCGACGCCTCGACCGAACGCCGCATCGCCGTGAGCTGGTTCTCCGCGATCAGGATACGCACCGCGCGGAGCTGCAGCACCATGTCGGTGAGAGAGGCACCGATCGCCTTGGCGATCGCGCATTCACGCATCTTCCAGGTGAGGGCGGTATCGCGGACGAGTTCATTCCAGCCGGATGGTGCCGCGGTATTCACTGCCGTATTCGCCACGACGGTCCGCGCCGAGCGGTCCGGCGCCGGACCGGCGCCCCAGGTCACATCGCGGAGCTGTTCGCGTCGGAACCAGGCGAGATACTCCCCGCGCACCCCACCGACGCGCACCGCGAGCACACCGGCCGCGGTCCGCGTCAGCCCAGCGAGCGGCGGATGGAGCTTCGCGATCGAGGCCGTGGCGAAGACGGGATCGACCTCCTGCGTATCGAGCCAGCTGAAGAGCGCACGCAGGTCCCCCAGCGCGGGCACCTCACCCGTGGAGGTGATCTCCCCATCGAAGAGAAGGGCGGCGCCCGTGGCCCCGAGGGGCTGGAGCAGCTGCCGCGGCGCCTCGAAGAGGGCGCGACGCCAATCGCCATCCCCACCGGTCGCCTCGATCAGGCGATGCTCGATGCGACGCACCAACACCTCGGCCTGCGCCTCGGCGTAGTGCTCCAGCGCCGAGATGCGCGTGGAGACCACCTCGGCGATCAGCTCACACGCCGCGCGCAGGTCGAAGGGGAGATGCCGCGCGGCATGGTGCTGGCAGCTGATCACCCCCCAGAGGCGTCCCTCGTGGGTGAGGGCGGCCTCGAGGGTCGCGAGGATCCCCTCGCTACGGAGCCGCGCGCGGACCGCATCGGGGACGGCGGCGAGCCCGACCATCGAGAGATCGATCGACGGCGCCGTCGTGCCCTCGCGCGCGGGCACGAAGGGCGCCAACGCCTGACTCGCGTCACGGAGGAGGAAGAGCTTCCGACGGAGGAGGCGTTCGCCCTCGATGATCGGCACCGCCGTCGTGGGGAAGCGGCGATGCAGGTAGCTCGTCAATCCCCGCCGACGCGACTCGGCAATCACCTCACCATGCCCTGCCTCGTCGAGCCGATGCACGCCGACGCGGTCGTAGCCGGTGAGCCCTCGGATCTCCTCGCTCACGATCTCCGCGAGCGCGGGGAGCGAGTTCGCCGATCCCAAGCGACCGACGATGGCCGAGAGTCGCGTGGTGAGATCGTCACGAGCCGGGATGGTGCGGCGCTGCAGATCATCGAGTTCGACGAGGAGCCGATTCGGTGCGATGCGGTGCACCTGCATCGTTGCCACGATAGGACCACGTCCCCCGATGAGTCGCACGCGCGCCGGCTGGGGGGCCACCACCCTCGCCTCCGACTGCATCACGCGCAGCGCGGCGAGCAGCTCCGGTCCGAGTCGTTCGATCGAGACGCCGATGAGCGCCGACGCATCCCATCCGATGAGGTCCGCGACCGGTGCCGTGACCTGTTCGATGGTGAGTCCAGGATCCGTGATGACGAATCCCACCCCATGCGCCTGCAACCCGATCGGCGCGGTGGCGGCGCGGTCGGGGAGGGTGCGTGTGATACCGACGGGGGGACGATCGGTAGGGGACATCAGGGACCGACTGGGGGGAACGTCCACCCGTCCATCTGGGTGGGCGCGTCTCCTCTATATACGGTCGGGACCACAAAAAAGCACTAGCTGAAATTTGGACCTGTCCGTCCAGTTTCCATGACGATCGGAAGGCGTGACAGATTGGGATTTTGGTCGTATCTTCGCGGAGATGGCTCGCGAGGGCCCGACATGTGGCGGGGCGCCGGGGCAAGGTCTGTCCAGGTTTCCCTCCCCTCCCCCGGGGGTGGCGGTTGGCAGCTGCGAAATCGTTGGTGATCGGGACACGCGCGAGTCAGCTCGCACTCTGGCAATCCAATCATGTGAAGGACCGGCTCTGCGCCCTGCACCCTGGGCTGACCGTTTCCTTAGAGCGGATCAGCACTCGGGGCGACGAGATCCAGGATCGCCCCCTCGCGGCGATCGGCCGCAACTCCCTCTTCGTCGCCGAGATCGAGGAGGCGCTCCGCAGTCGACGGGTGCGTCTCGCCGTGCACAGCGCGAAGGATCTCCCCTCCACCCTCCCTCCCGAGTTCACCATCGTCGCATACTCGGAACGTGTGGACCCACGTGATGCCCTGGTGTCGCGCGCCGGACG
>SXGQ01877896.1_pt1 | contig 11902 bp, 8 predicted proteins | sample 3178371 | NCBI WGS metagenome assembly SXGQ01 (sample SAMN11356859, study PRJNA531348) | freshwater metagenome | isolation source: freshwater sample F1-20 | place: China: Fuxian Lake, Yuxi | collected 2017-12-25 | reverse complement strand
TTTAATATGCAGGCGCTCGATCGAATCAGTGCCATTATTGACGAGTTTGAATTGCCTGCTCACACAGTTGGATTTGGCGTAAAGGGCTGCGTAACGTGGTCAACAAATCCTGTACGCAACTACCGAGCGACGACGTCGCCGAGCCGCCGGACCTGCCGCCGTGGGACGTCGAGGAGCCGGTCGGGCAGACCGCGCCGCCGGAGGACGTCACGCCCGCCCCGTCGGCGCCCGAGCCTCGGCCGCAGCAGCCGCAGACCCCGCAGCAGCCGCAGACCCCGCAGCAGCCCCAGACCCCACAGCCCCAGGAGCAGCCGCAGCAGGCGGCTCCCGCGGCCGGCGGCATGGGGGTGGCCGACGTGCGCCGGCTCTGGCCCGAGGTGCTCGAGGTCATCAAGGGGCTGCGCCGCTTCACCTGGATCATGCTGAGCCAGAACGCGCAGGTGCAGGCGCTCGACGGCCAGACGCTGACGATCGCGCTGGTCAATGCTGGTGCGCGTGACTCGTTCGTGGCGAGCGGGTCGGCCGAGTACGTGCAGCAGGCGCTGCAGCAGGTCATCGGCGTGCAGTGGCGGATCGAGGCGATCGTCGACCCGTCGGTCGACCCGCGCGCCGCCAGCGCGCCGCAGCCGTCGGCGCCCGCGGCCCAGCCGGCCGCCCCTGCGCCGTCGGGTCAGGGTCGTGGCGTGGGTGCACCCGAGGCGGTCCGGCAGGCGATGCGCGAGCCGGGCTCGGTGGCACCGCCGGAGGACCCCGACCTCGCGGCGCACCCCGACGACCCGGTCGTCGACCAGGGCGCCGACCCCGAGCAGCTCCTCTCGCGCGAGCTGGGTGCGCGGGTGATCGATGAGATCGACCACGGCTGATCCCGGCGGGGGTGCCGGGCCCCGGGCGGCGGACGGTGCAGCCGGGGGTGCCGGGCCCCGGGCGGCGGACGGTGCAGCCGGGGGTGCCGGGCCCCGGGCGGCGGACGGTACTGCCTGGGGTGCCGGTGCGGCCGTGACGGCGCACCGGGGGCGCCTCGGGCTCGACGAGGGTCCGCTGGAGGTGTTGCGACGCTTCCGCGACCGCGACCGTCCGGTGGCGCTGGTCGGTGCGTGGCACCAGGGCGACGCGCTGGTGGCCTGCGACCCCGTGCGGGTGCTCGACCCCGACGTCGACGACCCGTTCGACCTGCCGGTGCCCGAGGTGGCGCCCCGGGCGTCGGCCGACGGGGCGGCCGGCTTCGGGGGTGGCTGGATCGGTCTGTGGGGGTACCGACTCGGCCGGCGGTTGGAGCGGGTGCCGCCGGCCCGTGCCCGACCCGTCGAGCAGCCTGACGCGCGGCTGGCGTTCTACGCGTGGGTGCTGCGACGCAGCCGGGGCACGTGGTGGCTGGAGTGGTTGGGCGACGTCGACGTCGCGCCGGTGCTGGCGGCGCTCGAGGGTCCCGCGCCGGAGCCGGTGGCGCACCACGTCGGCCCGCTGCGGCTGGTGCCGTCGCCCGATGAGCACGCGGCGGCGGTCGCTCGCGCCGTCGAGCACGTGCACGCGGGCGACCTCTTCCAGGTGAACCTCTGCGCGCGTCTGGAGGGCGAGGTCGAGGGCCACCCGGTCGACGTCTTCTGCGCGGGCGTCCAGCGCCTCCGCCCGGCCTACGGGGCGTTCGTGGGCGGCCCGGCCGGCAGTGGCGAGGGCGTCGCCTCGTTCTCGCCGGAGCTCTTCCTGCGCCGCACGGGCCACGAGGTGCTGACGTCGCCGATCAAGGGCACGGCGCCGCTCGGCGTCGGGCCGCAGGACGACGCCGCGGCGGCCGAGACGCTCGCGGCGTCGGCGAAGGACCGTGCCGAGAACGTGATGATCGTCGACCTGATGCGCAACGACCTCGGCCGGGTGTGCGCACCGGGCAGCGTGCGGGTGCCCGCCCTCGTCCGGCCGGAGCGGCACGCCGTGTGGCAGCTGGTCTCCGACGTCGTGGGCCACCTCGCGCCCGACGTCGACGACGCCGACCTGTGGCGGGCCACGTTCCCCCCGGGGTCGGTCACCGGTGCGCCGAAGGTGCGAGCGATGGAGGTGGCGGCTGCGCTCGAGGCGACCGGGCGGGAGGCGTACACGGGCGCGATCGGCCACGTGAGCCCGCTCGCCGGTCTCGAGGCCAACGTCGTCATCCGCACCGTGGAGATGGCGCAGGGGCGGGCGTGGCTCGGCGTGGGCGGCGGCATCGTGGCCGACTCCGACCCGCATGCCGAGCTGGCCGAGGTGTTCGTGAAGGCGCGTCCGGTGGTCGAGGCCGTCGGGGGCAGCCTCGTCGACGACGTCCCGCGTCCCGCACCCGCGGTCTCGGCCCCGCATCGGTCGGCGCGCGACTGGTCCGCCGACGTGGGTCGCGGCGTGTTCACCACCCTGCTCGTCGACGACGGGCGGGCCGTCGACGTCGCGTCGCACCTGGCCCGTCTCGACGCCAGCGTCCGCGCCGTCTACGGCAGCAGCGTCCGGGAGGGGCTCGACGACGCGGTGGTGCGGCGGGCGGCGAGCCTGCCGCCCGGTCGGCACCGTCTGCGGGTCGAGGCGGTGCCCCTCGAGCCGCAGGGCGCCACCGACGACCACGCCGTGCCGGTGCGGGTCCGGCTCGTCGACGCCCCGCTCGTGCCGGCGCCCGCGTCGTGGCGGCTCGTGCCGCGCGAGGTCCCCGGGGGATGGGGCAGCCACAAGTGGGTCGACCGCGGCCCGCTCGACCCTCCGGCCGGGGCCGACGAGCTGCTGCTGGTCGACGTCGACGGCTCGGTGCTGGAGGGTGGCCGCACCTCGGTGTTCTGCGTGCTCGACGACGGCGTGCACACCCCGCCGCTCGACGGCCGGGTGCTGCCCGGCACCCAGCGCGCCCGGGTGGTCGACGCCCTCCTGCGCGCCGGGGTGCCGCTGCGTCAGCGTCGGCTCATGCGCTCCGACCTCGCGGCGGCGTCGGAGGTCTTCGTCACGAACGCGCTGCGAGGCGTCGTGCCGGTGCACGAGGTCGAGGGTGTCGGCACCTGGGCCGCCCCTGGCCCTCTCGCCACCCTCCTCGCCTCCTCGCTCGCCTCCCCCCACCCCCCTGAGCGTGACGTTTCCGGGCCCGAAAGAGGGTTCTCGCCCCGCAAACGTCACGGTCAGCTGGGGAGGGGGCGGGGGGCGCGGGTGCTGTTCGTCGACAACTACGACTCGTTCGTGTTCAACCTCGTGCAGTACGTGCGCGAGCTCGGCGCCGACGCCGACGTCGTCCGCAACGACGAGGTCGACGTCGAGCAGCTCCTCGCCGCACGGGCCGCGGACGACCTGACCCACGTGGTGCTGTCGCCGGGTCCCGGCGCACCGGCCGACGCGGGCATCAGCGTCGACGTCGTCCGCCGGCTCGGCCCCACCACGCCGCTGCTCGGCGTGTGCCTCGGGCACCAGGCGATCGCCGAGGCCTACGGGGCGCGCGTGGTGCGCGCGCCGCAGGTGGTGCACGGCAAGCCGTCGCTCGTCCACCACGACGGGCTCGGCCTGCACGCCGGGCTGCCCACGCCCCTCGTCGTCGCCCGGTACCACTCGCTGGTGGCCGAGGAGGCCAGCCTGCCGAGCGAGCTCGTCGTCACGAGCCGCACCGCGTCGGGCGTGGTGATGGGGCTGCGGCACGCGACGCACCCGGTCGAGGGCGTGCAGTGGCACCCCGAGTCGATCCTGACGAGCCACGGCCACGACCTGCTCGCCACGTTCCTCGCAGGCACGGTCCGCCCGGAGCGCCGTCGGGGGAGGTAGGTGGCACGCGTTTCCCAGCCGGGGGGTAGGGAGCGCGCGGGAAGCGCGGCCGTATCCGCGCGCCGTCTACCGCCACCCGGGGAAGCGCGCGCCACCTACCTCCCACGGCCCGGGGCCGACCCGTCGGGGAAGCCGAGCGGCCGGCCGCACCCGCCCGTGGCAGCATCGGGACCATGGACCTGACCCTCACCGACGAGCAGGCCGGATTCCGTGCCCTGGCCCGCGACTTCCTCGACCGGGAGGTCGTCCCGCACCGCGCCGCGTGGGACCGCGCCGAGTCGGTCGACCTCGCGATCATCCCGCGGCTGGGCGAGATCGGCTTCTTCGGGCTGACCATCCCCGAGGAGTACGGCGGGGTCGGCGGCGACTACCTCACCTACGTCCTCGCGGCGGAGGAGCTGGGCCGCGCCGACTCAGCGATCCGCGGCATCGTCTCGGTCTCCTCCGGGCTGTTCGGCACGTCGGTCCTGCGGCACGGCACCGAGGAGCAGAAGCAGCGCTGGCTGCCCGACATCGCGGCCGGCCGGATCCTCGGCTGCTTCGGCCTCACCGAGCCCGGCCACGGCTCCGACGCCGGCAACCTGCGCACCCGGGCCCGCCGCGACGGTGACGACTGGGTGATCGACGGCTCCAAGGTGTTCATCACCAACGGCACCTGGGCCGACGTCGCGCTCGTCTTCGCCCGCACCAGCGACGACGGCCCGCGCGGCGTCTCGGCGTTCCTCGTGCCGACCGACACGCCCGGCTTCGAGGCCACGGAGATCAAGGGCAAGCTCGGCCTGCGCGGCCAGGCCACCGCGGCGCTGTCGTTCGACGGCGTCCGCGTGCCCGCCGACGCGCTGCTCGGCGAGGGGGGCCAGGGCTTCAAGATCGCGATGCAGACGCTCGACAAGGGCCGCGTGACGATCGCGGCGAGCTGCGTCGGCATCGTCCAGGGCTGCCTCGAGGAGACCGTCGCGTACACCGGCCAGCGGGAGCAGTTCGGCCAGCCGATCGCGTCGTACCAGCTCGTGCAGGAGATGATCGCCGACATGAGCGTCGACGCCGACGCGGCGCGGCTGCTCACCTGGCGGGCCGCCGACCTCATGCAGCGCGGCGAGCCGTACGGGACGGCGGCGTCGAAGGCGAAGCTGTTCGCGTCGGAGGCGGCGGTGCGGGCGGCGAACCTCGCCGTGCAGGCGTTCGGCGGGTACGGCTTCATCGACGAGTACCCGGTGCAGAAGTACCTGCGCGACGCCCGCGTGATGACGCTCTACGAGGGCACCAGCCAGGTGCAGAAGCTGCTGGTCGGGCGGGCCGAGACGGGGATCAACGCGTTCGTCTGACGCGGTCGCGACCGCGCGCCGGACGCCGTCGTCGCGCCGTCGGGCCTAGACTTGCTCCTTGTGTACGACGGAGTGATCCAGGACCTCATCGACGAGCTCGGGCAGCTGCCCGGGGTCGGTCCGAAGAGCGCCCAGCGGATCGCCTTCCACCTGCTCGACGCCGACCCCGCCGACGTGCGTCGTCTGGCGCAGGTCCTCGTGGAGGTCAAGGACAAGGTGCACTTCTGCGCCGTGTGCGGCAACGTCACGGTCGACGTCGAGTGCCGCATCTGCTCCGACCCGCGCCGCGACGCCACCTTGCTGTGCGTCGTGGAGGAGAGCAAGGACGTCGTCGCGATCGAGCGGACCCGTGAGTTCCGTGGCCGCTACCACGTGCTCGGCGGGGCGATCAGCCCGATCGCTGGCGTCGGGCCCGACCAGCTGCGCATCCGCGAGCTGCTCGGACGGCTGCAGGACGGCACCGTCACCGAGGTGATCATCGCCACCGACCCGAACCTCGAGGGCGAGGCGACCGCCACCTACCTCATCCGGATGCTCAGCACCCTGGGCCTGCGGGTCAGCAAGCTGGCGAGCGGGCTGCCCGTCGGTGGCGACCTCGAGTACGCCGACGAGCTGACGCTCGGCCGCGCGTTCGAGGGCCGCACCGCCATCGCCGGCTGACGCGGGGTCAGCCCCGACCGGCCAGCAGCTCCTCCTGGTCGGCCGCCACGGCGCGCACGACCCGCACCCACAACACGCTGGCCACGACCCAGGCGACGGTCGAGACGGCGGCGAAGGCCGGGAGGTCGCCGACCCCGGTCGAGTCGACATCCGTCGGCACGAGGAGGGACTCCACCCCGGTCGCGACGTTCGCGACGATGAACGCGCCCCACCACCAGCCGACGCGGGACCCGAAGGACGGGTGGTGCGACCGGACGCGCAGGACGTCGCGCACCACCTGGAAGGGGAACCAGAGGCTCACCACCGGCACGAGCCACCCGCCCCAGACCCAGCCGCGGCTGCGCGCGTGCGGAGACGTCGGCGAGAGCACGTCGACGTTCACGCGCGCCCGCCAGAGCCACAGGCAGGTGACGACGAAGGCGCCGAGCAGCACGAGGTAGCCGACGAGGTCGACGACCTCGTACGGCGTGAAGAACTCCTCGGGCGACCGGCCGGCTGCGGCGCCCGACGTCCACTGGTCCTCGGCGTCGCGTGCCAGCCAGTACCGGGGGAGCATGAGGGCGGCGTAGAGCGCGGCGAGGCCCATCGTCAGGGTCGTGAGGACGCCCAGCGGCTCGGGAGTGCCGAGCGACGCGCTCGCGGCCGCGGGCACCGGGGAGGCCGGCGCGCCGGACGACGGCTCGGGCGCGCGGCCCCAGCCCTCGGGGACGTCGTCCTCGGACGGGAAACGAGGGTAGGGCGTCGGGTCGGACATCGGTCTCCTGGCGGTCGTCGCGGAGCCCCTGACGCTAGTGCACCAGCGAGGTCCGGGGTACCAGAACCTGACGAACCACTGACGGACGACTGACGTGTTGCTGAGAACCGCTCCCGGTTCTTTCTGCCGTCGTCGCGGTGCCCTAGCGTGTCGGTCGTGAACGTGCTGACGGTGGTGCGGCGGGTGCCCTTCACGGCCTCCGTCGTCGTGCTGATCCTGCTGCTCGGCGCCGCCACGGGGACCCTGTGGTCCCCGCTGGAGGACAAGAGCTGGTACCCCGAGGTCGCGTTCGGCCCTCCGTCGCTGCTCGACGGGCGCTGGTGGACGGTCGTCACCGGCTCGCTCTACGCGCTCAAGCCGCTGCAGTACGTCGCGATCCTCACGTTCTTCGTCCTGCCGGTCAGCCTCTGCGAGTGGCGGCTCGGCACGCGACGCACGGCCGCCGTGGTCGTCGTCTTCCAGGCGATCGGCGTGATCGGCGGTGGCTACCTGATGGTGGCGCTGTCGTCCTGGACCGACTGGGGCTGGGCGCAGCGCACGGCGCAGGACCTCGACGTCGGCTTCAGCGCGGGCGCGCTCGCGGCAGCCATGGTCGTCTCGGCCGACCTGCGCCGACCCTGGCGCGGGCGGGTCCGGCTCGGCGTCCTGGGCTACGTGCTCACGTCGCTGACCTTCCTCGGCTACCTCTACGACGTCGAGCACCTCGTGGCCGTGCTGCTCGGCCTCTGGGTGGGCCCCTGGATCGTCGGCCGCCGTCCGTCGCGGACGGTGGCGGAGTGGCTGCGACCCGGCTTCACGCGCCGCGACCTGCGGATGCTCACCGGCGGCTCGTTCCTCTGGGGCGCGATCATCGCCGTCATCGGCCAGGTCGCCGACCGCGACGGACCGTTCGGTCCCATCGGCGGCGACCCCGAGTCGTGGTGGTGGGTCCTCGCGGTGGTGGCAGTCGACCTGCTCATCGCGTGGGGCCTCGTGCGCGGTCGCCGCACGTGGTGGATGCTCGCCCTCGTCCTGACGTCCATCAGCTGGCTGCTCGGCGCCGCGACCGCCGCCGTCATCGTCTCCGGCGGCACCTCGAACTCCGGCCTCGTCTGGATCTCCCTGCTGTTCGACACCGCCCAGCTGGCGGCGCTCCTGCTCGGGCGCAGCGCGTTCCGCAACCCCGGTCGTCGCGGCTTGCGCCGGGTGGGCCCCGACCGGGTCGGCGCGCTGCCCACCGACGCCGACCGCGAGCGCGCCCGCGAGGTGCTCCGGCGGCACGGCTCGTCGAACCGCCTGGCGTGGATGACCACCTGGCCGGAGAACCGCTGGTGGTTCACCGACGACGCCGTGGTCGCCTACCAGCAGTCGATGGGGGTCACCATCGGCCTGTGCGACCCGGTGGGTCCCGACCCGCTGCACGTCGCCGAGCGGTTCATCGGTGCCGCGCGCGACGCCGGCACGCTCCCGTGCCTGTTCAGCTGCAGCAGCACCGTGGCGCGCTGGGCGCAGGACCAGGGCTGGATCGCCGTCCAGGTCGCCGAGGAGGCGATCGTCGACCTGCCCGAGCTCGAGTTCGTCGGCAAGAAGTGGCAGGACGTCCGCTCGGCGTTCAACCAGGCGGGCAAGCACGACGTCGAGACCCGGATGATGCGGCTGGCGGACGCGCCGCGCGGCATCCGCACCCAGCTGCGGGCCATCTCCGACGAGTGGGTGCGCGACAAGGGCCTGCCGGAGATGGGCTTCACGCTCGGCGGTCTGGAGGAGGCCGAGGACCCCGACGTGTGGATCAACGTCGCGGTCGACGCCGACATGACGGTGCACGGCGTCACGAGCTGGATGCCGATCCCCGGCCCCGACGGGCAGGTCCGCGGCTGGACGCTCGACCTCATGCGTCGTCTCCCCGGCGGCTTCCGCTACACGATGGAGCTGCTCATCGCGTCGGCCTGCCGGGAGTTCAAGGAGCAGGGCTACGAGGTCGTCTCGCTCTCGGGCGCGCCGCTTGCGCACGCCGGCGCAGGCGACAGCGTCGTCGACCGCTCCGTCATCGACGACGTGCTCACGCGTGCCGGCGACGTGCTCGAGCCGTACTACGGGTTCCAGTCGCTGCAGGCCTTCAAGGCGAAGTTCCAGCCGCGGTACGAGCCGCTGTTCCTCGTCGTCGCCGACGAGGCCGCGCTGCCGCGGGTGGGCATCGCGGTCGGACGGGCCTACCTCGCGGACGCGACGCTCGGGCAGCTGCTGGCGCTCACGCGCGGGCACTGAGCGGTACGTGCCTGCAGGGGAACGCCGGTAGACTCACCGAGTGGAGCTGGAGCTGCGGCACCTTCGGGTCGTGTGTGCCATCGCTGACGCCGGGAGCGTCACGAAGGCCGCTGCCGAGCTGGGCGTCGCCCAGCCGGCGCTGACCGCCCAGCTGAGCCGGATCGAGCGGGCCCTCGGCGGCCCGTTGTTCGACCGGGACCACCGCGGTGTCCGGCCCACGTCGCTCGGCGAGCTGGTCATCGCGCGGGCCCGCATGCTCCTGCCCGCCATGACCGGCCTGCTCGACGACGCGACCCGGCTGGCCGAGCCCGCCCGCGGCGAGAGCATCCCCGACCACCTGTCCATCGGGTCGTCGTCGCCGGCCGTCCTGGCCCCGTTGATCCAGCGCCTCGAGCAGCGTCATCCCGACCTGCGGGTCTCGACGACCGCCTCGTGGTCGGCCGACGAGCTCGCGCGGGCCCTGGCGGACGGCCGGCTCGACTACGCCGTCATCGGCATCTGCGGCGGCGACACCGCCCCCGACGACCGCGCCATCACCTGGCGCACCTTCTCCGTCGACCCCGTCTTCGTGATGCTGCCCGAGGACCACGGCGCAGCCGACGCGGCCGAGGTACCCCTCGGCGCCCTGGCCGGGGAGGCGTGGGCGGCCACGCCGGGCGACGGCTGCTTCCAGGAGTGCTTCGCGGCGGCCTGCGCCCGCGAGGGCTTCGCGCCGCGCAGCCTCTACGTGGCCGACGCGGCGAGCTGCATCGAGCTGGTCTCCTCGGGCACGGCCGTGGCGCTCTGCCAGCCCACGCGGGTGCTGCCCGGCCTCGTCACCAAGCCGGTCGCCGACGCCCCGCTGCGCTGGCGCCACCTCGTGGGCTGGCGCACCGACTCCGTGGGCGCCGACTTCGCCGACGAGCTGCTCCTGACGGTGCGCATGGCGCACAACGACCTCGTGTCACGCAGCCCCGTCTACGCCGCCTGGCTGGAGCAGAACCCGGGCTTCGGCGAGCAGCACGACCCAGGCATCACGCCCGCGGTATGACTCTTCCGGTATGACCCTCCAGGCCTGATCCGCCAGTAGGTTTCTGCACAACCCCTCGGGGGGGCTGCGGAGGCAGGACCGCCTCCGGACGACAGCGTGGGGCGTGGCGGCGAGCCGTCCGTTCCGCAGGAACGGCGGCCCGGGTGATCCCCGGTCCGCCACGACACAGGAGATCAGACCGTGAACACTCCCAAGCGAACCCTCTTCGGCTCGCTGGCCGCTGCCGCCGTGCTCGCCACGGCCTTCGGCTCGCAGGCCATCGCCGCTCCGTCCCAGGACGACGGCGCCGCCAGCTCCAAGGTCGGCATGCTCGGCGCGATGCAGCGCGACCTCGGCCTCACGAAGACCCAGGCCACCGACCGCCTCGCCTCCGAGGCGAAGGCCGCCAAGGCCGACAAGACGCTCGAGAAGACCCTCGGTGCCGACTACGCCGGCTCCTGGTACGACGCGAAGGCCGGCACGCTCGTCGTCGCCGTCACCGACGCCTCCCAGGCCGGCACCGTGAAGGCGCAGGGCGCCCAGGTGCGCACCGTCGAGCGCTCGGCCGCCGAGCTCGACGGCTACATGAAGGACCTCAACGCGAAGCAGGCCTCCGCGCCCAGCACGGTCGCCGGCTGGTACGTCGACCCGGCCGCCAACAAGGTCGTCATCCCCGCGGGCGACACCGCCGCCGCCGCGTCGTTCGCCAAGAAGGCCGGTGTCCCGACCTCGGCGATCGAGGTCGAGCGCTCGGCCGAGCAGCCGAAGCCGCTCTACCAGGGTGGCGACGCCTACTACATCAGCAACGCGCGCTGCTCGATCGGCTTCGCGGTCAACGGCGGCTTCGTGACGGCCGGCCACTGCGGCTCGCAGGGTGCCGCGACGCAGAACCCCAGCGGCACGTTCGCCGGCTCCAGCTTCCCCGGCAACGACTACGCGTGGGTGCGCTCCTCGGCCACCATCACGGGCACGGTGAACAACTACAGCGGCGGCAGCGTCGCCGTCCGCGGCTCGCAGGACGCGGCCGTCGGCTCGTCGATCTGCCGCTCCGGCTCGACCACGGGCTGGCACTGCGGCACCATCCAGGCCCGCAACTCCACGGTGAACTACTCGCAGGGCTCGGTCTACGGCCTCATCCGCACCAGCGTGTGCGCGGAGCCGGGCGACTCGGGCGGATCGGCGATCACGGGCAACCAGGCGCAGGGCGTCACCTCCGGTGGCTCCGGCAACTGCTCCTCGGGCGGCACGACCTACTTCCAGCCGGTCAACGAGATCCTCAGCGCCTACGGCCTGACGCTCAAGACCTCCTGATCGAGGACACCGCGCGCGGCGCGGGCCCGGTGCCGGTCTCTCGGGACGGTGCCGGGTCCGTGCCGCGTCGGCGTGCGCGGCAGGATCTCGCGGTCCCAGGACAGGAACGACGGTGGAGGGCCGCGCGGACGGACCTATAGGATGTCGACGTTGCCCGGTCAGCGTCGCCCTGGCACGGTCCCACCAAACCCCCGCACCGCAAGGACATCCGTCGTGGGCATTGTCGTCCAGAAGTACGGTGGCTCCTCCGTCGCCGACGCCACGAGCGTCAAGAGGGTCGCCCAGCGCATCGTCGCCACCAAGAAGGCCGGTCACGACGTCGTCGTGGTCGTCTCGGCCATGGGCGACACGACCGACGAGCTGATCGACCTCGCGAACGAGGTCTCCCCGCTGCCGCCCGCGCGCGAGCTCGACATGCTGCTGACCGCCGGCGAGCGCATCTCCATGGCGGTCCTCGCCATGGCCATCGGCAACCTCGGCCAGGAGGCCCGCTCGTTCACCGGCTCCCAGGCCGGGGTCATCACCGACGCCGAGCACGGCAAGGCCAAGATCATCGACGTCACGCCCGGCCGGATCGAGAAGGCGATCGCCGAGGGTGCGATCGCCATCGTCGCCGGCTTCCAGGGCGTCTCTCAGACGACGAAGGACATCACGACGCTCGGGCGCGGTGGCTCCGACACGACGGCCGTCGCGCTCGCCGCCGCGCTGCACGCCGACGTGTGCGAGATCTACTCCGACGTCGACGGCATCGTCACCGCCGACCCGCGGATCGTCCCCGACGCGCGCCAGATCCCGCAGATCTCCTACGAGGAGACGCTGGAGATGGCGGCGAACGGTGCCAAGATC
>SXGQ01632795.1_pt1 | contig 11902 bp, 7 predicted proteins | sample 3178371 | NCBI WGS metagenome assembly SXGQ01 (sample SAMN11356859, study PRJNA531348) | freshwater metagenome | isolation source: freshwater sample F1-20 | place: China: Fuxian Lake, Yuxi | collected 2017-12-25 | reverse complement strand
TCAAATTCTCCAAATGGATGGTTACACATTAGTTTCAATCGTAAAGGTAATCTAAAAGGTACAGCTAGACCTAGACTAATGACATGGCGAGGTGGTGGTTATGAAACAGGACTTAACGCATAAGGAAAAAACATGGCAGAAAACGATTTTGGCTTTAGCGCAGTAGACGAAGAAGAGTATCTGAAGTCATTGACGATACCCCCAACTCCTGTTGCACCAGCTGCAACCGAAGATGTGAAAAAGCTAGAAGAAAAGCTTGATAGTCTATTATCAAAAGTTGATGTTGACGAACACAAGCGTCTCATCGAACTTGAAATAAGAGATCGTCTAAAAAAAGTTGAAGATATGATACTTCCTTTATTGCAAAATCTAGCTAAGAATCCAGAAAAGGTCTATATCAAATGGCCTAATCGCAAAGAGATAATAGAAAAACAGATAGAAAAATTTTTGGAATTGACGAGAGAATAATGCCTGCAGTAACACGATTGACAGATTCTTGCACAGGACATGGTTGCTGGCCACCCAGAGTAAATGATGTAGCAAGTTCTGATGTATTTGCTGAGGGTCTTGGTATACATAGACAAAGTGATCATTGGATACTACATTGTTGTCCAAATCAAGGTTGCCATGATAGTATTTTATCATCTGGATCTTTTTCAGTTTATATCAATGGATTGCAATGTGGTAGAATAGGTGATCCAATCGAATGTGGATCAGTTGTCATGACTGGTGCTTCTACAGTTTTTGCTGGTGGTTGAATTATAAAAGAGGAAAAAAATGTCAGTATTACCGACTTCTACTTCTCCAATTACAATACCTGATGCTGATGCATATCAGCTAGGCGAATACACTGGTGCCATTGGATCACCAGTTCAAAAAAGCATATATGAAACTTTCTTGAATGAAGGTCGAAGTGCAATATTTCGCAATCCTGTTGGAGATGCAATAACAGGATTTGGTAGTAATCTAACAGGATTATACGGCGCTGTGAACAATAGCAATTGCTTGTCTGCTGGCGATAAGACAGATATCATTTCCGTATTGGGAACACCTGGCGGTGGCACAGGTTTGATTGAACAGCTTGAACTTTTTAGTATACACACGCAGATATTGTCGGGTGTGATACCTCAAGGCACCAATGCAACTCCAGGGCTTGATAGAATATTATCTGTGGGTAGAACTCTTGGTGGTCTTGCATATTCAGTTGATTCTGCATCCAATTGCTTTAGTCTTTTGAACAACATGACCGGTCTATTTTCAAATGGTCTTTTGAATGGTTACGGGAGTGAAATTGCTGGTATGATTAGTTCAATCAATTCGTGTCTTGCAACAGCGGCTGATATCATTTCAAGAATAAACGAAATGGTTACAACCTTACAGAATATCATCAATGCTGACAACAACTTTTTCAATAATTCTTTAGAACAACTTCGTCAAGCGGCTTTAGCATCTTTACTTGAAAGCATATATTCAAACCCATGTGGTAAATTTTTGCTTGAAAGTAAAATAGGACAGTCAAAACTCATGGGATATCTTAGATAAATAAAATATGGCAGTAATACAAAGAACATTTAGAGAGTTAGATATAAATTTTACCAGAAATCCATCAACCAACGATGTTTCTACTCGTAATGGTGATCAAGCAATAATTCGCTCGGTTAGAAATCTGGTATTTTTAGCAAACTATGAAAAGCCGTTTCATCCTGAAATAGGTTCTTCGGTTCGCCAAATGCTATTTGAAAATTTTGGACCATTAGCTGCACAAAACATAAAGCGAGCCATAGAGGACGTAATAAACAACTTTGAACCTAGAGTGCGACTAAAAAATGTTTATGTGCAAGCAAGAGAAGATCAAAACCAGTTTCAAGCGTCGATAGAATTCTATATTGTCAATAACACAAATCCCACAATAATAACCATGTTTCTGGAAAGAGTAAGATAATATGGCAGCCTCAAATACGGTCCTAAGGATAGCAGAACTGGACTTTGATACCATAAAGACAAATCTAAAGGAATATCTAAGAAGTCAAAGTCAATTTACTGAATATGATTTTGAAGGATCTGGTCTAAACATTCTATTGGATGCTCTGGCTTATAATACACACTACATGGCCTACTATCTAAACATGGTAGGCAATGAAATGTTTTTGGATACAGCTATTTTAAGAAACTCTGTCGTATCTCACTCTAAGCATCTAAATTATGTTCCAACTTCCACAAGAGCTGCATCTGCAATTGTTGACGTTGTTGTGCAAGATAACACACCAACAACAGGACAATCAGTTATAAATCTTCCTGCTTATAGTACATTTCAATCGCAACAGATTGACGGTGTAAATTACACATTTGTAAATCTTGATTCTTATGTTGCTACAAAAAATGTTGTAACAAATACATTTACATTTCCAAATGTCGTTCTAAAACAAGGTGAAACCTTAACGTACAACGTTACAGTTGATGCAACAAACACTAGAAGAAGATTTAGAATTCCTAGTTCAAATATCGATACTTCAACACTTATTGTCAATATCATAACTTCATCAACTGACGCAACACAAAACGTGTTTACACTTGCTGATGATGCGACAACATTGGATTCAAATTCCAAAGTATTCTTCTTGGAAGAAGGTGATGAGTACAACTACAACATATATTTTGGTGATGGAGAAATAGGAAAATATCTTTCTGACGATAACATAGTTTCGTTGAGATATCTATCTACTGATGGAGAATCATCGAACAAGGCAAACTTGTTTAGTTTTGGAACTTCTTCTGGATCAGGTTCATCGCAAGTTGGTTTTTATTCAAACGTTATTGTGAATTCAGTATCAGCCGCTGCTGGTGGTTCAAGTAGAGACTCGATTGAAAAGATAAAATTCATAGCCCCTAAATTTTATAACACTCAAAATAGAGCTGTTACCAAAAGTGATTATGGTACACTATTGCTAAAAGATTATCCAAATATTGAAACAATTTCAGTTTGGGGTGGTGAAGAAAACGATCCGATTGTGTATGGAAAAATATTTGTTTCCATGAAGCCAAAAAATGGATATGTCATAACTGATATTGAAAAAGATAGAATAATTAGTGAACTAATTTCAAATAGAAATGTTTTGACTGTGATACCTGAAATTGTAGACCCAGATTTTCTATATCTAAGATTTGACATGACTATAAATTATGATTCGACTCTAACGTCAATTGATGAGGAAGGTCTAAAACAATTAGTCAGAAGTGAGGTTAGCGCATACAATGATACAGAACTTGAAAATTTCAATTCAACCTATAGAACTTCAAAATTACAAAATCTAATAAATGATGTCAATCCATCATTTTTGGGTGTTGACATTACAACGATTACACAGAAAAGACTTGAACCTACATTGAATGAAACAAAAAACTATGTCATTGACTTCAATATTCCTCTAAATCGTGGTACATTTGCTGATAGACTTTATTCATATCCATCGTTTCAAGTTCTTGATAATGAGGGTGTTTCGCGAGATACACTTATTGAAGAAACACCATTATCATATACTGGTGTTGATAGTGTAGAAGTTCTAAGTTCAGGATCCGGATATACCGATTCCCCAACTGTTACAATAACAGGAGATGGTTCTGGTGCTAAAGCTAAAGCTGTTGTTGTAAATGGAAAAGTTATTTCAATTGAAATCCTTGCAACAGGATCAAATTATACAGCTGCGGTCGTAACAATCACGGACTCTACAGGAACAGGCGCAACGGCAACTGCTATTCTATCCGGACAAATTGGGATTATAAGATCATACTATGTTCAAACATCAACTGGTGAAAAAATAATCATAAATGAAAATATAGGAAGAATAGATTATACGACAGGTAAAATAAATCTGTATAATTTCAAGCCTATTTCAGTAACATCTAATCCAAATTATCCTTCTGGTGTGATAACTTTCAATGCTCTACCAAAAGAGAATACAATACATCCTCTAAGAAATAGATTATTGTCTATAGATCCAGATGATCCTATCGCCATTCAAATTCATATGGAGAATGAAGCCTAATGGCAACAAATAACAGGATCTCTACGGTCGTATCAAATCAGTTACCTGAATTCGTAAGAGATGATCATCCAATTTTTGTTGCTTTTCTTGAAGCATATTTTGAATATTTGGAACAATCTAATACTACTTTACGTTTTGGTAAAACAATTGAACGTGCCAAAAATATAAGAAATTATTTTGATACTGATAAAATAACTGACTCTGGTCTAGAAGAATTCAATACACATCTTTATGATCAATTTTTGTCTTTGATTCCAAAAGATGCAGTTGCGGATAAATCAAAGCTACTAAAAAACATAAAAGATTTTTATCTTGCAAAAGGCACAGAAAAGTCTTATAATTTCTTGTTCCAATTGCTCTTTGGTCAGCAAGCTTCGTTTTATTATCCCAAAACTGATATTCTAATTGCATCATCAGGCAAATGGATTATTGAAAAATCTATTAGATTGACAGATACAAAAGTAAATAGTATATCTGATGATTCAATTATAAATTTGTTGAAATTCAAAAATACAAAACTTGTTGGAAATACATCAACTGCAGAAGCACAAATTGAAAAAGTAGTTATATCATATGAAGGCGGTGTTCGATTCAACGAATTTTTCATTTCAAAGCAAAAAGGAACATTTGCGTCGGGTGAACAAGTATTTGCTTTCAACATTGATGGCGAGACACTAACGGGAAATCTAATCTCTGGTTATGTTTCATCTATTGGTATTGTAAATGGTGGATCAGGATATACTGCTGGTGCTTCGTTACCGATAATTGGAAGTGGATCTGGTGCCGCTGCAGTAATCAGCAAAGTTAGTTCTGGTAATGTATCAAATGTGACTGTTGTTACTGGTGGCGCAGGATTTAGAGTTTCAGATTTGGTAATCTTTACTGGTGGTGGTGGATCTGGTGCAAATGCAAACGTATCTGCTGTTTTTGCAAATGGATATCATCATCAAACAGAATATTTGATCAATTCAGATTTGATCAATACTTACAATACGACAACAATTGCGGCATATAGTAATTCATCTGGTGGTAATGCAAATACAAAACTTGCAAATACATTGAACTTTTTCCAATTTGCCGGAACAGGTCCAATACAATCCGTTCAAGTTCTAAGCGGCGGTAGCAATTATCTATCGGTACCAACAGTAGCTGCCGTTGCAAATACAAGAATAAAAAATCTAGGTATCATAGGTCGCCTCAAAATCAACTCACCCGGATCCGGTTATTCAAACGGCGCAAGATTGATATTCACGAATGTTCCTGGAGGATTTGGATTTGGAGCAAATGGAAATGTTGTTACAAATGCCACAGGCGCAATAATAAAAACAAATTTGCTACCATTATATTCGGGAAATGGTCATATTATTGGTGGTGCTGGTTATCAAGAAAGTTTTTCTCCAAGAATTTCAATTAGTGGTGCTGGCTCTGGAGCAAACATAACAGTTGATTCTCTTCTTGGTTTTGGTGGTACATTCACTACAGGTCAAGGCACTTTAGGTGTCATTGAAGAAGTGACAATAACAAATAGAGGAAGTGGATATACTTCTGCGCCAACTATTGATTTGACAGGATCGGGCTCTGGTACTGCAAATCTAATAGCTAACGTTGTGACGGGCGTGTTTACATATCCAGGAAGATTCAAGGATGATACTGGTCTATTGAGTAGTTCAAACTATCTTGAAGATCGTGATTATTATCAGAATTTCAGTTATGTTGTAAAGTTGAAGAAATCAATCGAAGAATATAGAAAGTACATAAACGATCTTGTTCATCCAACAGGAATGAAACTTTGGGCTGAGTATCTATATGATTCTGAACCGCCAGTAAATCAGACAATTACATTGAATTCGTATATTTCTACAGTACCAAATACTGTGCTTTCAAATGCAATGTATTATGGATACAATGTAGCATCAAATTCGGGCGCAACTAATTATAACACTGTAGACAGCAGCAATAAGCTTTCAAATACTAAAACTCTAACAGTAAGTTTTTGGATAGAACCAGATTTACAAACAGCATATCATACAAATGCTAAGGCAATATTCATTGATTCTAATTCTCTAGCTGCGGCACAGAATCTAGATAGTTTTGGCGATTCTTCTAGAGCAAGATTTCAAGTTTATTTGACATCCTCAAACACGATTGGTTTTTATAGTCAAAATACAGGCTCTACATTAAATAGTATTTTTAGAATGGAAAGTAACGTACAAAATAGACTATATTCAAATATTTGGTATAACATCGTTGCAAGTATTGATACTGCAAATGCTGAGAATTGCAGAATATACATCAATAATGTGGCATCATATAGTGTTATGACTCGTATTGATAGTAATGTTCAATTGGTTTTCAATTCAGGCTTTTCTCAAGGTAGATTTCATGGTGGTGGTGCTTCTAATAGGAATAGATTTACTGGCTCATTAGCTCATTTTTGGTTGACTACAAATACAGCACTAGATATATCGAACACAATAATTCGTCGCGTTTTCCAAGGATATCACGCAAACGGAAATGTACGAGTTGATTATTTGGGCCCAAATGGTAATAGTAGTCTTATTACTACAGAATTGGGTGTTGCGCCACAACTTTACTATAATTACATAGGTGCCGGATCTCCTACGTCAAACAACTGGAGTAGTGTCGGAATAATAAATCATTTTCTAAATGCTGAACTTGAAAATCTATATCTAACTAAAGTACAAGAGCGTATCTTGCCAACATCTCGCACGTTCGTTAGCAACACATGAAAACGCATATAAATATGAAATAACAAGAGTTTTTAGATGACAGCTATTTCAACCGTCGGTTTTCGCATAAATTCAGCTGAACAGTTACTGGAGTCGGTGTCAGAACCCGCTTCTACCATGTTATATGTTTCATATGGTAAAAGTACTCCATGGGCAAACGATTCTCTACCAAACACAGCAGTAGATAGACTAAGTGATACAAATGAAATTTGGAGAAATCTTATTGCCGGTAAAAAAGTAACAGGAAATGACGTAACTCTCGTTACCATAAGATATACCTGGACATCAGGCACAGTATATAATCAATATGATGATATTTCAAGTTCTCTTTATGACGCAAATACAAAATTTTATGTTGTAACAAGTAGCTATAATGTGTATAAGTGCTTGTACAACAACAATGGCGCAAGTTCTACAATTGAGCCGACATATACAACAGCTAGTACCGTAAGTACAGAAGCTGATGGCTATATTTGGAAGTATATGTACACTCTAAACACGAAAGAAGTACAGAGATTTTTGTCTTTCGATTGGCTTCCCGTCAAGACGTTGACACTAGACGATGGTTCAGCGCAGTGGCAAGTTCAACAAGCGGCCACTGATGGCGCAATCGATGTCATATTAGTATCAAACTCGGGAACAGGATATACAAATTCAAGTAACATTGTAGTTACAATGTCCGGAGATGGTAGCGGAGCTAATGCTACTGCTTATGTAAATACAACATCTAATGTCGTTGCGAATATCGTAGTAACATCAAGAGGAACTGGTTATACTTTTGCTACAGCCACAGTTTCGGGTGGGGCAGGAAGTGGAGCAAATGTTCGGGTTATCATTGGACCTTATGGGGGACACGGTTATGATCCTTCATATGAACTTGGTGGTAAAAATGTCATGATTGATACTCTAATTGAAGGCTCGGAAGACAATGAACTTGTCACCAGTAATGATTTTAGACAAGTTAGTGTAATAAAGGATCCAATAATATTTGGATCATCAAACGTGTTTTCAAATTCAATATTTACTCAAACACTAACTCTCGCTCTTGCAGGATCTGGCCCCGAATATGTTGCTGATGAATTCGTCTTTCAAGGTTCATCAGTTGCAACGTCAACTTTCAAAGGTCGTGTATTATACTGGGATAGTGCAAATTCAATCATGGAACTTACTGAATATACAGGAAGCGCAACAGCCACAACGCTAAATGGTCAGACATCAGGCGGATATCGTTATATTACAAGTATAATCAATCCAACACTAAAAAGTCGTTCAGGACAAGTAATATATATGGATAACATGACGCCCGTCACAAGAGCACCAGATCAAACTGAAAATATAAAAATAGTTATAAAATTTTAGGGATAAAAAATGGTAGATAAAATCGTACCTACAGAAGCAGTAGATTCTCCGTACTTCAATGATTTTGATGAAACAAAAGATTTCTACAACATTTTGTTTCGTCCGGGATTTGCTGTTCAGGCGCGTGAGCTAACACAGCTACAGACAGTTCTACAAAAGCAAATTCAAAGATTTGGTGATCACGTTTTCAAGAATGGTAGTATTGTACAGGGTGCTCAATTATCAATTTCTAGTGAAATTTCCATAAATTTGCAGTCTCAATATGCTGGTGTTGACATAAATGTCACAAATTTTGATAGAAAATTTGTAAACAATTCATCAAACACTGCTACAACCGATGCAACTGCCTTTGTTGCTGCTGTTCAAAGTGGATCAACACCAGTTTTGATGATAAGATATTATTCAAATGATCAATTCAATAATGATACCATTAGAACAGCTGATTTAATAAATTTTGCCAATACTATTGGTGACTCAGGAGTAGGTAGCACTTGCAGCATTTCTGCTGGCGTGTTGTTCATAGACGGGTATTTTGCAAGAGTTGGTGATCAAACTATAGTTCTTGATCCTTATAAGGCAAACAATGTCTCATGTAAAGTTGGTCTTGAACTTGACAAGACAATAGTAGCACCAGGATCTGATACATCACTACTCGATCCCGCTTTGGAAGCTTCAAATTATCAAGCGCCAGGTGCATCTCGTTATAGAATAACTCTAACTCTAGCAAAAAGAACACTTGATAGTACTGACGATGCACAATTCATCGAACTACTAAGAATAGAAGATGGTGTTGTAACGAAGAAAATAATTTTTCCAGAATATTCCGTATTGGCCGATACTTTAGCAAGAAGAACCAATGACGAATCTGGTAGCTATACGGTAAAAGCTTTCAATATTCGTCTAAGAGATCATGCAAATACAGCAAATCTTCTCAATCCAAATACAGAACTATTTACTGTAACTTTGGATCCTGGAAAAGCATACGTTGAAGGTTACGAATTTAGAACGGAAGCACCTGTAAATCTAGATGCATCAAGATCTCGTACAACATCAAATGTAAATAATTATCCGTTGTCTCTAAATTATGGAAATTATTTCATAACCAACAATATTTCCTCAATTAGAGGTGCTCAAAGCACAGGCACATTCAAATTTGACTCTTCTGGAGTTGGACCGCAGATAGTTGATCTACACTGCTTGAATGCATCGATAGTGAATAACAATACTTCAACTACACACACATCAACTAAGATAGGTACAGCAAGACTTGTAAATATTGATTTTTATAGTGCGTCAAACACTCAGAACTCTAGCACTTATAACTATAAAGTTTATGTTGCTGACACTCAATTTGCAAACATTACAGGTACAATTTTTACTGCAAATGCAGATAGTATAGTTCTTGCAAATGTTGCAACTACAAATACAACATCAAGAGAAATGGCATCAGCCACTTCTAATGCATACTTGGGTGCAATAATTAGAGTCACTTCTGGTACACTATCAGGAACTCAAAGAGTAATTACAAGATATGACGGACCTTCTAGAACAGCATTCCTGGATTCAAATATCGGTAATTCATCTATCATAGCAAACACAGATACTTATGGTCTGTTTTTCTCAACAAAAGATATTGAATCTCTTGTTTTTCCTACACTTGGAACGCCAACAGTAATAAATGGTTCCTATGATGTTAGCGACTTTTCTAAAGTAGGTGGTGTATCATCTGGTGATGCATTCTTGACGGATACGAATTTCAACAAATACTTGTTTGAATTACCACAAAATTATATTGCAAAAAATATCACAGATCAATCTTATTCATATTATAAAGTACTAGCTGCAAATCAAACATTCACATTGGGTGTTGCATCTGGTATTTCTCCTGCTACAGGTGAGGTGTATTCGGCCGCAGTAGGATCGCCAATATCTACAACGGAATCACTTGAAAATTTCATTGTTGTAATAAAAGACAACTTTGCAAACGTTTCAACTCTAGGCGCAAATGGTACAATTTTGGCTATGACCAGAAGTCCAGCTAAAATCGATGTTACAAGTGCCACCTCTGCATCATTTACTGGTCCAATAGCAGCGACTTTCAGAGCTGATATTTTGGCTAAAGTTGCCATAACTTCAGGAACAGCAATAAACGAGAAAAAGAAGACACTCGTAACTTCAAATTCAACACATATTCAAACCCAGGGCGGAACTGCAAATCTAGTTTATAACGTGGTGGGCACTTCTGCAAACACCCGAGTTTATACAGCAGTTGGACAGGTTCATCTTAGATCGCCAAATAAAGTGCCTGGTCAAAAAGACACTCTCTATACATCAGACGTAATACGTTTGGATAAAGTATATGACATTGGAACCGCAGCATTTACTGATGCAACAGCTCTTAGTGCGTATACAGACATAACAAATAGATATACTTTGGACAGTGGACAAAGAGATACACATTATGATCATGGTGGTATAATTCTAAAGTCTGGCATTAGTCCTCCATCTGGTAACGTTGTTGTTTGCTATAGCTACTTCTTGCATGAAACAGGATCAAGTACTCCAGACGGTCTGGGCTACTTCTCTGTCGATTCTTATGATGGTTATGCAAATATCCCGAGATACTCAAGTATTTCAACAGGTAGAATATACGATCTAAGAGACAGCATTGATTTTAGACCAAGAAGACAAGATGCTTCAAATACATCGCCTGGATATACATTAGAGAAATTTAGAATTGGTCTGCCAAACGAAGAATTCAATGCTGATTACCAGTATTATTTGGCTAGAAAAGACTCAGTCATATTGACAAAAGATAGATTTTTCAAGGTCATTGAGGGATCACCATCACTAACACCTCAATTTCCTTCAATACCAGAAGGATCTATGTTGTTGTATAATTTGACCATTCCTCCTTATACAGCATCACCAGCAAATGTTCTTGTCAAGTATATCGAAAATAAAAGATATACCATGAGAGATATTGGTTCTCTTGAAAAGAGAATTGAAAATCTTGAATATTATACGTCTCTAAATCTTTTGGAAAAAGACACTCAGCTAATTTCAATCAAGGACGATGCTGGTCTTGATAGAACTAAGAATGGTATTCTTGTTGATTCATTCAAGGGACATGCAATAGGTGACGTTCAAAATCCAGATTATAGATGCTCAATTGATTTCTCAAATGAGGAACTAAGACCAGAAGCGAATACTTTTGGTCACTTTATGGATTATAGTTATCAAGCCAGCAGTCTTGTTTCTATCAATAATGGAATTATAACAGTACCATTTACATCAATTCCATTTATTACACAGAACTCAGCAACTCAATCTGAGACCGTTCAGCCTTATCTATATGCTGCATTCTTGGGTTCAATTGCAATAAATCCAGAAAGTGATTTCTACTTTGAGAAAAACGTTCTTCCTGATGTCAATGTCAATCTGGCTGGAGAAAATGACGCATATGAATCTCTTGCTAGAGCATTGAACAATGATACTTCTGTATTCAATGCAGAATTTGGAGACTGGCTAACAAAATCTGTTGGTGTTGAAACTTCAACGAATCGTTTCAATGATCAAAGACAATCGGGTTTCCAAGTATGGCAAGATGAAGTACAAAGAACTACTACAACAACCGTGACAACACAGGTTCAAAGTGGTATTCAAAAACAAATTTCTTTTGATACAGTTACAGCAAGACTTGGTCAGAGAATAGTTGATCTAAGTGTTGTTCCTGTGATGAGATCAATT
>SXGQ01454870.1_pt1 | contig 11902 bp, 5 predicted proteins | sample 3178371 | NCBI WGS metagenome assembly SXGQ01 (sample SAMN11356859, study PRJNA531348) | freshwater metagenome | isolation source: freshwater sample F1-20 | place: China: Fuxian Lake, Yuxi | collected 2017-12-25 | reverse complement strand
GGTCGGCATGGTGGGCGACGGCGTAAATGATGCTCCCGCAATGGCCACGGCCAGCATAGGCATCGCGATGGGCGCGGCGGGCACGGACGCCGCCATCGAAACCGCCGACATCGCCCTCATGCAGGACGAACTCGGCAAGATCGCGGAAACCATCCGCCTCGGCCGGCGCACCCTTGGCATCATCCATTTCAACATCAGCTTCGCCCTCGGCCTCAAGGCCCTGTTTCTCCTGCTTACCCTGATGGGTCACGCCAGCCTGTGGCTGGCTATCATGGCGGACACTGGCGCAACCCTGCTTGTCGTTGCCAACGCCCTGCGCCTGCTCGCCGCACCCAAGCCTGTCACCCAATGACGTGTCATGCGGGTGAAAAGACCATTGAGGAAAGCGGCTAGGCCCTCGCGTAGGGTGCAGTGGGAGCCCGACATTGTCCCGTGGGGCGTCGGGATCGGAATGTTGCTCGGTTTTGCTGCTGAAATTTACTGGCACGGTAATGCGTTGTGGATGACGGGTGGTGGTCTCGTCGGTGGAGCAGCCGGGGCCATTTGCGACACGGCCTTGTTCATCTATCGTCGCATTCGCCACAAACGTTCAATGAACAAGGCACTTCCTTCATGAGCACACGGCTTGCCCTATCCGTGATAGGCTTAGAGTATTGCACCCAGCACAAACCACCCCGTGACTTCGTGCATAATGAGGTTACGGCTTTCCCTATACGCTCATGCGCTGTATGAACGCAGCGCGCATCTTCCCAAATTCGACGAATTGCTCGGACGGAGGCAGGCTTGCGAGATTGCCGACTTTCTTGATCGTAAAATGTCGATTGGCCTCCTTGGTGTTCTGGGACTCGAGGAACCGCTGAATATCCGGCATCACCTCAAGTAGTTTGAGTATCCGGGTCACGGCTCCCGGGGTGATCCCAAGCTGTTTGGCCAGCGCGAAGCGGTTGGCCACCTTGCCGGTTTCCAGCATCTGCTGCCACTTGCGAGCGCGGACGATGGCGTGTTGGACCTTCGGTTCGTATGAAACCTTGCGAGGCGCTACGGCACCGTTTCGGAACACCTGCTGGAAGGGCGTCAGGATCGTAACCTCCCCTCTCATGGCATGGGTGAAATCCACCCTTGCGTCAAAACTGACACCACGAGCCGCGACCGGCCGTTGCCGGTTCGCCCAGCCGGAACTCAATTGATCACGCGTCTCAACTCCTTGAACCAGCTCAGGCAGGCTCAATTTGATCTTCAAAGCGAGGCGCCGGTCCTGCGCCTCGCCCAAGTCTGTCCGTTGTGTGCGCGTCGTTGGGTTGCGCAGTTCTACCCGTAGAACGAACAGTCGAACCAGCTCCTTTCGCTCTTCCGGGGAGAGTCGCGGCAGAAGTGTGCCGAGCTGTTCGATGGACTGGCGGATGCGTTGCTCATCATAAATGGCAGTCTCGCACGCCACCAATGCCTGCCGTCGCCTCTGGCACTCGTTCGTCAGTTGCTGATGCTGATAGCGCAACTCCTGGACGCGACGAGTCAGCGCATCGCCCAGAACATCGAGCCCACCCTTCGCCACCGCATCCACGCAATTGGACAGTTCCCCCGCCGTTCTCTTCAGCGCGGTTTCTGATTTCTCCAGATCAACCCGCAAAGCCTGGCGGTCCCCCCGGTTCCGGCTGCGCGACTCTTCAACCACACCCGTGATAAGTTTTGGATGCTTACCTACTTCGCCAAGGAAGCCGATTACGGCCCGCTCCAACCCATCCGCGGAGAGGCGTCCGACAGCGCAGGCATCGGGACGGCGTTCGCGCATGACATAGCCACAGTAATAATAGCGGTAGGGTTTGCCGGTAGCGTTTGGTTTTCCACTCTGGTGTGGAATCATGGCCCGCTGGCAATGACCGCACCACGCGAGTCCCTTTAACAAATTGGCGTGTCGGTCACGCTCGGCAATGAGATCCGCGGCCCGCGGTGCAGTCTCCGAAACCGCGGCATTGGCCCGCTCCCAAAGTTCCGGGGGCACAAGGGACGCATGGCGCCCGGCATATTCTTGGCCGGCGAATTTCACCGCACCGCGGTAGATGACATTGCGCACGATCAGGCGCAACCCATCGGACCGGAACAGTCGCCCCCCGACCGTCTGGTGGCTCCCTTCGCGCCGGAGAAATACCCGCTCCTTGGTGCGCAGTCCCTCGCCGTTCAGGGTGTTGGCCAGTTCAGTCAATGAACCCAGGTTCGCCGCGTGCTCAAAAATGCGCCGGACAATGGGTGCATCGAACGGATCGGGATGCAACGTCTGGGACTTCTCATCATAGGAATACCCGAACGGCACCATGCCGCCGTTCCAGAAGCCCTGCTTCGCCTGCTGTTCCATCTTGGCCCGGGTTTTTTCGGCCGTGTTCTGCCGTTCGTATTCCGCGACGCTCATCAGCACGTTGTTTTTCAGCCGACCCGAGGCGGTCGCCTCGGACAGATCCTCGGTGGCGCTTTCCAGCCGGCAGCCGTGCTTCAAGAGGAACGCGCGGAACGGAACCCATTCGTCCGTCGAACGCAGCACCCGCTCCAGCTTGTATATGAGCACGACCTTTACCTCGCCGGCCTCAATTTGGCGCTTCAACGCCCGGATGCCAGGCCGGTCCATCGTCCCTCCGGAATAGGCGGCGTCGGTAAAGCATGCGACCTCCTGCCAGCCGTCTGCAGCGCGTTTGCGGACAAACTCGCGGCAGATGGCCGCTTGGCTTTCCAAGGAATCGAACCGGCCGCCAACCTGGTTGTCTGTGGAAACGCGGGTGTAGATGGCAACCGGCACCACTGAATCGACCGCAGTCGTTGCGACAGGAGACTTCTTCATGGCACCGATGGATTAGCTTCGCCCCAGGTGAACCACATGAGGCGGCGGACGACTCAGCCGATAGGTGAGTTTGCGGGTATGCCCGTGGGCGACAATCCGACCCGCCTGCACCAAACGTCGCAAAGATTGGTCTTTCTCCCAGCGAGTGAAATTCAAGGTGGCCCGAATCTGCTCCGGGCTGGCCTCGCCGAACAACGTGAGGTATTGGACTACTCGAACATCATTGGGATGTGCGGGCGCATCAGGCTCGGGCAGCAAACCGGCGGGTGCTTCTTCCGGGAGCTTCTCCACGACCCGCTGGGCATCACCCAGCGTGATGGCCTTGCACAGCAAGGCGCAGATTCGCGCCATCCGTTCCCCCTCGGTCAAGCGGTCGATGTCTTCGAGTCTGGAGCGAACAGGCATACGGTCACGCGCTCATCCGCATTTTCGCCGGCTTTTGGGTAGTGGGGTAAGAAGCCGTTTCCGATAGCGCCAGAGCGGTCCGCTCCGAACGGCTGCTCCGGGACTGCTTGAACACGAACCGTTCGCCCTCACGCACGTAGCCTTTCGGGAGCGAGGAACTGAGATTGTATTCGTCCACCGCCAGCGCCGAGACCGGTTTGCGTTGCCGCGCGGCCTTCAGGACAATCGCATCATTGGCCGGCCCGAGTCCCGCTGCCTTGAACTGCCGCGGTGTCATCAATTCAGGCGGGGTTGAATGGCGCCTGCCAGCCTCAGCGGTTGCGGTGCCCATCTGCGTATTTCCGGCACCGGTGGAGGCGAACCGGTCTCCTTCCTTCACGTAACCGTCTGGCATCTTGATATTGTAGGCCGCGAGCGCAGCAGCCGACACGGGTTCCCCCGCTGCCAAGGCGCGGGTGATCTCACCCCGATGGGCGCGCTCGATAGCCAAATCTCTTTTCTTTGAGCCGGGAGACAACCATCGCTCGCGCCCGTGGAATCTGACCCAGGCATCCTTGCCCGAGGCGGTGAATTCTGCCGCCTTCCGCGCCTCTGCTGGCGTCATCATGGCAGGAGCAATTTTTCCGGACAAAGCTCCGGTAGCCTCACCCCTGACGGCTTCGTCAACCCCGGTGCCGACTTCCTCGGAGGATTCTTCTGCCTGGGTCAGACTGGCGACGGTCTCCGTTTCCTCCGATTCCGTGGCCAGTTGGGCGGCGGCCTGATTTTTCGTCAGGTCCAATGCGTCCACCAGTTCCGCCTGCCGTTTGACCAGCGTGCGGTAGTGCTCCTCATGCTCCCACACCCCGCCGGCCAGCTTGGTTAATTCCCCCAAATCCGTTTTCGTCCGGGCAAGTTCCTGACGGGTGCGCTCGACCTGATCCTCCACTGACCGGGCCGCGTGTTCCAGCGAACTGATGGTGCCGACCGGGGACGGTGACACGCTGGCGACATACTCGGAAGCCCCGCGCAGCGTCACTTTGTCCGCCAGGGTCGAACGATACTCGAGTTTTAACCCGGCAAACTCACCCAGCACGGCCGGCGAAGGCCGGCCCAGCAGGTGATCGGTGCGATGATCCTCCACGAGATAGATCAAAGCCGACCCCGCTTTCACCCGGTCCGTGAAGACCTCGCCATCGAGCACCATCCTGAACTTGTCGCCCTGCGTGTCCTGGCGCATCGCCACGTCCTTTTCTGTGGAGACCAATTGCAGTTCCAGCCGGGCCACATCCTGCTCCAACATCCTCACCCGGCCCCGGTGGGAGAACTGGCTTTCCGCATGTTCGGCGCGGAGCCGCGAGAGCTTCATGACTTCGGCATCCACCTTGGCCTTTTCCACAATCATCGGGTTGCCGGAGGCGATGGCCTTGACCTCCGCATACGTCAGGGCCGGTGCATCCAGATCCTCGATGCGCCGGGCTGTGGTTTCGCCGGTCATCACCTGCGAGATGAACTTGGCCTTCGTTTCGAGAGTCTGCCACATGTAGGCGTCGAAACTGCCCTCGGTAACGTAGCGGAAGATTTTGACCGTGGCGTTGGTGTTGCCCTGTCGGCGGATGCGTCCCTCGCGCTGCTCGATGTCCGCCGGACGCCACGGTGCATCGAGGTGGTGCAGGGCCACCAGTTTCGCCTGCACGTTCGTGCCGGCCCCCATCTTCTGGGTCGAACCCATGAGGATGCGGACACGGCCGCTGCGAACATCCTTGAACAGGGAGGCCTTCGCCGCGTCGGAGTCGTGCTCCTGTATGAACTGGATTTCGTCCTCCGGAACGCCCAGCGCGACGAGTTTGGCGCGGATGTCCTGATAGACCGACAGCCCGCGCCCCTCGACCTTTGGGGTGGACAGGTCGCAGAAAACCATCTGCGTCAGCCGCTGCTCGCCCGTCGCCTGCCAGATCTTGTGAATCTCCCGGACGGCGAGGTTGGCCTTCGACTCGGGATGATCCGGCACTGCGGGCCGCATGAGCCGCAGGTCGAGCGCCGCTTTGCGGCCCTCGCCGGTGATCTTGAGCATGTTGTCGTCCCTCGGATCGACGAGACCGGTCTTCAACTTCTCGGCGCGCTTGGCCAAGGATTGGACGAACGCCTTCAATTCCGGCGTCGCAGGTGCCCGGATCACCTGCGGCTTGCCGCCCTCCAGTTCTGGCACTGGGAGTTTGAGCATTTCCGCCGTCTGGACGTCCGCCGTCTGACGGAACAGGTGCATCAATTCCGGCACATTCACGAACCGGGCGAAGCGGGTATTGAGCCGGTAGCCGGCGCCGTCCGGGGCCAGTTCCATCGCCGACACCGTTTCGCCGAACGACCCGCTCCAGGCGTCGAAATGCTGCAGGTGCTGACGGCGGAGCACGTCCATTTGCAGATAACGCTGCATAGTGAACATTTCTGCCATCGTGTTCGTCACCGGGGTGCCGGTGGCGAACACAACGCCCGCGCCCCCGTTCGTCCGCTGGACGTGCTGGACCTTGAGAAACATGTCGAAGGCCCGTTCCGAGGCGTTCTGCGGCAGCCCGGCCACGCGGGTCATCTTCGTGACGTAGAACAGGTTTTTGAACGCCTGGGCTTCGTCGATGAAGAGCCGGTCCACGCCGATCTCCTCGAAGGTGAGCGTGTCATCCTTCCGATGCACCGCGGCCATCGTCTTGATCTTTCCTTCCAGCTTCTTTTTCGACCGCTCCAGCTGCTTCACCATCTTGGTATCCCCAGAACCGCTGATCTTGCCCTTCTGTTCCCGGATGCACTCCTCCAACTCGACCAATTGCTCGGTGAGGAATTCCTTCTGCGCCCGCTCGGACATCGGCAGTCGCTCGAACCCGGAATGCGTGACGATAACTGCATCCCAGTTGTTGGTGGCGATGCGGCTCATCAACTCACGGCGGCGGGCGCTCGCGAAATCGTCCTTCCCGGCGACCAGCACGTTGGCTCCCGGGTAGAGCGACAACAGTTCCGTGCTGAACTGCCCGAGCATGTGGTTCGGGACGACGAACATGGGCTTCCGCGCAAGGCCCAACCGTTTCAATTCCATCGCAGCGGCGGCCATCGTGAACGTCTTGCCCGCCCCTACGACGTGGGCCAGCAGCGCGTTGGGCGTTTGCAGGATGCGCCAGACGCCCGCCTTCTGATGCGCGCGCAGAGTGATGGTCGGGCTCGCGCCAGGCAGCGTCAGGTGCTCCCCGCTGAAAAGGCGCAAGCGGGTGTGATTGTATTCGCGGTTGTAGAAGGCCACGAGCCGTTCGCGCCGAGCGTCATCCTGCCAGATCCACTCGGCAAACCGATCCTTGACCTTCTGCTGTTTTTCGCGGGCGCCCTCCGTTGCGACTGCGTTGACCTTGGGGTTCTTCTTCTCGTCGTAGTCGTAAACGGTCGGTGTCCTGAGGTTGAGTGCCGCCTCCAACAATTCGTGGGCAGGCACCCGGGCGGTGCCCCATTCGCTCCGATTTGCCACACCCGTCTTGGCGTAGTGGCTGACCTCAACCGTCCACAGGGCGAACTGCGGCACATGATGGACCCGCACATCATTGGAACCGCGAACCCGCAGAATCTCCTGGCCGAACGCCGCGACATCCTCGACCGGAATCCAGGCCGCCCCCAGCCGGGCGTCAATTTCGGTCGCTTTCAATTCCGCCGGCTGGACCTCTCGCAGCGCCTCGGCGTTCATCCGATAGCGTTCGTCCTCCCGGGCCACGCGTTCCGCCACGGCGAGTTTTTCCCGGACGTTGCCGGAGAGGTATTCGTCATCCGTCTCCCAACGCTTGGTGATAGGATTGTGGAAGATCGCACCCTGCAACTCCGGCAGGAAGTCGGCCTCGGGTTTGCCGAGGAGCCGGCCGATGTGCTCCAAATCCACCCGGCCCCGTTCGCTCAGGGTGATTACCAGTGCCTCTTTCGCCCCACCGGCGCTCGTCACCGCCGTCCGGCGCTGAATGGTGCGCTCCCGGAAGATGGCGGTTTTAGCGGCCATGTTGCTGACCTCGTCGTAGTTCTCCAACGACAGCAGCAACGGCAGGTCGGGATCTCCCGCGAACACGCGTGAGTTGGCCGACTGCGAGATCGGCCCGAATTGCCCGACGAAGTAGTCATACACCTGGTTCAGCTTGAACCGGGCGGCGGCGAGTTCCGGTTCAGGCCGGTCCGCAACCTGCGACTGCAAACATTCGCGGGCGGCATCCCTCACATGAATCAACCGCCGAATGCGCCGCGCCGTCATGGGCGAAACATCGGTCAGCAGCCGCAGTTCGTCGCCATCGCGGACGGCAATGCCGCCACCACCGTGGTCGGTCAGGACGTAGGCGTTGGGCTTAACGCCCGGCGGCACCGGAATCGTCTGCCGCTGGGCCGCCGCCTGGGCTTCCGTGAGTGGCTGGTAGATGTTTTCAGGCAAGGCCGCTACCGCACTGGCCAGTGCTTCGCCGAGATCGCGACCGTCCGGCTCCAAGGTGACCTCATCCCGGCCATACATCCCATGCTCTACCTGTTCCAGCTTGCCGAGCATCATGGCCGGACGCTCGTGGTAGTATTCGTTGAGGAAGATCGGCTTTTCTTCCGTGCCACCAGGCATAGGCCGACTCTCCAGCCACGCCGGCCCAGCCGGTTTCTCTCCCGGTGCCCGTTTTCGCAGGATCACAATGTCGGTTGTAACCTCCGTGTTGGCGTTCTTCTTGAAAGCGGTGTTTGGTAGCCGGATCGCGGCCACCAGGTCGCATTGCTGGGCTACGGCCTCGCGCAGGTGCGGATACTGTTTGTCGAGGGTGCCGCGCGTGGTGATGAAGGCGATCAAACCGCCCGCCCGCACCCGTTCCGTCGCCGCGACGAAAAAGTAGTCGTGGACCTTGAACTTCCGGCGGTTGAGCTTCGGGTCGAACGGCGAGTAGTCGCCGAACGGCACATTGGAAATCGCTAGGTCGAAGCTGTTGGTGGGAAGCGTCGTTTCCTCGAACGGTTGGGCGTGAATCTCCGCGTCGGGATAGAGCAAGGCGGCCAACCGGGCCGTCACCCGGTCGATCTCGACACCGGTGAGCTGCGAACGGGCGGCCATTTCTGGCGGCATCAGACCGAAGAAGTGACCAAGCCCGCACGCGGGCTCCAGCACGCGCCCATGCGTGAACCCAAGCCGGCGGACGGCGGCATACATCGCTCGGATGACCGTGGGGGACGTGTAATGGGCATTGAGCACCGTCGCACGGGCCGAGTCCAGGCTCGGCGGTTCCAGCAGTTCCTTCAGGCGCTTCTGCTCTTTCTCCCAACCTGGAGCCTCGGCTGGGGTCGCGAATACCTGCGGCAATCCGCCCCAGCCGGTGTATTTGACGAGAATGGCCTTCTCCGCATCCGTTGCCCCGCGCCGTTCCGCCTCGATCCGGAACAGCAGTTGGAGCGAGGCGACATTCTGCTCGAACTTCCGGCGTAACGGCCCTTCGCCCAGCCGGTCGGCGTCCGTGATGCGGTAGTTACCGGCGTTGCGGACTACTCCTTCGCTTCCGGCGGCAACAGGATATATTTCTCCCGCACCAGCTCCCACGCCTGGTCGTGCGCCTGCTGCGGCGTCAGCCCCTGCTTGGTGAAGTGCCGGATCAGCCGCTCCATGTCCGCGGTGGTCTGTTCCTGCGCGTCCAGCAACGCCGCCTGCAGGCGGTTCTCCTGCTCCAGCTCCGCCACCATCCGCGGTCGGTGTTCCCGCCAGTGTGTCTCCGCCATTCGTCCGTAGATCAGAAGTTCGCTCATGGGTTAGGTGCCCGAGGAAATCGAGCTGTTCGGTTTGTTTCTTTTGGGCCATACGTCATGCGGATTCAATGGCGATCCGGCGCACCCGTGGTCCGGGTCGCACCTTGGAACGCTCGTGGTTGGCGCGCACCTCACGGAGGCGGCTCAGATCGAGGGCGGCGCAAAGGGCGGCAAGATCAGCGCCCTCGATGACTATCTGCTCCGTGCCGGCGGTGATCGACAGGACCTCAGGCTCGCCGGCAATGTGTTCCCACCTTTTCAATTGTGAGCAGGGGAACGTCACGATGCGGTCTATCAGGACGAAGCGAACGACGGGTGACTTCTCACCTTCTGCTGTGATCTCGCCCCAAGTAGGTGGAGGGGAAGGCACGATTGGTTTCTGCCCGGGTTGGTGGTCGATGCTCATGCTATGCACTCTTGGCGGAAAGTCCCATATCCTGACGTGGAGCGACATCCTCGCGCTCTGGGGCCTGCGCGGTTTCGTCAGCCGGTGGAGCCGGCATCTCAAGGGCCAGCATCCGGTCGGCCGGCCGCATCATGGCCTCGCGTGCCGCCTGCTTGTCCGAGGTGTAGATCATCTGGCTTTCCCGGAACCGGGAATTCGAGACATAGGCCTGTTTCAAGTTACCCGCCGCCAAGCCTGCCTCGGCCATGATCAGAATGCCCCGGTCCACGGTCTTCCCCTGCGCCGCATGGGAGGTTGTTGCATAGCCATGGGAGAAATCGTGAAACCAGGCGGGCAACTGATGGCCATTGTTCAGGACGATGTTGCCGAACTCACTAAACCGGGCCACCTCGACCAGATCTCCATTTCGCACCTCCGCCTCGGGCAGATTCGCCCGGATGAGCAGCCGGTCGCCCTTCGCCACGGGAATCTCCCGCGCAATGCCCACCGTGAATCCATTCGTCCGGCTAGGATCGATTCGATGCTCGTGGCCGGAATTGTCGCGCACCACCAATTCGCGATCCTCCCGGCGCAGCACCAGAAACGAATCATGCTTCTGGAATGCCCCCCAACTCTGATGAAAAGTCAGCATGTCGCCCGCCTGGTAGCTGCGCACGCGACGGCGCTCCTCCCGGGTGAATTTCAAGGGGTCCACCGTGACGACGCTGCATTTGTTCGGTTCGAGGAGACCTTCGATCTGCAATTGCGCCCGGACGGCGGCGGTGAACCGGTGTATTTCCGACCAGACCGGGGAGATCGCGAGGCAGCTTTTGCCTCCACGCACCGTGCGCACGTAGTCCGCCGCCGCGGCCTGCCACAAGCTGTCACCACCGGCGAATTCGCGCACCGCCCTCAGCCGATTGAGATGGTTGAACGCCCCGAAGGCGTCACCTCGCGCCAACAGGGAAACGGCCTTCCGGTATTCCGGGTCACGCTGGCGGCGGATCTCCGTCAACCGGCTCACCGGCACCCGGGCATATTGCTGCAGGGCGCGGAGCGCATCGCCAGCCTCGACCGAACTGTGTTGCTTGGGGTCGCCCACGAGGAGCAGACGGTTTTCGTTCCGGGCGGCGAGCCGGCAGAGGTCGCGCATTTCCCGCACCGACACCAACCCGGCTTCATCAACCACGATGACGTGGCCGCGGATCAGCCGCTGGAGGGACTCATTGACCAGTAATTGTTGAAGGGTATCGGCAAACGGGGTGAGTTCTTTCCGCAGCACTTCGGTGGCTCCGGCCGACGGGGCGCAGCCGAAGACCCGGCCACCCGGCCGCTCGATACCGGCGACTATCGTTTTGAGGCAGGTGGTTTTGCCGGTGCCTGCGTCGCCTTGCAGGATGACGACCCGCGAGTGCGACGCCAGCAACCCGGCCACCGCATTGATCTGATCGCGACCGAGGCCGGCCGTCGCAGGTTTCGTGCCCAGCTTTCCGCACGCCTTCACCTCTGTGCTAGCCCATCCCGTGAACTCCTTTTCCGCCTCCAAACCGGCCTGCGAAGCAACTTCATCCCCGGAGCGGATCAATTCACCCTCCCGCTCCCGGACAGCCACCGCCTGCTTCAGTGCCTCCAATGTCACCTGCCCACGCCCGGCCACCAGCCCCTCCCGCAACAGAACCCGGCCATCCACCACCGAGCGGCGCTCAAAAACATGGGCGCCGGCTGAATCGATCGCATCCAGCGGAGTGACCGACAACACCGGCCGGGATGCCCCCTGCGCTGACGCGATGACCGCCCGGAGCGCTTCGAGGTGCCCGCCGCATTCGGCCAGCCAGCGGGTGCGCAGCGTGGTGGCGGTTGCATTGGTTTTCCCCGCCCGGGTGCGCAGGGCGATGTTTTGCAGCTCATCCTGGGAAGTGCCTTCGGCTGCCTCCCGCAGGATCTGCTTTCGGCGCTTGCTGAAGGTGTCCCGCAATTCGGCAGGCACGCCTTTGACGGTGAACCCAATGCGCCGCACCGGCTCCAGTTCGTAACCGGCTTCAAGCATCCGGGCAGCGAGACGGTTGTAGCAGACCTCCCGAAAAAAGCCCTGATGTCGGTAAAAGCCGGTTGGCTGGACGCTCTTCCAACGGTTTTCCGCGGCATCGTAGGTCACATTCATGATGCACAGGTGGATATGTAGCTGGGGGTCCAGCGACCGGTTGGCATCATGGGTGACTATAGCCGTCACCATGTTCCCGGTTTGGCGGTCCAAGTTGGCCCCGGCCCGGCGCACGCGGGTAGCGGTCACTGCCTCGACCTCACGGAGGGTCTCGGCCACCGCCTCGCGCCACCAGTCCGCGATCCGTCGGTCACCGCCAACCAAGTGTAAAATGGAGACATCCTTGGGGGGCGATACCTGCCCGAAATAGCATACCCGGCGCGAGACGCCCTTGTTGCGGACCATGAGCCTCTCACCGCTCACCGGGTGCAGGCCCCGGCACAGGTTCTCGAAGTGCGTCAGGTCGCACTGCCCGGCCAGGCCGAGC
>SXGQ01728598.1_pt1 | contig 11904 bp, 10 predicted proteins | sample 3178371 | NCBI WGS metagenome assembly SXGQ01 (sample SAMN11356859, study PRJNA531348) | freshwater metagenome | isolation source: freshwater sample F1-20 | place: China: Fuxian Lake, Yuxi | collected 2017-12-25 | reverse complement strand
CTTCGACCAAGTGCACTGGCTCGATACTCGACCTTGAGCGCCCGACCACTCGAGTCCCGTTCCAGAACGTTGGCCTCCTTCACGTCGTGCGCCCATTCCGGATAGCGCTCGAAATCCACTGCCACGTCGTAGCAACGGGCTGGTGACGCGGCGACGTGTTCCGTTTCGGTTGCCTGGTCGATCACGCCCGAAAGGCTAGTTGACTCGACGCGCAGTGCCCGGGCTGGGCGCCCGACCAACACAATGACCATTTTAGCGATTAAGTTCGTAGATCACTAGACCTTCGCTTGACGGCTCCGTCCTCGCGCGTACCGAGTCGAATCCGCAACTCTGCAGGCGTTCTTCCATATCCGCACCAGAGATAACGAATGCTTTGCGAGATCTCAGAAGTGGTTCACATCCGAGCTTTAACATCGATTGTGAACGCATTGTCTCAAAGCCCGTGGTACCGAGCAAGTTCTCGATGCCAGTTAAGGCTTCAATGCCGTTACCGTACAGCCACCACCAACCCACCGATTCGACACCACCGAATTGCTGCGCGAGCCCGACGACGGAATTTGGCTCAATCCAATCCAGGCGCTCGGGCGACCATTCATCCTCTGAATTGTTAAGTCCTCGCGAATTTGGTATCTGAACACGACGCCACTCTGTAAATCCGTTCGGAGCTTGGAGTGAGGACCCGGCGACGAGACAGCAGACCAGAAGTGTTGGGATACTTTCAATCTTGGCCAAACTCAGTCGCAATCGACCAACCTCCTTTTCAGTACTTGATGTAATTCCGCCTGTCTCTAACCTTCTTGCAATCCCGTAGAGGACAAAAGCGAGAATCGCTAGTTGCACAAACAGAAACTGGGTCCGAAACGACCCGCTCGTCCCGCCGTTAAGGAAATAGGGTGCGGACCCGACAGTCCAACCGCCGAAATACATGCAACCTACAGCAGCCGCACGATGGTCGGATTCCAGTTTTCCCTTGCGAAGATGACGAAACCCGAGAGCTGAAGCAGTTACTCCAAGGGCGAAACAGAGGGTTGGAACTCCAAATGCGGGTGGGAACAGTCCCGTATTGTTCGAATGCTGGGTAGCAGTTCCAGCCAAGACATCCCGCCAGACGCCGAGTCTGCGTCCGACCCAGTCACCGCCAAGAATCGCGCCGAGCCCCGTCACAGAGCACGCCCCAATTGTGAAACCAACGAAATATTTCCATATCACTCGCGAGAATTCAGGGTCCCCAGACAGCGAGATAGCCAAGGTCAATAGCGCAGCGGCCGCCGACCCGAATCCGTATTCATAGTTATTCAGCAGGACAAGGCTTGACATCACCCCAAGTCCCAATGCGGTCGAAGAGCCTGCTGGAGTGGATCTGCCGAGCCGAGCAACAACGAGTGCACCAAGTGCAATTGGGAGCAGTCCACGCGAAAGAAACGATAACTCCTGAAACAGCGAGGAGTTTTCTCCACTCCCGGACACTGACACGCACAGAACACCTAGCGCGAAAGCCGAAGACCACTTCAAACGGCGTACGCACCTCGTGAAGATTCCAGCCGTCAACAATGGAACAGCGAGCACGAGTACGTTCGCGTACAGCACGACTATGATGATTTTCCCAGCACCGACTGTTGCTGGCGAACCGTCGACGAGAGACAATGGCGCAAGGGGTAGCCCGAGGATTGAGCTAGTCACCCACGACGTATGCACTCCTGGAAAATTGCCGACTGTCCATCCGGTGATTTCATCAAGAAATTTTTCCGTGGAGTCGCCGAGGTTAAGCCAACCATCCATTGGTTGCAGCAGAGAGGGCAGCAGCCAACCAAGCGCTGCGACCGCGACAGCTTTCTCGACGATTGACAGTATTCGTCGCGGGCCGACTGTTGAGCGATGTCGGAATCCACGAAACGCTGTCGTCTCAAGTACAATCAATAGAGTTAGAGATCCTGTTAACGCGGCAACGCGGGGCCCGAATCCCGTCCAGTAATTCGGGTAGGCCGGAATATCACCGACTTCAAGGATCGAACATATTATGAATAGACTTGCGCCTGCAATCGGGATGGTACGCAGTTTCAATGGCGTGCGAATTGGCAGCTTGGCAAGCAACATGGTGAGTACGACAAGTACGAGCCATTCGAGCAGAACAGAGATCGAGTTCGGCGTGCCGAAAACTCTGGATCGAATCGCGAACCACGGCACTAACACCATCGCCGCGAGGACGATACGAGCATTAACTTCTGCGAATTCAACATCAGTAGATTCGGACATATTCGTTCATGTTATGTGTCCAGAATCATCCACATCGCTCACTGAATCGTCCCCAGGTCGGATACCTTCTGGGTGGAGGTGAGTAAACTTGCGACGTGAAAGTCGCAGTTGTCGGGCTCGGCAAGATCGGCCTGCCTCTCGCAGTGCAAATTGCCGACAGCGGTTGTCGGGTCATTGGAGTGGACACGAATCCCGAGGTTGTTCGACTCGTCAATAACGGTCAAGAGCCCTTTCCGGGCGAAGTCGAACTCGAGAATCGCCTAAGCAAGGTCGCCAGATCTCGGAATCTTGAGGCCACCTGCGACACAACCGACGCCGCCCGCCAAGCCACCGAAATCGTGGTGGTCGTACCCCTCTATGTCGATGACAAAGGCCAACCCGACTTCGCCTCTATCGACTCGGCGACCACACTCGTCGGCCGCGGACTTCAACGGGGCGCACTCGTCACATTCGAAACCACCTTGCCAGTCGGGACCACTCGCCAGAGATTCACAAAGAATCTCGAACAAGAGAGCGGCCTAACTGTCGGAACTGACTTTCACGTAGTGTTCAGCCCCGAGCGCGTGCTGACGGGACGGGTTTTTTCAGATCTCCGGCGCTATCCGAAGCTTGTGGGGGGCGTTACCCCAGAATGCGGAATGCGAGGCGCGAATTTCTACGACCGAATCCTCAAGTTCGACGCGAGGACTGACCTTGTTAGGCCGAACGGGGTTTGGAATCTTGGGAGCTGTGAGGCAGCCGAGCTGGCAAAGTTGGCAGAGACAACCTACAGAGATGTCAACATCGCCCTAGCAAATCAGTTCGCAAAATTCGCGAACTCGCAATCGATTGACCTCTCCGCAGTAATCGAAGCGTGCAACTCGCAGCCATACAGCCACATCCACCAGCCCGGAATTGCGGTAGGTGGACACTGCATCCCCATCTACCCACAGATGTACTTGTTGAATGACCCAGCTGCTGACGTTGTGCGGGCTGCTCGCAGTACTAATGAATCGATGCCTGAATACTTCGTTCAACGACTCGAACAGGCACACGGCACATTGAAAGACGAACTTGTCCTAGTGCTCGGAGCCTCCTACCGAGGAAATGTAAAGGAGTCAGCCTTCTCGGGTGTGTTCTCGGTTGTCAGAGCTCTCAGAGCACGAGAAGCGCGATGTTGGGTCACGGATCCGTACTACTCACCTGAGGAGATTGCTGCACTCGAATTGCCCAATGATGGCGACTCGGCCGAGGTAACCGCGATTATCGTCCAGGCCGATCACCACGAGTACCAACGTATCGACTTCGGGCAGTTTCCGAAGCTGCGAACGGTGCTTAACGGTCGAAGTTTCTCAATTTCACCACCACCCAGTGGCGTAAACCCAATCGGGATGTTCGAATTGCGAGATTTTCGGCGCAATTGAGAAACAGTCGGAATTACCGACTTTCTCATGTCAGTCGACCCCTTCATCGCGGATTCTGGAGGGATTACCCCAAGCTCGACGACCAGCAGGTACGTCAATGTTTATGAAACTGTTGGCCCCGATAACCGCCCCGTCGCCAATACACACCCCCTTCACGATGACCGAATTTGGGCCGATGTAGACGTTGGAGCCGATAGCAGTGCTCTTGGTTACTGCATGATTCCCGCCGCCGGACAATGCCCAAGCGACGGTGTCATGCGAGTAGATGTGAGCACCGGCGGAGATGGAGCAGTTGTCACCGATTTTGAGACCACCCGAACCGTCAAGTAGCACAAAAGGTCCGATCCAAGTGTTGGATCCGACGCGAACGTCACCTATGACCACACTGCTGTCATAGATCGACGAACCTTGCCCGAAACCTAATCTGGTCGCACGTTCCCAACGATCGTCCAAGTACTCACCAGAGGGCAGACTTCGGTTCCATCGCCGCTGCACTTCCTGCCTCTCGACAGACAGGGCTCGCCGCATTCTTCGCAACCAAAGTCGGTCAAGGATGCTCACTTCAGATACCTCAGCGCCTCCCCCAGAGAGATTATCGACCAATGCAAGAGACGAGAGCGGCGATGGTCGCGTCGTGCTCGCCCCAGAATGTTTTTGATCGCGAAGTGGTCCACCCGATGATCCGAGGGGCTGATCGTGACCGCGATACCCGTGATTGGGGATTCGCCACTCTCGCCCGACAACCACATGGAGTCGGGGGCGGCGAAGCCCTGCTTGTGTTCGTCGAGTTGCACTTCGCCAAGAATTGACTTCAGCACCTTACGAAGAATCTGCTTTCCTGAGGCATCTCCGGCGGTTTTCGAAACACTACTTGAAGACTCAATCAACTGGTGTTCTGTTGTCATGGATTCTCCGGTGAGTGCAACTTTAAGGGAACTCGGACACCGCATAGCGAAATTTACGACTTCATCATCTAGCAACGGCAGACGCGTTTCCAAACCGTGCACCATGCTGAGTTTGTCTTCCACGACAAGTAGTCCGTGGAGAAAGGTCTTGGCTTCAAAGTAAAGGCATTGATTGAGGAAGTTCTGAGGGTCGATTCCGTTTCCAATACCTGTGGCAATCACCTCATCGAAAAGGTCCCGCGGATTGAATCCACCCAACTCAGACCAAATTGGTGCGAGCGCTTGCTCCAGTTCAGGGAGCGTGAAAAGACGATTCCAGTATCGGTAATACGAGTCGAGGAATTTCCGTCTGTCAGTCAACGCAAATGCAGGTTTGTACCTCCATGGGTAGCCGCCGAAGAGCTCGTCTCCGCCCGCGCCTGACAGCACCACCTTCACCGACTTCGATGCTGCTTTCGCAATGAGATAATTGGGGTAGCTCTGCCCGACGCGTGGCTCTTCAAGTTGGCGAATGACGAGCTCGATTGACTGTTGCAAATCTTTCGGTCCAACTACGATTTCGTGGTGATTGGTACCAAGATGTGCTGCCAACCGGCGGGCGGCAAGTCGCTCGTCGAACAGCGCTTCACTGGGTGCGCTTTCAGACGTATCAAATCCACAAGTGAAGGTCTTGACTCTGGGGTTTTCACAAGCAGCAATTGCAGCTATGGTCCCTGAATCCAGTCCGCCCGAGAGGTAAGCCCCGACTTCGACGTCCGAACGCAGTTGGCGTCGGACGGCGCGTTCGACTATTTCGCGCAACTCCTCCTCGCTTGTTCGCGGATCGACTTTGGAAGTGGGTTCGACAAATCTGAAGTCCCAGTACTGCTCGCGACTCAACGACGCATCGCCGAGCGAGGCGTGAAGCATTGAACCCGCTGGGAGAAGTCTGATCTGTTCGTTCAGCGTTCGGTCGGAGATGATGTTCTGGAACGTCAGGTACTCGACCAACGCGAATTTGTCCAACACATTCAGGCATCCTGGATGCTCCATAATCGCCCGCTGCTCTGAGCCGAAGACTAGCGAGCCGTCAATGACGGCGAAATAGAGTGGCTTGATTCCATATTTGTCGCGGACGAGAGAGATCCGTCGACGTCGGACGTCCCATATCGCAAAAGCGAACATCCCGTTGAAGCGTGTGACGGCGCGCGGACCCCACTCGACCCAAGCGTGAAGCACCACTTCCGTGTCGGTTCTTGATACAAATTTGTGGCCACGCCGACCCAAGTCTTCGCGAATCTCGGGATGGTTATAGATCTCTCCGTTGTAGACAACCACATAATTGCCGTCTGGGGTGGACATCGGTTGCTGGCCTGCTGGGCTGAGGTCGATTATCGCAAGACGTCGATGCCCAAGCCCCAGCGGACCATCAACAAATGTTCCCTCGCCGTCGGGTCCGCGATGCGTAATCGCGCGGGTCATCCTCAGCAGCGCAGCTCTGTCGACGGGTTGGCCGTCAGTGGCGAAGATTCCCGCCAGACCGCACATCGTCAGAGGCCGCAGATTTGAGAGGCTACATATCGATAGTCTTCGTCGCTCATCATGTTGTGGAGGGGAATCGACATCGAGTTGTCGTTTGCGGCTCTGGCTCCGGGAAAGTCGTCGGCTGAGAAACCAAACTTTGTGCGATAGAAACTCAGCATGTGCACCGCGTGCGTTCCCGGACGTGTTGATATTCCCCGCTCGTGAAGTCTGTCCATGATTTCGTTGCGAGGATATGGCGCTGAATCCGGATCAACATACGTCACGTACGACTGCCAGGCGTGGCGCCACGACTCAGGCACAGACGGCAACCGTAGCCAGTCGATGCCCGCGAGGTGGGCGCTGTAAAAATCTGCACCCTCCTGACGACCCCGAATGAACTCCCAGAGCTTTCCGAGCTGTACCGCCCCGACTGCGCCTTGTATGTCAGTCATTCGGTAGTTGAACCCGAGGGTTGGGAATTCAGGAAGAAGATACGGTCGCGCGCCGCGATGCCGGGCTTCCTCTGAGATCTCGGCACCGTGATTGCGGAGTCGCTCACACTGCTCGGCGAGCGCAGAGTCGTTTGTGGTGACCATCCCACCCTCCCCTGTCGTGATGCTCTTTCGGGGATGAAATGAGAACACACCCGCACGACCGAGAGAACCCGCAGAGCGACCCTTGTAGCCAGCGCCTGCTGCACAGGCGCAATCTTCAATGATTGGTATCGAGTCGGCAACTCTCAAACGAATCGCGTCGACATCGGCACAGAGTCCGAAGAGGTGCACAACAAGAATCGCTTTCGTACGAGCAGTAACTTTCCGCTCCACATCTTCAGGGTCGACATTGAACGTTCTCGGATCGATGTCGGCAAGGATTGGTGTGGCTCCGCAGTAAAGAACCGCGTTCGCAGTCGAGACCCACGTGAACGCCGGAACGACAACTTCGTCCCCGGGGCCGATGCCCATCGCTGCCAATAAGAGATGGAGACCAGTGGTACAACTGGTGGTGGCAATTGCGTGTCTGACACCGTGAAGTTCGGCAAAACTTCGCTCGAAATCTGCGACCCGTGCACCCTGCGTCAACCACCCGCTGCGAAGTACTGTTGCAACGGCATCAATCTCGTCCTGGCCGAGGCTTGGAGTTGAAATCTGGATTTGACGCACTAGCACAAGTGAATCTCTGCTTGTTGCCGTCGCCACGCGATTAGTCGTTCGAGTCCCGACCTGAGGTTGTCTCTATATGTGAAGCCGAGGTCTCTTGAAGCCTTTTCCGTCGAGCCGATTCGGTTTTGCACCAAACGACGCGAGTCCTCCGGCGAATAAGGTTTGTATCGAACGGAGAGTTTGGAATTGCGCAACTCAAGAATTAGGTCGCAGAGTTCCCGGATTGAGGTCTGCACACCGGTTCCCACGTTGTAGAACTCGTCGGTTGCCGAAGCCCCAAGCGCAAGCACATTCGCGCGCGCGGCATCGCGTGCAGTGACGAAGTCGTAGGCCTGGCTGCCATCGCCATTGATCTCAGGCGTCAAGTCCTCATCGATTTTGTTGAGCATAATCGGAATCACTCCCGTATATGCGGCTGTTTGGTCTTGGTACGGTCCGTACACGTTCATGTATCGCAGTCCGACATAGTCCAACCCATACCGGTCGTGGAATGCTCGGCACATTGCCTCGCCGGCGATCTTGGTTGCACCGTAGAAATTTCGGTTAAGAAATGGGTGGTCCTCGGTCATCGGCACAGTAATGGCGTCTCCATAAACAGAAGCAGACGAGGAGTAGACAAGTTTCTCGACTTCATGGCGAACACACGCTTCTAGGACGTTGAAGGTTCCTCCGATATTCACCTCAAAAGCTGTCTTGGGATAGTCCCGACAGTGCAACAACCACATAGCTGCAAGGTGAATGACGGCATCGGCATCAGAGACCGCCTTATCCAATACGTCGGTATCTCGAATGTCGCCACCGTCGCCGAAGATTGTGCAGCGCTTATCCCTCAGCGAAACCGCAAGATTTGAGGCAGAACTTCGAACGAAGTTGTCATAAATGGTTACTCCGCTCACATCGGCAGCCAGTAATTCCTCCACCACATGGCTGCCGATGAATCCCGCGCCGCCGATAACTAGCACTTTCTTGCCGGACAGATTCATCAGTTACGACCGACTACAGCGTGAGTCAATCGGCCAACACCCGAAGTTACAAGAATTCATGGTGACACTCTACCGAAACATAAGATCCTGTTATGCAATCAGGGACTCATTAAACTCATCGCAGTGCAGGAATCTACGTCATTAATCGTCCCGATCTTCAACGAGTCGGAATTGATCGCAGAATTCGAAAACTCGGTTCTCAACACAGATGAGGTCCGAAAATTCTTCGAGGTTGTGCTCGTCGATGACGGTAGTCGTGACTCCAGCTGGCAGAAGCTGCTAGAGGTTCGTGACCGATTTGAGAATGTCCGGCTGGTTCGCCATAACGAAAATCGAGGTTTGGGTGCTGCATTGCGCTCTGGAGTATTCCATTCGCGATCGGAGAGAGTATGTTGGATTCCGATTGATGGATCTTTTGACATCAGTGATGTCATTGCGCTGGCGGACGCAAACGAAATAGCGGAGGTCATCCTTTATCGAAGGCTCCTGCGGAGTGAAAGGTCACGAAACATCGTCAGCTGGGCTGCGCACGCCTCTTTTCGTACGATCTTTGGCTGCGATGTTCGCCACCAGTCAGGACTATTTCTGATGCCTCGTCACGTTTACCTCGAAAACTTGGCTATGAGTAATCGAGCAATCTCGAACCTCGAACTCATCGTGCGATTGAACCGTTGCGGCTGCGACATCGCAACAGTCGAGATACCGTGTTTTCCGAGGTCGGGCGGATCAACCAAGACCTTTTCACTGCGATCCATACTCCGCAGTGTGAGAGAACTTGCAGGTTTGCTCCTGCTAGATCCCTCGTTAGTGCGTCGTCGTTCAGCTAACTCCGTCTCGCGACCTTGAATTCTTGTACAGCCCTTCGATGAGACGAATCAAGTCGATCGACTCGCCGATTCCCGGAAGATGAGACCAGTCCTTTGTGCTGACGGCACGACACATCGCCCGATGCTGCGCCACTAGCGGCTCCACTGTCTTGACCCCGTAAACAAGACTCTTCGCACGACCCGCCCCGAAGAAGTCGCGAACTGCCTCCCATTCGATCTCTCGACCGACTTGTTCGGTGACTGCCACTTCTCCCGAAAGCAGATCTAGCGATACGGTACCCGATGTGAACACGAGTTCAATACTTCGCACCTTCGTCGGCGATACCCACGAGCTCTCCGTCTGAAACAATGCACCCGACCTCAAGGTACCCGTCACGATTGCCAGATCATCATGATCGCTCACGACTCTTGATACGAAGTGGGCGAGCGGCGAGACGACGGTCTCCCCGCTCGTCCACTGAACGAGGTCGAGGTCGTGGATTCCAAGATCCATTAGCACTCCAACCCCCATATCACGTCCGGGTGAAGGACCGATGCGTCGTGTCGAAATCTTCAATAGTTGCCCCATCTGCTTTGCCCTAACGATTCGTCGCGCCTCTTCCACAACACCGTTGAAGCGTTCAATCATCCCCACGACCGCCGTTCCGCCGCATCGGTGAAGATCCTCGCGAATCTGCAGTGCTCGCGTCGAGTTTTCGGCCAGTGGTTTCTCTATCAGTAGTGGTACCCCCAAGCGCATCAGGCTCGAAGCCACTTCGGCGTGGGTTGGCGTAGGGGTTGCGACAACAACATAATCCGCCATTCCCGAATGAAGATCAGAAAGAGTGTTGACTCGCCTTACTGTCTCAGCCGGCTGACTAAGACTGTCTGAGTCGTAGACAGCAACCAAATCCACCTCCTGCATCGAAGTCAGGACTCGCAGATGGTTGCGTCCCATCGCTCCGAGTCCGATGAGTGCTACCCGGGTCTTTGGACTCATCTGGTCGGTCCGTAAGAGTTCACTGCGTTGACGATCTTGTTGAGCTGGCATTTCGACAGACTCGGGTGCACGGGAATTGACAGCACCTCGCGCGCTGCTGCTTCAGTTTCGGGAAGAACTAACTGCTGGGCGCGCGACGCCGAATTTGGCGCAAACGATGGGAGCTGGTGGATTGGCGTCGGATAGTAGACGCCGCTCTGAACTCCGCGGTCTGCGAGATGTTCGAGGAGCTTGTCTCGATGTCCTCCCGTGACCCTTATCGTGTATTGATGAAAGGCATGCGTCATTCCCGCCCGCACAATCGGAACCTCAACGCCACGTAGATTTTCCGAGAGGAACGCTGCGTTGGACTGACGTACACTTTGCCATTTCGTGAGCTGTCGCAGTTGTCCACGGCCAATGGCTGCGTGTATGTCGGACAGTCGATTGTTGAAGCCGACCACCTCATTGCGGTACTTGACTTCTTGCCCTTGATTCCGGAAGAGTCGTGCCAAACGAGATACTTCGGGTTCGTTCGTCGCAATCATTCCCCCTTCGCCACTACTTATATTTTTCGTGGCGTAGAACGAGAGTGCGCTGAAATGTGAAAGGCTTCCGATCGGGTCATCGTGGTATCGGGCTCCGAGTGCCTGAGCAGCATCCTCGATGAGCAGCAATCCTGCATTCTTGCACAACGTGCTAAGCCCATCCATCCGGGCAGGATGGCCATAAAGATGAACTGCGACTATTGCTTTGGTACGTGACGTAATCAGCGATTCAACATGCTGCGGATCAATGTTGTAGTCATCGCGACAGATATCTGCAAAGACGACGTTCGCGCCCGTGAGCGCAACCGCATTGGCCGTTGCAGCAAAACTGAATGACGGCACGATTACCTCGTCACCGATCCCTATTCCGGAGGCCAACATCCCCAGATGAAGCGCGGACGTGCCCGAGTTGACCGCGATGCAGTATGTGATTCCCAATAAATTCGCCACTTCGTTCTCGAACGCGTTAACCTCGGGGCCCTGCACGAGCTGACCGGACCTCAGCACACGAACGACGGCACGCACTTGTTTCCGGTCGATTACTGGTACAGAAAGCCGAATCATTCCTCCTGCCTCAGTTCGCCATTCGGCGAGACACTGAAGATTGACCCCGTCGATGGACACCGATACGTCGAACCTCCGCGGTCCTCCAGCCGTAAGCCCGCTGGACCGACCCAACCAACCTGTCGTGCAGGCACACCCGCATAACAGCCGAAGGCTTTCGCATCTGAAGTCAGCACCGCCCCCGAAGCAATCATCGCCCATTTGCCGATTCGCAAAGGCGCCACGCAAATCGCGCCCGCCCCAATTGAGGCACCATACTCGACGTAGACCCCAACGGGCTCCCAATCACCTGCGGACTTGAGGTCGCCACCGGTGGTGATGGCTCTTGGAAATCGATCATTGGTCAGAATCGCTCCAGGTCCGACAAACACCCCATCTTCCAATGTCGCCGGCTCGAAAATCTGGGCTCCGTTCTGGATTTTGCAATCATTTCCGATTAGCGCGCCTGGTCCGACGTAGACACTCCGTCCCAAAATGGTACGAGCACCAACACGCGCCGCGCTTCGAACGTGCGCAAGGTCCCAGACCTGAGCACTTGCATGAACGAGCGCACCGACATCAATGAGGCCTCGGCGTACTCCCGATGTTCGTGCACCCACTTGCTCTACGCTAACCCTCGGCTAGGTCACTATACGCGCAACGCATGAGCGAGTCGCACGACGAGGACGGAGTAGTCGAACTCCGACACCGCACGGGCACGTGCGGCCATACCCATCGTCGTACGTCGCGTCGTGTCCGCAAGGAGAGCCTGCAACCGTCCGGCAACGGCGTGGACGTTGGTCGAGTCGTCGACGACG
>SXGQ01674859.1_pt1 | contig 11905 bp, 8 predicted proteins | sample 3178371 | NCBI WGS metagenome assembly SXGQ01 (sample SAMN11356859, study PRJNA531348) | freshwater metagenome | isolation source: freshwater sample F1-20 | place: China: Fuxian Lake, Yuxi | collected 2017-12-25 | reverse complement strand
TTACCTTAACCCAAGGTATCAGAATCTAACCGACACCCAAGTCTATTACCCGGGTACGATTTATCACCTTTCGTCCACATTCGCGCTGTCACTTTGCTCTGGATCATCGCGCGATGCGAACGGTCTTGTTGATAAGTTTAGACTTCTTCTGCAGTTGTCATCATCTGCTGAGGTCAGACCAAATCAAGCGACACCAGGAACGTATACATTTTTCTCGGACGACAATTGCCTCAGCTTAAACAACTGGCACCACGTCGCTGTGAGATGGTCTCCTGAATATGACAACGGGACAGGTTCGTTTGTTGTTGATGGCGTGGAGCGTGGATACTTCGAGATTCCAGATACGTCGATTTCCCCCATTTTCAACTCTGGATTGACGCAAGATCAAGACGTTCTCTGCGTAGGTAATTTTTACGATGGTGAGAACACAAACACGAATGCTATGATCTCCATCATAAACGGTATCACGACGGTACCTACTCATAGCTTTGATTTTCCTCTACGCGCTGAGGTTCACGAGTTAAGAATCTGGGACAAGTTTCTGGACGACCAATCAATTTCAACGTACATGTCGAGTGGTATTGGATCGTCTAGTGAACCAGGACTTATTTTTCATCTTCCTGTGCTTTTCACCAAAGAGTCACCCGTTCGAGACGTTTTCATCACTCCGTTTCAAACAGACACGGTGACCACCGTCGACGCTCACAACGTTACGATGTCGTTAGGAGTCGGTGGTCACGAAATAAACGTTGAAAATTTCGTTCGTGAGTTCGTTCAAGGACGTTATCCGACGCTGTACAACTTAACAGGATCAGAGATCACGTGGAACGTGACTGATTTCGAGGAAGCTAACGTCCTGTTATACGCGACCGGATCCTTCATAAAGCGTAATCTAACCGTTTTACCATGCGACAACGGACTGACGAAGCCCAACTACACGATTCTGATAAGCGGAACACTAGAAAGTCACCCGACTGGTGATTCTCCTATGTCAAAGTTTGTCAATGATCTGGGAAATCTCGATCTGTCTCTCGTGAGCCTGAATAATCTGATTCCAACTTCTTCGTTGTATCCTGGTTTGATCGCGTCTGGAGACGATCTACCGTCATCCATCTCAAGTGAGATCGAGGGCGTTGGTCCTGACAACCTGAGCAGCGAGAATCAATCAGGAGCAGTTCTTACGATCTTTCAACGTCAACGTGACGGCTCATCCAATTCCGTAACGTTTTTTGACACAAGCAATCTTTTCTATGGCGGTCGTATCCATCCAACAAGTTTAGAGATATCCGACCCTTCGTTCACGGGTTCCAACGGAACATTTGCAGTTACTCTACGTGACAACGGTCGAGGCGGTCTGTATAGAGCTAATTCCCTAACAAAACACGCTCAGTGGGCTGGAGTTGGCACCGCTTTGTACGACGAAGGTATCGCGGTCATAAAGTCGCCGTTAATATTCTTGTTCGGTAAAGATCAGTTCAACGTCTCAATGCGCGGCGAACGAAGCGTCCATGTAATGGAGATCGCAGTTCCGTGTCCTGCTGGACAGATCAATTCAAGCTCAAATCCGACATTCATGCCGTTGACAGCCAGCGATGATCCTGACGAAACATCGGTTGGTCCCGTTATCATCACAGGGGTTAATTTGCACGACGACAATCTAAATGTTGTCGCCCGAGCGGTTCTTGCCCAACCCATCGTCAAGAGAAGCGAAGATAAGTACCTCTTCAGGATGAAGGTCGACTGGTAATGATACTCGGATTGGACGTTTCGACGACTTCAACTGGCTGGGCTATCCTCGACAGTTCTGGAAATCTGGTTGAGATGGGTAGCTTCAAGCTCACAAAATACGATGATCTGTTCGATAAGGCTAGCGCTGTTCGAGATGGACTTCTTACGCTGAGATCAAAGTACCAAGTCTCTAAGATTTCTATCGAGGAGCCTCTGCAAGGTTTCCGACGTGGGATGAGCTCGGCTCACACCCTTCTTACACTCGCACGTTTTAATGGTATCGTTTCATGGTTAGCGTTTGACGTGTTCAAAGTGAAACCAATATTCTTCGATTCAAGCACCGCACGTCGTGGGCTCGGCATCAAAATCGATAAAGCAAGAGACACGAAGGATCAGATAATGGAGTGGGTTGAGGTTGTTACCGGCAAACCACTTCCGAGAAGAGTCGCGACAGCTGGCAAGAAGAAAGGCATGACTCTCTTTGCATCGGGCGTGAACGACGCCGCCGATGCTTACGTGATGGCTCGAGCTGCTCATTTGTTAAATCGATAGCTTCTGATTATTATTTCATGTGATAGACGCCAAAGAACGTATCGAGATCCTAACCCACGCGCTCGGCGCCTGTACTCTCGACCGGAAGGGCATAAACGCAGCCTTTCGATGTCCTGATTGCAAAGATTCAAAGAAGCAGAAGTTCATCGTCCGTATCGATACAGGTCAGTATCACTGTTGGGTCTGCGATGCTCGTGGAGCATCGATCGCCAAGGTGCTGCGTAAGCTATCACCCGACGTTGCCGCGAGGTGGGAGGGGGTCGCTGGTTCACACCAGCGCCGGTTCGTGGATGAGGTCGTTGAAGCGCCGAAGGTTGAAATCCCGATAGGGTTCAAGCTCCTCGCTGAATCTCTTGAATCTCGCGATCCTGATGTAAGGGCTTGCGTTGAGTATGTGACAAATCGTGGGCTGGGTCTCCGTGATATGTGGTACTTCAGGCTCGGGTACGTGAAACGTGGACGCCTCGCCCGTCGGGTAATCATGCCATCGTTCGACTCAGAGGGCAAGATCAACTATTGGACTGCTCGATCTATCGACAAGGGCGCGGTAGGCAAGTACATCAATCCCTCTATACCGCGTGGCGAGTTTATCTTCAATGAATTAAACATCGATTGGCGTCAGGAAGTGACGCTCGTAGAAGGCCCATTCGATCTCACCAAGTGCGATAGCAACGCAACTGCAATCCTAGGGTCCAACATGTCAAGAAAATCAGCGCTCTTCCAGGCGATCGCGGGAAATCGAACCCCAGTCGTCCTAGCACTTGATAGCGACATGCCAGAGAAGCAGCACAAATGGGCCAAAGCTCTCACAGAATTCGACGTTCCGGTAAGAATCCTTAATCTGAATGGTTACAAGGATGTCGGTGAGATGACCAAGGAAGAATTTCTAGAAGCTAAGTCGAAAGCCAAACCCTGGGACAAGTTTCAGGGTATTATTAACCTCTCAAGAATTATGAGAAGCGGGAGCATCCTTTGATCAAGATCGCACATATTGCCGATATCCACTGGCGCGGCATGCAGCGTCATGACGAGTACACCGAGGTATTTGAGGATTTCTTCGAGCGTATGCATGAGCTGCGTCCCGATCTGATTGTCGTCGGTGGAGACATCGTTCACTCTAAGACCCAAGGCATCACTCCTGAGCTCGTTGATCGACTTCGTTGGTGGTTCCAGCAGCTTGCCCAATGGCCGACGGTGGTTATTCTCGGAAATCACGACGGTCTGATCCACAATAAGTCACGTCTCGACGCGATCTCACCCATTGTGGCTGCGCTCGACCACCCGAACATCCACTTCCTGAAGGATTCGGGTAATTTCACGATTGAGGGTGTAAATTTCGCGAACTTCTCATGCTTCGATGAGGAAGGATGGTCGAAGTGCAGCCCAATGAACGGGACGCTCAACATCGCTCTCTACCATGGCGCGGTAGGTGGTTCGCTTCTCGATACTGGTATGCCTGTCGATGGTGAGGTGACCGTCGATATGTTCAGGCCCTACGATTTCTCGCTCCTTGGTGATATTCATCGTCGTCAGTTCCTCGACAATGACACTCGAATTGCCTATCCGGGATCCACCGTTCAGCAGAATTACGGTGAGGACACCGAGAAGGGCTTCCTCTTCTGGCAGATCAGGAATCGTGATGATTACCGCGTGAATTTCATCAAGCTCAAGAATCCTCGTCCGTTCCATACGGTGGAGTGGCAGGGTGATGTGCAGTCGACCCTGCAGGTCTGCGAGAAGCTTCCAAATGGTTCCCGCTTCCGGATCCTGAATGAGAATGATATTGCGATCTCTGAATCACGACAGATCGTGGGTGAGCTGAAGAAGAGAATGTCGGCCTCCGAGGTTGTCTGGAAGTTCATTGGAGAGCAGGCGAAGGAGGAGATGAAGGCTGGATCTACGAGCCTCTCTCGGGAGGACCTACGCGACCCTACGACAATCAAGTCACTCTTCAAGAGCTACGCTGAGGGAAGAGGTCTTTCCAGCGATTCTTTAACGAAGCTCGAATCCACCGTGTCCAAACTGATCGATGCTCTGCCGGAGGACGAACGTTTCGGTAACGTCAAGTGGTCCATCAAGCGCCTCCGGTGGGATAACACTTACTCCTATGGAAAGGACAACGAGATAGATTTTGAGAACCTGAGCGGCATCACAGGGATCTTCGGTCGGAACGCGCAGGGCAAGTCATCGATACCAGGTACTATCATGTACTCTTTGTTCAACGCTACCGATCGTGGACCAATTAAGAACCTGCATATCATTAATACAAGAAAGGATTACTGCAAGGCTGCTGTTGAGTTTCAGGCCGGTAATGACACTTACCTTGCCGAGCGTCAGTCTGTGAAGCACCAAACTAAGGCAGGTCTGCAACACGCTGTCACTCATCTTAACTTGTTCAGACTTGACGCCTCGGGCAATCAGATTGAGGACATCTCTGGCGAGCAGCGCCGCGACTCCGATAAAGTTCTGAAGACTCTCATCGGAGCACCAGATGATTTTCTTCTCACCTCGTTCGCTGCCCAAGGCGAGATGAACGCTTTCCTGAAGGAACGGGCTACAGCCCGAAAGAACATCCTCTCCAAATTCCTGAATCTTCAGGTGTTCGACTCGTTGAACTCGCTCGCAAAGGAGAGTGCGAGCTCGATTAAATCTGAGCTCAAGCGTGCTCCCGCGATCGACATTCGAACAGCGATTGAAAACAAACGTAAGGAGGAGGAGATTCTGCATGCGGAAGTCGAGGAGCTCGAGTCCTCGAAGTCGAATCTCGAGACTCACGTTAAGAAACTCCGCGCCATCCTTGAGCGTGAATCGCCAGGTTCATCTCACACCCTAGATGATATCAAACGTCATGAGCTAGAGCTGGTCACAATCGAGAGGAAGATAAAGCAAAGCGAGAGCGATTTGGCGAACTCGATTAGGGAACGTGACGATCTTAAATCAAAGATCGAAAAGACTGAGTCGGCTGTCTCTAGCTTTGACGTCGACTCACTTCGTCGTGACGTTGAACGTCTCGAAAAGATCTCGAGCAAGATTAACGAAGTTGAGAGTAGATCTAGGTCTGAGGCCGAGGCTATCAAAGGTCTCGAGCGCTCGATCAAGAAGCTCGGTGAGGTTCCGTGTGGCGATGCTTTCCCGACTTGCAAGTACATCAAGGACTCTCATAAAGATCGCGAGCTGCTGCCGCAGAAGCAAAAGGCATTCGATGATATCGCATCGACCCTTGAGGAGCTTCGTCAGTCATTCGACGAAAGCACGCTTCGTGAAACGAAGGAACGTCTCGAGAAAGTTACAGGTTTGCAGTCCAAGCTTCCAGCAGCTAAGACCTCGCTCCAAGCTCATGAGAGTAAGGCAGAGACTTTGAAGTCTCTTGTAGACTCTTTAAAAGAGGAGCTCAAGAGAGTAAATAATTTATTACAAGAGCTTCGCGCTGCAAACTCAGTTACAGCCCTTGAGGAGGTAAAGAAGATGCAGCTCGAGATTGAGGACGAGGAACGCAAGATTCAGGACCTGACGAAGAGGGTCTTGAAAGATAATCAGAGGATCGGGGCGATCGGAGCGGAGATCGCTCGTCTTGAGAGTGACATTGAGAGAATCGAGAAGTTGCAGGCTGATTGGAAGATCTACGAGGTCATTCTTGCCGCGACCGGTAAGGATGGCGTCCCCCTTCAAATAATCGCATCCCAGCTTCCTCGGATCAATCTTGAAATCTCGAAGGTTCTCAACGGCGTCTCAAACTTTAACGTTGAACTCTTCGCTGACGAGGACGGTGGAGATCTCGAAATTTTCATCGATTACGGCGATTCCAAACGTCCGATTGAGCTATCGTCGGGAATGGAAAAGATGATCTCATCGCTAGCTATCAGGACGGCTCTTATCGAAGTGTCTGCGATTCCAAAGCCGGACCTCTTTATCATCGACGAGGGGTTCGGGGCGCTTGATGATACGAACCTCGAGGCATGCGCTCGATTGCTTACGTCCCTGAAGAGAAACTTTAAGAACATGCTTATAATCTCTCACGTTGATAGCATCAAGGACATTGTCGATAACGTGATTGAAATCTCGCATGATGGTATCGACGCAAGGGTGAGATTCTAATGTTGAATACAGGAAACTATCGTATTGTGAAACGAGGAGATACTAATATCGAACCGTTTCCTCTCTCTTGTTCGTTATGCGACTGCATACTGATAGACGAGATAGATGAGATATCAATGACAAGATCAGGCTGTTGTTTCGATTGCGAGCATGAAGTTGCTGATCCGAATCGAGAGCGATGGATGCGAGGCTGGAGACCTGACGAAAATGTGATTAATGAGATCAAGTCCAGAAGACTTGCGTCGCCTCACTCGAGGAAGCATATTTAGGATGGGAGAGATATCTGATATGCATTTGTCCATGAAAGAAGTAGATGCTCTCGGGCAGATAGTCCAGAAAGGGTGGGGCGTTTCGTCGATGCCCAACTCGGTTAACTGCTCGATACACGGTGACACGATCACGATGAAATACATGACTGTCGTTCATTTCGCGGCTGATCAGGCGCTTCATGCGCAAACTGAGAGAATCAGCCACGAGTCAATCGACGTTATCACCAAGTGCGTCGCCGATATGAAGAAGAGATTCAAGGAACTCACCGGTAACGCTTTAAAGGTGAAGGAGCTTTCCAACAAGGACTCTCTTGAAGTAATCGTAGCGACCAACAACTCGCCGCGGCGAGTTGCCTACTACAGAAGACAGGTCACGCTGCAGGTGGTGTGAAGTGGCAGTCCTATCGAAGGACAAGCAGGTCGCAGAGATAATCAGCTGCGGCAAAAACTCGTCCTATTTCATAAACAAATACGTAAAAATTCAACATCCAACCCGTGGCTTGGTTGGTTTTGATACGTACAAGTTTCAGGATGAGTGTCTCGAGCAATTTGAGCAGCATCGATTCAATGTTATATTGAAGTCGCGGCAGCTCGGAATCTCGACTCTCGCTGCTGCTTACGCTTTGTGGCTCGCTCTCTTCTATAAGGACAAGGCGATACTCATCATCGCTACGAAGCTGGCCGTAGCCCAGAACTTCATCAAGAAGGTGAAGGTGATGTTACAGAACTTACCCTCGTGGCTCATCATGCCGACTGTGCGGTCGGACACGAAGCAAGTGGTGGAGTTCAGTAACGGTTCATCTATAAAAGCGATTCCAACATCTGATGATGCTGGTCGATCTGAAGCTCTAACCCTCCTCATCGTTGATGAGGCTGCCTTCATCGGAAACTTTGATGAACTCTGGACAGGTCTGTATCCGACACTGTCAACGGGTGGTCGTGCGATTGTTCTTTCAACCCCGAACGGAGTCGGTGGACAGTATCACAAGCTTTACGTTGAGGGCGAATCAGGACTAAACGAGTTTAACGCGATCAAGCTACCATGGGACGTGCATCCAGAACGTGATCAGTCGTGGTTCGATAATGAATCGAGGAACATGACACGCAAGCAGGTCGCTCAGGAGCTTCTCTGCGACTTCGCAGCATCAGGCGACACGTTCCTAAACGCGAACGATCTCGATTATATCGTATCAAGCACTCAATCTCCGATCGAAAGATGGGGACCTGAGAATGCCGTCTGGGTTTGGCGTTATGCGCTTCCAGACCACAGATACATAATCGCAGCTGACGTTGCTCGTGGAGATGGTGCTGATTATTCAAGCTTCCATGTTATCGATACCGCGATAGGAGAGCAGGTAGCTGAATTTAAGGGTAAACTTCCGCCCGATCAATTCGCTACGCTATTGAATGAGGCTGGTTTACGCTACAACAAGGCACTTCTGTGTCCTGAGAATAACAGCTACGGCTATGCAGTGTGCATGAAGTTAAAAGAGCTCAACTATCCGAACTTGTACTACAAGGACAAAAAGTACATGTATCTTGGAGCGAACGCAGGGTCGGGTGATGTCGCTAGCATCGGGTTCACGACCGGGCCCTCGAACAGAACCAAGATACTGACAAAGCTCGAAGAGGTCATACGCAATAAGCAGCTCAGGATCCGTTCAACTAGAATGGCCGAGGAGCTAAAAACTTTTACATGGATCGGTCAAACAGCCAGGGCGATGAAAGGATACAACGATGATCTTGTCATGGCTTTAGCAATCGGTGTGTGGTTGTTCGACACTGACACTGATTATTCAAGTCACAGTCAGCAAATCACGAGAGCTATGATCGCTGCATTCGCGGTAAACAAACGAGAGAACAATGGTGAGCCAACCGCACCGCATCCAAGAAATCCGCTATCGCCTATCATGGTCGACGCCTTACCGGGCCAGGTAACCAATGTAACGAATCCATACGCACAATTTAGTTGGGTAGTGAAAGGTTGATTTAAGCGATCAAAAAAATACATAAAATTGAGAGCAGAATGGCAGAGAAAAACAACAAAAATCTATTTCAAAGGCTGACTCAACTTTTTAGGTCGGGTCCAGTCATCCGTCGCAAGGTGAAGAATTTTACCGAACCGACAGCTTCATCTGCCTATGAGATGTTCCGTCGCAATCAGTCGGACATCTACTCAAGCACCGTCGCTGCTTACGGCGCGTTTGATCGTATGTCAAGATACTCTGATTTTTCAGAAATGGAAGCTACGCCAGAAATTGCGTCCGCTCTCGACATTTATGCAGAGGAAACCGTAGCCCAGGATGAGAAGGGCCAGGTACTTCATATTCATTCCGAGAACAGACGAGTAAAAGAGCTTCTTGAAACTCTGTTTGTGGATACTCTCAACATCGAGTTCAACCTGCCGATGTGGACGAGGAACTTGTGCAAGTATGGTGACTTCTTCCTCTTTAATGACGTTCATCCGAACTACGGCATCATCAACGCTTATCCCATTCCTATCTCTGAGATGGAGCGTGAGGAAGGGTATGACCCGAAGGATCCAATGGCGGTTCGTTTCCGCTGGATCACACGCGGTAATCAGGTTCTTGAGAACTGGCAGATCTCTCACTTCAGATTGTTAGGCAACGATGCGTTTCTTCCTTACGGATCATCTGTCCTAGAATCAGCGCGCCGTATCTGGCGGCAGTTGATCCTGATGGAGGACGCGATGCTTGTTTATCGCATCGTCCGCGCGCCCGAGCGCCGCGTTTTCTACATCGACGTTGGTAACGTTCCTCCTGAAGAGATCGCCAACGTGATGGAGCAGGCGCAAACAAGCCTCAAGAGAAACCGCGTGACGGATAAGGCGAACGGCAAAATGGATCTTCGCTACAACCCTCTTGCTGTTGACGAAGATTACTTCATCCCAGTTCGTGGTGGCGAGACTGGAACGAAGATCGATACGCTCGCAGGTGGAACGAATGCTGCAGCTGTCGAAGATGTTCAGTACATCCAGAAGAAGCTCTTCGCTGCTTTAAAGATTCCCAAAGCATACCTCGGTTACGATGAGGAGATCGGAGCTAAAGCGACCCTTGCCCAGGAGGACATACGCTTCTCAAGAACAATCGCTAGAATTCAGAAAGTCGTAGTTTCCGAGCTTAATAAGATCGCGATGATTCATCTGTATTCTCACGGTTACGAAGGGGAGGATCTCCTTGACTTTACGCTGAAGCTTTCGAACCCATCGACGATAGCGCAACAGCAAAAACTCGAACTTATTTCTTCGAGGTTTGACATCGCTGGTAAGGCACCAGAGGGAATTGTTGATCGTCGTTGGGTCCGCAAGAATATTATGGGCCTCACCGATGAGGACATCGAGAATATCAAAGAAGGAAGAAAGAAGGACAAGCAGGAGGACGCAGAGCTCGAGGCGCAGCCCGGTCCTGCTGGCGCCGGTGGTATGGTCGGGGCTCCTCCCGGCGGCGAAGCAGGTGGAGCACCTCTAACAGCAGGTTTCGAGCGTGAGGGAGAGATCGTTTCGGCGGGTGTAACGCGCCCACCAGTTCTCGCAATAGAAAATGAAGAGCTCCCCTTGAAGGCCGAGAAGACGATTCGCAATGTTTTCGGTAAAAACATCGAGCAGGAGCGTGATAGATCCACTGCTGCTTCTATCGAGATGCCGGACATGTTCAAGATGGCTGGAGTCGGTAAGTGGGCTCGCGATCAAGACACCTCTAACAAAGTTTTCGATGAAGACGAGCTGTTCTCCATCGCGACCGAGTCCAAAAGTGGTCTAAGCTTAATGCATGAGCTGTATGATGAAGCTCCGTTTTCAAGACCTAAAATGACGCCAGAGATAGGAGCGGTCTTGAAACAAATGCGGAGCAAGATAGGTAATGAAAAAGGATCTCTCATATCAGAGAGCTCTGAAATACTTAGCAACTCAGGAAGTGCCGATGAGTAATCACAATAAAAAGAGAAATGTCGGAATTATTTACGAGCAACTGCTGCGGAAGGCGGCCGCGGCGCTGATTGATAATGACACTTCGACAGCTTCTAGATGCACGTCTATCATCAAAAAATACTATAGACCCGGCACTGAGATATTCAAAGAGTTTCGTCTCTTCCAAGCATTGATTAACACGACTGTCAAGTCAGATGCTCTAGGTTCTCGTTTAATCCAAGAAGCGCGTCGAGGCGTTCACATATTCTCGCCTCACCAGCTTGAGGTTGAGAAATCTGCGTTGATACGTGACATAAACAAGAGTCTCAACGACGGTGACTTCTTTAATCAGCCGATTAAAGAGTACAGAACTTACGCAACGGTTCAGACTCTTCTGAATGATTGGCAGAGGGAAGATGAAATCAGTCTGCAACGTATTATCGAGTACGAGAGCAAGCTGCTCGAGTGGATGTTATCCGACAAGGAGCAACCAACATCACTACGTGAATTAACTACGGATGACGTTTCATCACTTAGCGTAAAAGTTATGAATGAGAAATTTGAGAAAAAGTGGGGCGATAAGCTTAATGAGACTCAAAAAGCTCTAATTCGAGATTACGTGCATGGCTCGGTTGATGAAAGAATGTTAGAGAGTATAAAGAAACGAGCCATAAGGGGTTTAAGCAGATTGCAGGAATCTACCGACAGTCAGGTTCTTGTGGAGAAGCTGGACGATGTTCGTACGATGGTAGAAGGTGCGAGCACAAAATCCTTAGATGATGCAAGCATAATAAAATTCATGCAGCTGACTCAGCTATATCAGGAACTGGAGAGTAAAGATGAGTGATCGATCCCTAACACTTTTGACTGAATGGGCTCCATTTTCCTACGACGCTAATGCGATCAAGGAAAATAAAGCTGCTAACGGCGGAAAGCTGATCATGAAGGGTATCCTCCAGAAGGCTGAGACGCTGAACCAAAATGGGCGCGTGTATCCACGCGACATTCTCGAACGTGAGGTTCGTAACTACCAGAAGTTCATTCGTGAGAATCGTGCTTTGGGAGAATGCGATCATCCTGACTCTTCGGTTGTCGAACTTAAGAAGGTGAGCCATATCATCCGTGAGGCTTACATGGAGGGTAACATTTGCTACGGCACTGTTGAGATTCTCGACACGCCCTGCGGCAAAATCCTGCAGAGCCTTGTTGAAGCTGGAGTGACTCTTGGAATCTCTTCGCGTGGTGTCGGCTCAACTAGAAAATCAGGTGATCAGCAGATAGTGCAGGATGACTTTCAACTCATCTGCTGGGACTTTGTTTCCGAACCTTCAACCCC
>SXGQ01386223.1_pt1 | contig 11906 bp, 14 predicted proteins | sample 3178371 | NCBI WGS metagenome assembly SXGQ01 (sample SAMN11356859, study PRJNA531348) | freshwater metagenome | isolation source: freshwater sample F1-20 | place: China: Fuxian Lake, Yuxi | collected 2017-12-25 | reverse complement strand
GGCAATGCAAGTTTTGCGGGCGCGGTTGCTTAAGCGACAAGAAGAAGAACTACAGGCGCGAGCCTCGGCAGAACGAAAGGCGCAGGTCGGTGGTGGTGGGCGTGGCGAAAAAATTCGCACTTACAACTTTAAAGACAGCCGCGTGACCGATCACCGCATTGGGTTCACATTGCATCAACTGCAAGATGTATTGGCGGGTAATTTAGATCCAGTTATTGATGCGCTGACACTCGAGTATCAGACTGAGCAGTTGGCAGACTCTGGCGAGAAATAATCTCATCGTGGTTAACGACGAGAGAATCACTTGGGGAGAGTTGCTGGGAGTTACTTCAGCCGAATTGGGTAGCGAAAAAGAGGCGCGTTGGCTTTGTGAGCACGCTAGTGGCATGAACGGCAGCGAGTTTGCCGATGCGCGAGACGAAGTTGTTAGCGAGCGGTGTGGTGTTGCTCTGCGTGCGATGATTGCTCGTCGCTTGACCGGAGAGCCGCTGCAATATGTGATGAAAAGATGGGCATTCCGACATTTAGATGTCTTGGTTGACAATCGTGTATTGATTCCGCGACCGGAGACTGAAGTTGTAGTGCAGACGGCGCTTGATTTAGCGCATGAAATGATTGGCAAGACAAAGTCAAAGTTACGAGTTGCTGATTTGGGCACTGGTAGCGGAGCGATCGGCCTGTCGTTGGCAAGTGAATTGCCACGCGGAAGTACCGAAGTTTGGCTGACCGATCTGTCGGCTGACGCACTTGAAGTCGCGCGCGCCAACCTGGCGGGCTTGGGTTTGATTGATGGTGACGTGCGAATTGTGCAAGGCAGTTGGTTTGCGGCGCTGCCGAGCGAACTTAAAAATAGTTTTGATTTGATTGTCAGCAACCCGCCGTATATCGCCGTGTACGACTCAAGTGTCGAGTTGAGCGTGCGCGATTATGAGCCGCACCTGGCGTTGTTCGCCGGCTCAGATGGTCTTGACGCTTGTCGCGAAATCGTTTCGTATGCGGGTGAGTGGCTCGCCGAAGATGGCTGGCTGGTGCTCGAAATTGGTCATCGACAGGGTGACGCAGTGCGAGAATTACTCACACAAAATAGTTTTAAGCAAACTGAGATTCGCCAAGATCTCGCTGGTCTCGACCGCATCGCTCTCGCAAAAATCTAAATCAATAGATTGCCGGTCGGGTCGAGTGTCACCTGTTGGCCGACCCATTCGCCAGAGCAAAGCGCTTTTGTAACCTGCGGATCAGTTGAAGTAGCCCAAGCGCGGCGTGAATCTTTGAGCAGCGTTGCAGCGATCGCGGTTTCGGGTTGACCGTCGCGGTCGTGCATCACCGTGAATGCTTCGATCGTGGCTCTACCTGAGTCTGATGCGGCTGCTTGTGCTGGTGTCGCGAGTTCGCGCTTGGCGAGCGAGTCAATAGATGATTGCGGCGAGCCGTTGCGAAAGCCGTTTTTTGGCGGCGCTGCCGAGTAAATACCAAAAGAATGTTTGGTGGCGTAACCACCGTTGGCCCAGATGAAGCCGTCAGTTGATGAGTTTTCAGCCTGGCGAAGTTCGATCATCATTGTGGCGATGGCGTGCATCACGTAGTTGTTCCATGGTCCGCCAGCAAAAGACAAACCGCCAGTGATCGTGAGTTGCTGGTCAAGCGACAGATTCAGAGATTTTGCACCAAGTTGCACGGCTGAAGGAAAGCACGAATACAAATCGATCAGCGATATATCTTGTAGCGATTTGTTGGCGAGTTCGCAGATCATCTCGCCGCCAAGTTTGATTGCCGGTGTGTCGGCGAACGAAAATCGGTTCGAAATGTAGTAGTGCTCGTGGCAGTCGGTGCCCGCAACTGGGAAGATCCATCTGTCGCGGGGAATTCCGAGTTGAGTCGCCTTAGCGACCGAACAGATGATTAGTGCCGCCGCCATATCGACCTGGTTGTTTGAGTTCATCACCTTGCGATAGGGCACACCGATCATCCGGTTTTTTGGCGTGACCGTTCGAACTTGCTCGGGGGTGAGCGGTGTTTTGCTCCAGGCGAAGTCGTTTGTTGTGGCGACATTGCTGAAGCGCGACCACAGCTCGCTGATCATCTGGTCGTGTTCGTTGATGTTTCGCTTTGCCGCTGCGCGAAGTGCTGACTCGAACATCGGATAAATCTGCACGGGCAAAATAATTTTGCGGGTGATTTCTTCGGCGCTGCTCATTGCTGCGTCGTCGATTATGTTTTTTGCAGTCGGAGTAGCTGCGTCAGACTCTGACCAGCCGAGCGAAACTTTTTCGCGGTGCGCACGGGCGCGAGAGTTTGACGATTCACCACCAGCGACGATCGCGATGTCCAGTTCGCCACGCTGTATTTCGTTGGCAAGTTTGTTGATCAGCAACTGCGGCATATTGCCCCCGTGTGGGGTTATGCCGTGCGTGCGCGTTTTAATCCCCAAAAGAGAAGCAACCGTAAATGCCGGGTTGGCATACTTCCAAGAGAGCAGGCGAACAACATGTAATGCATCAATTTCAGGAAGCGTGGTGAGGCTGGCGTCGGTTGTGGCATGGCGAACTGCGTCGGCAATCAGCAACGCTGGCTCGCGGGCGTCGGTCAAACTCGCGATGTGGTTGACGACTTGGCCTTGGCCAACAAGCACTGGCGTGCGCGGGTCAATCGACATCACTCAACACATTACTTATATACACTTTCAGCGATGAGAAAGATTGCGATTGGTGCTGATCATGCGGGGTTTGAGCTCAAGCAGCATTTGATCAAGTATCTTTCAAGTCAGGGATTGCAGGTTGTTGATTACGGCACGGATTCGACCGAAAGTGTCGACTACCCGGAGATTTGTGCGAATGTGGCGCGGACTGTGCGCGACGGGGAAGCCGAGGTCGGAATCGTTCTCGGCGGCAGTGGTCAAGGCGAGCAGATCGCGGCGAACAAAGTTCACGGCGTTCGCGCGGCACTGTGCAACGATTTGTATCTCGCAGAAATGGCACGATCGCACAATAACGCCAATGTGTTGTCGATGGGTGGGCGGGTTGTGTCACACCAACAGGCTGAGCAAATAGTTGATAAGTTTCTGAGCACAGAATTCGAAGGTGGTAGACATGAGCGCAGGGTCGCGCAGCTCAGCGAAATAGAAAAGTCAGAATCAAACCTAGAAAGGGAGAGTAATTAGTGCCTTGGCCATCTGAGACAAATCACGACACTCTGACTTTTGACTTGCTTGAACTGGAGCGATCGCGACAAGCGACCGGTTTGCAATTAATCGCCAGCGAAAACTTTGCATCGCCCGATGTGATGGCGGCGACAGGTTCGGTATTGACGAATAAATACAGCGAGGGTTACCCGAGCAAGCGCTATTACGGTGGCAATGCAGTTGTCGACGACATTGAAGCGTTGGCAATCGAGCGGGTAAAAAAATTATTCGGCGCCGATCATGCCAATGTGCAGCCGCATTCGGGGGCCAGTGCCAACATGGCCGTGTATTTGGGTTTGTTAAACCCAGGTGACACGGTTCTGGGTTTGAGTCTCGACCACGGCGGTCACCTGACGCACGGTTCGCCAGTAAATGCGAGCGGCATTTTGTACAAGTTTCACTCGTTTAAAGTTGGCCCGACAGATGAGCGCTTAAACTTTGATGAGATTCGCGAGTTGGCGATCGCCCACAAACCCAAATTGATTGTCGCCGGAACCACTAGTTATCCGCGTCGACTTGAGCCAGAACCGTTCAAGAAGATTGCCGACGAGGTGGGCGCGTTGATGATGTTCGACATCGCCCATATTGCTGGTCTCGTGGCTGGCGGTGCGCACCCGAATCCGGTGCCGTTTGCTGATGTAGTCACTTTTACAACGCACAAAACATTGCGCGGGCCGCGCGGAGGTGGCATTTTGTGTCGCAAAGAACTTGCACAAGTCATAGACAAAGCGGTGTTCCCTGGAAGCCAAGGCGGGCCGCTTGAACATGCAATCGCGGCAAAGGCAGTCGCATTTCACGAGGCGTTGCAACCGAGTTTCAAAGAATATGCACATCAAATCGTCAAGAATGCGGCGGCGCTTGCAGCAGCGCTCGCAAATCATGGATTCAGACTTGTCTCGGGTGGCACCGATACTCACATGATGGTTGTCGACCTGACACCGTTTGATGCCGAACTGACGGGCAAAGAAGCACAACTTGTGCTTGACACCGCGGGCATCACGCTGAACAAGAACGCGATACCAAATGATCCACGTAGTCCGTTTGTTACTTCTGGTGTGCGTATCGGTACGCCGTCGGTGACTACGCAGGGTATGCGCGAATCAGAGATGCCGCTAATTGCCGAATATATTGTCACCACATTGCGCAATCGCAATGACGCAACAAAGGTTGCCGAGGTACGCGCCAAAGTTGCGCAGTTGTGCGCAAAGTTTCCGGTTTATGCAGATTTAAAGGTGAGTTAAACCTCGTTAAATGAAAGATCTCTCCGGCTATTTGATTGTTGGCGGAGTTGCAGCAGCAGTAACGGCGATCATGACGCCGATCGTTGCGTTGTTGGCGCGCAGATTCGGTTTTTTGGCGACCCCGGACGAACGGCGCAATCACCCCGAAGCGACGCCGGACATCGGTGGCGTGGCCTTTTTTGTCGCGCTTGTCGCGGCCATTTCGGTGGCGTGGCAGATGGACAGATTCGATCCGTTGTTCAAAAATAATTCAGAACTGGTTGGTGTGATTATCGCAGGCTTGATCATCTTTATTTTGGGACTGATCGACGACATTCACGAAGTATCGGCGCCGATGAAAGTCACCGGCATAGTAGTTGCAGCCGCGGCGCTGATTTGGTTTGGCGTGACGATGATTTATTTTCGTGCACCGTTCGTTGACGTGTTCGTGTTGTCAAGTGATTGGATTCCGTTGTTCACGGTGTTGTGGCTGCTTGGCATGACACAAGCGATCAATTTGATCGATGGCCTGGATGGTCTGGCGGCAGGCATCGTGGCGATTGCTTCGACTGCGTTTTTCATCTACAGCAGAGACATGGGCGTGAATGGATTGCTCAGTGAGCCGAACATCGGACCACTCGTGGCGATAATCACCGTGGGCATTTGTGTTGGGTTTTTGCCATTTAATTTCAACCCGGCAAAAATATTCATGGGCGATAGCGGCGCGTTGTTGTTGGGTTTGCTCGTCGCTGTTTCGACCAGCGTCGTCGGCGGTCGAGCCAACCCCGAAACGAGCGTGAGCGGTCAGACTTATTTCTTTTTGGCGCCGTTGCTCATCCCAATTCTTGTATTAGGCGTACCTATTTTGGATGTGATTTTTGCCATCATTCGACGCACGCGAAGTGGCGTGGGTTTTGCCACTGCTGATACTGGTCACTTGCATCATCATTTGATCAAATTAGGACATGGACCGCGACGCGCAGTGGTGATTTTGTGGCTCTGGACGGCGCTGTTGTCGAGCTTTGTTTTGTATCCCGCGCTGTCTGACGGCCCGACGAATCTGTGGCCGTTTTTATTCGTGGCACTCGCACTGGGTGGGTTTACGTTATTCAACGACAGGTTGACAAGGCACAAATTCACGAAGTAGCCAGTTTGCGCCGTTTGCGAGTTTGCGTATAGTTTGTACTTCCGTTCACAAGCATCAGACAATCCAGTCTGTTGCAAATTAACTGAGGATCAACGTTGAAACTCCTGCCAACCCGTAAGCCAGTCGCGCGCACGGCAACTTCGTCTCACGACTCACTTGGTAGAGGTGTCGAGATTGCAGTTAGCGTCGGCGTTTTTTTCGTGGTCGGTTTGCTGTTGGACAACGCATTTGAGACACGGCCTGTCTTCATGATTTTGTGCAGTCTGTTTTCTGTGCTCGGGAGTTTTGTCCGACTTTGGTTTGTCTACGACACAGATATGCAAACTCAAGAAGTCAAGCGTCGGGATGTCGCGACACGGCACATGCGCAGCTCGGACCTTGTGGGCAAGCAGTAAAATATGACGGCTCTAGATGTAGACACGAAGATCTCAATTTTGTCGATGCGCGACACGGGGCCAGCCCCTGAAGCAGCCATTGTGCGCGACATCATCAAGCACGGCTTGGTTGTCGCACCAGTTTTGATTGTGGTCAGTGCGGTTATTTGGGGCGCAAACGGTGCTTACTCGTGTGCGTATGCATTGGCAATCGTGTTTGGAAATTTTGCATTGGCGGCTGCACTCGTGGCGTACACGGCGAAAATTTCTTATGCGTTAATGATGGCATCAATGTTGTTTGGCTACTTGTTGCGCTTGGCACTTGTTGCAGTGGCGGTATTCGTCGTTCGCCAGAGTTCGTGGGTCGAATTGATTCCACTTGGGCTGACGATAATTTTGGCCCATCTTGGTTTGTTGTTTTGGGAGTTGCGTTATGTCTCTTTGTCGCTTGCTTACCCGGGCTTGAAGCCAAAAAAACAACCAAAAGAAAAATCAACACAACAATCTGAAAGCGCCGCAAGATGATCATCAACAGTATTTTGTCGTTTGAGTTTCCGCCGATCAACGAGTTGTTGCGCTGGCGCGATGTGGTACCTGGTTTAAACAAAGTCGGGATCATTGCCGTCGCCGCGGCGCTAATCGGCACACTGGTTTTCCTTTCGGCAGCGCGCAAAGACCCGAAGGTCGCACCGAAGGGCACGCGCAATTTGGCTGAAGTGGGCGTCGAATTTATCGAGAACAACATCATCATGCAGACGATGGGTCGTGATGGTTTGGGTTGGACACCATTCTTGTTGACATTGTTCGTGTTCGTTTATCTGTGCAACGTACCCGGCATCATTCCATTTATTCAGATGCCGGCAACAGCCCGCATGGCGATACCGATGTTCTTGGCGGTGCTCGTTTGGGTGATTTTCAACGTTCAGGGCATCAAGCATCAAGGCTTTTTCGGATATTTCAAGAGCGTGTTGTTTCCACCCGGGGTGCCCAAGGCGCTTTACATTCTTGTGACGCCAATCGAGTTTATTTCGACTCTGATTGTTCGACCGTTTTCGCTTGCAGTGCGACTATTTGCCAACATGTTGGCAGGTCACTTGCTGCTGGTGATTTTCGCCCTGCTCAGCGAGGCTTTGTTTCAGGCGCGCGACAAGATTTTGATTCCGATTGGTGTCTTGCCGTTCTTCATGTTGGTTTTTTTGACCGGATTCGAAGTGCTAGTTGCGTTCTTGCAGGCATATATTTTCACGATTCTCGCGGCGGTCTATATTGCCGGCGCGGTACATCCAGAGCATTAAGTAATTAAGCAATAACAACCAGACAGGAGACACAAGAAAATGGAAGCACTATCAAAGATCGTCAAGGCGGCTGCTGAAGCCGCTGCGGGCGACGAAAAGAACATTGCTGCTGCAGGTTCCGCGGGTTTTGCCTACGGTCTTGCAGCAATCGGACCCGGCATCGGCATCGGACTTATTTTCGGAAGTGCGATTGAAGCCATGGCTCGTCAGCCAGAGGCAGCGGGCATGGTGCGTACCACGATGTTTCTTGGTATCGCATTTACCGAGGCGCTTGCGCTTATCGGTTTCGTTGTATTCATTCTTCTGAAGTACGCATAAGAGACTTCATGCTCACAGCGTTCGTCAATATCAACTCGTCTTGGCAGGTGCGCGTCTCGTTTGACGCCGTGTCGGCGGAGACCGGCAGCGAAGAAGGGGCACCAGTTAGCGCTGGGCCGAACCCGATCGCGCCTGAAATTAAAGAGTTGGCATGGGGTGCTGGGTCGTTTATCGTGTTTCTTTTCCTGATGCGCTTGTTTCTTGTGCCAAAGGTGCGTAAGGGTATGGCCAGTCGATACGAATCGATCCAGGCAGATCACGAATATGCCTCTGCCACTCGCGATGGTGCTCGAGCTGATGTTGCTCGTTATGAGTCAGCAGTTGCCGAGATCAGAAGTGAGGCTGCTCGGCGGCTTGAGGCGGCCCGATTGACCCTTGACAAAGAGCGTTCTGCGAAGATCGCCGAAATCAACGAGCAAATTGCCGCGCGTCGCGCGCAAGCCGAAACAGAAGTTGCCGCGGCTCGTGCCGCAGCGCAAGGTCAGATCGTTTCGGCGGTTACCGCGGTAACGACTCGTGCAACACAAATTGCAGTTGGGGTGTCTCCCGACAATGCAGTTGTGACGCGGTCGGTGCAGCAAGCGATGGAAGGAACTCGTTCGTGAATCTAGTTGTAACAAGTTTGCTTGCGGTCGAAGATCCAAGCCAGACGCATCACTGGTTGTTGCCAGAGACGGCTGAAATTATTTACGGTGGCATTGCCTCGTGCATAATATTTTTTGGGCTTTATAAGTTCGGTTGGCCGATGATCGTCAAGTCGATGAACGCACGCACTGCACGAATTCAAAAGGAGCTGGACGGCGCTGCCGATGCGCGCTCAAAGTCTGAGACAGATGCTTTGGGCATCCGCACTGCACTTGGCGATATCGAGTCTGAGCGACGCAAGATTTTGGCCGAGGCCGATGCACAGGCAACAGCGATTATCGCTGATGGTCGAGCCCGCTTGCTGAAAGAAGTTGCCGATCTCGAAGTCAAAGCCTCTGCCGATTTGGCAGCGGCCCGCGGTCGCAGTGGCGAAGAACTTCGTGGCGAGATTGCTCGCTTGTCGAGTGCCGCAATATCAACTGCGGTTGCCGCGAGTCTCAACGAGCGCGCCCAACAAGAACTGATCGAGAGTTTCATTAAGGGCGTAGGAGCAGCAAAATGAGCGACGTACGCATCGAGGCATATAGCCGAGCACTTTTCGAAGTTGCCCAGGCTGAAGGCAATCTACAAGTTGTTGAAGACGAATTGTTTCGCATGGCACGAGCAGTTGAGTCGAGCGAGCAGTTGCGCGGTGTCTTGACCGACGCGACCATCCCGGCTGAGCGTCGTCAGCAAGTTGTCGAGCAGTTGTTGGGTGGCAAAGCCAGCAACACGAGCATGCAACTTGTTTCATTGATCGTCGGTGCAGGTCGCGGTCGTGACTTGGTGGCGATCGTCGATCGACTCGTGCAACGAGCATCGAGTGAGCAACAACGCGAAGTTGCCGAGGTTCGAAGTGCGGTTGCCCTGTCTGACGATCAGGCGAAACGTCTCGCAGATGCGTTGAGTAAATCAACTGGCCGCAAACTAAATCTCAAAGTCGTGGTTGATCCATCGGTGCTTGGTGGGTTGGTTGCAACTGTCGGCGACGAAGTAATCGACGACACAGTGCGCACGCGACTTGAACAAATTAAGACCCGAATCTGAAGTAGTTCTGAAAGGACATACACAACATGGCTGAACTCACACTCTCTGCGAGCGATATCGCAGCGGCAATCACGAAAGGTCTCGACGGCTACAAGCCGTCGGTCGAAGCGCGCACGGTTGGGCGCGTCACAGAAGTTGGTGACGGCATTGCGCGCGTAAGTGGTTTGCCGGATTGCGCAGTCAACGAGCTGCTTGAATTCGAAGACGGCACGATTGGTTTGGCATTGAACCTTGACGAAGATTCGATCGGTGTCGTTGTGCTCGGCGAAGCCGAATCAATCGAAGAAAATCAAACCGTTAAAGCCACCGGTCGAATTTTGTCGGTGCCAGTTGGCGACGCGATGTTGGGACGAGTTGTCAACGCTCTGGGTCAGCCGATCGATGGCAAGGGTGACATTGTCGGTGCGATCATGCGCCGCGTTGAAGTGCAGGCACCGGGCATCATGGGTCGCAAGCCGGTGCACGAGCCGCTACAGACCGGCATCAAAGCGATTGACGCGATGACGCCGATCGGTCGTGGTCAGCGCGAACTGATCATCGGAGACCGCAAGACCGGCAAAACAACGGTTGCCATCGACACGATTCTTAATCAACGTGGCTTGGGTGTTAAGTGCATTTATGTTGCGATCGGTCAAAAAGGTTCGACAATTGCGCAAACCGTTGAAGTGTTGCGTCAATTCGGTGCGCTTGAATACACGGTTGTTGTTGCTGCGCCGGCGTCAAACCCGGCGCCGTTCAAATATCTGGCGCCTTACGCAGGTTGCGCTATCGGTCAGCAATGGATGGAAAACGGCGAACACGCACTAGTCGTGTACGACGATTTGTCAAAGCAGGCAGAGGCCTACCGACAGATTGCGTTGTTGTTGCGTCGTCCACCAGGTCGCGAGGCATATCCGGGCGACGTGTTTTATCTGCACAGTCGTTTGCTTGAGCGGGCTGCAAAACTGAGCGACGAGCGCGGTGCTGGTTCGTTGACTGCACTACCAGTGATCGAAACGAAGGCCGGTGACGTTTCGGCGTACATTCCGACCAATGTAATTTCGATCACCGATGGTCAGGTTTATTTGCAGGACAACTTGTTCAAGTCGGGCGTTCGACCAGCCGTAGACGTGGGCATCTCGGTGAGCCGTGTAGGCGGTGCCGCGCAGATCAAGTCGATGAAGAGTGTCTCGGGCACCCTGAAACTTGATTTGGCGCAGTTTCGTGAGCTCGAGGCGTTCGCAACATTCGGCAGTGAACTTGATGCGATTTCAAAGGCACAACTCGAGCGTGGATATCGCCTCGTTGAATTGTTGAAGCAACCGCTCAACTCGCCGATGCCGGTTGAAGAGCAGGTTGTTTCGATTTTTGCCGGTACCAAGGGCTATCTCGACACGATTCCAGTTGCTGATGTGCGTCGTTTCGAGAACGAACTTCTCGAACACATGCGTTCGCGACACGCTGGTTTGCTTTCGGGCATTCGCCAAGAGCCAAAAGCTGATGTTCCAAAAGATTTGGCGTCGATCGTCGCAGCGTTCAAGGCTGGCTTCGTACCGACGAAGAAATCTGGTGCGGTTGATCCAACGAAAACTGATGCCGGTGAAACTGGCGAAGCGGCGAGCGCAAAAACGCTTGCGACAGAGTAGGTCTAAACCAAAATGGCGGGCGGGCAAGAGCGCATTTTGCGCAGTCGGATCAGATCGGTTTTAGCGACCAAGAAGATCACGCGTGCAATGGAGTTGATTGCTGGCTCGCGCATCGTCAAAGCACAACAACGAGTTGCTGCAGCCGTTCCGTACAGCGAACGAATCACCGAGGTTGTCAAAGACTTGGCTGCTGTTGGTGCCGGCAACTCGTCGGCGTTTCTGAAGGCGCGACCTGAGATTCGCACATCTTGCTATGTTGCGATCACCGCCGATCGTGGTTTGTGCGGTGGCTACAACGCCGGCATCTTGCGCGCCACAGAAGGCGAAGTGAAAGCCGATGTCTTGGCTGCAAAGAATTATTTGGTTGTGCCTGTCGGTCGCAAGGCTGAGAACTATTTTAAGTTTCGGCAATACAAAACCTCGAAGAGTTTCACGGGTTTTTCTGATGCGCCAAAGTATGAAGACGCCAAAGCAATCGGCAAGTTCGTCGTCGATCTCTATTTGAGTGGCGAAGTTGATCGCGTTGAACTTGTTTATACCCGTTTCGTGTCGTCTGGCCGACAAGAAGTCGTGCGGCGTCCGCTCGTGCCGCTTGAGCGAGACGTCGTCGCTGGTGGTGATGGCAAGTCGGCCACGGGTGGCAACTACGAATTTGAACCAGATCCTGATGTAATTCTTGCAACATTGCTGCCGCGATATGTCGAAGCCCGAATTTATGCGGCGTTGCTCAACGCGGCGGCGAGTGAGCATGCATTTCGTCAACGGGCGATGAAGTCGGCTACGGACAATGCCGAAGAGTTGATCAAGAACTTGTCGCGCATCATGAACCGCGCGCGTCAAGATTCGATCACGACAGAAATCATGGAAATTGTTAGTGGTGCCGAGGCACTTGGCTCTGACGACAAAGACGAAGTTGTTCGCGAGATGGCAAATAATTAGTAACGATTTATAAAAGGGAGAAAAAATGAGCACAGCAACAAACACAGACCGCAAAGATGGGCGAGTAGTGGCGATTGCTGGTCCGGTCATCGACGTCGAGTTTCCGCGCGGGTCGCTGCCAGAACTGAACCAAGCACTC
>SXGQ01434917.1_pt1 | contig 11907 bp, 8 predicted proteins | sample 3178371 | NCBI WGS metagenome assembly SXGQ01 (sample SAMN11356859, study PRJNA531348) | freshwater metagenome | isolation source: freshwater sample F1-20 | place: China: Fuxian Lake, Yuxi | collected 2017-12-25 | reverse complement strand
TTGATATTCATCCGAGCATTAAGATCAGAAAAACGTCAGGTAACTGGGAAAATTCTCAGCATAGAAGCAAAGGACGGCATTATTAAATTATCCGTTTATGTGAATGAGTGGCAGCAAATGGTAAAAATCAAATATAATGCTTCGCCCGATGAGCCTGATACTATTGTAAGCAAAGACGAAAAGACGAAGCTTACAATATCCATTGGACAAAGCGTGACAGTTCACTACTTTGCAGATATGACCGCGCGCAATTGGAAAAGACGGATGATTCTACGGATTGTTTGACGTGTTTTAGAAACAGCAATACCAGGGTTTCGCGGGCTTAGAAAGCTTTGCCCACTCCTGAATGGTATATTGCGAACCCATAGATAAATTACAGCGTACGCAGATAGGACGTAGATTTTCAATCTCCGTCTTACCTCCCTTATACTCAGGTACATCATGTCCCACGTGAAAATCAAATACGGTCATTGTATTTTTACACCATGGAACTAGGCATTTTCTCTCAAAGTGCTTTCCAGCATACTGTATCCAAACCTGTTCTCTGAGGGCCTTCGGTATTGCAGCTTTTACATATTGGTGCATTTATACTATTTTTTGGTAGCCGCCTTCTAGGTGACGCTACGTATTATGACGGCCTAAGAATATATACTAAAAGATAAATAATGGACTCCCTGCCCGGTATGAACGAATGTGCCAAGGGTCCCTCCGACTCCTGCCGCGCTCTACCTATTTCCCTTCAACCATTACAAAGTCGCAAGGTGATTTTGCTGGCAACCGCCACCATTCACAATGATAGTTTATTTGTAAATGGCCTATTTCAGAATGTCTTTATCCTTTACAAATTATTTGATGCCATGGGATACGCACCCATTCTTGTAGTAAACGACAAGCCAAAGGAAATTGAGCGTGTACCCACCATTCTGAGACATGTACGCATGATAACCGTTGAAGAAATTCTGAAGTCTCCCATTCCCATTCACCTTTATCTGGAGATCGGTATGAGTGTAGATCCGTCCCTAAGACGCCTCTTCCGAACGGCGGGGGCGAAAGTGGCCAAGCTCTATCTTGGAAATATTTTGAACATCGACACCGAAACGCCCATGTTTTATCCTGGAATGCACTTTGCCCATCACGTAGTTGGCGAAATTGATGAGATCTGGGTCTCCCCCCATTATAAGCAGCATGAGGAATATGCGGCAGTTCTAAATCATGTTGAGCCAGTACCTAAGTCTATGAAGATTGCACCTTATGTGTGGGACCCCTGCATTTTAACTCTGGATGGTACTCGCAACCTACGGTGGCGCCCTCGGCTCCCTACAGAAACAGAAACTCTTGTAATTCTGGAGCCGAATATTAGTTTTCAGAAATCGGCGCTCATACCTATCATGATAGCCGAGCGCAACTATCGTATGAATAAACGCCCCCTAGAAGTGATTGTTGGGAATGGCGATCGCCTTATGAAGAATCCCTTTTTCTTGGAGACCATTTTTAATAATCTGGAGCTAGTAAAAGACAACAAGATTACCTTCAGTGGTCGTCATGATATCCCTTCTATTATGCGCGATTACCCTCATGCTATCGGGATTTGCCATCAGTGGAATAACCAGTACAATTACATGACACTTGAATATCTGATTGCTGGGTTTCCAGTGATCCACAACGCCCCCGACTGGTCTGATGTAGGCTACTTTTATAAAGGGCACAGTGTGAGTGAGGGCGCAGCGGCCTTATTACGGGCTCAGAACTATCATGCGACTAGTTTAGAACGTTACAGATCTTTTGCTGAGACTTTGAGATGGAGGCATTCTCCCTATAATCCCGAGGTGCAGAAAGCCTGGCAAGCACTTCTCTAAAATCGCTTATTTGCGTAGTTTATGAATAGTCTAATCTATTGAACCCTAATATGAGTTCAATAGAAGATACTATGGAAAATGTCTTCCACGACTTTCCAGAATTGCCCTGTGAACTCTCCAAAGAAAATCTGCATAAAAAACGCCTAGTCATTGAAGACCGCATATATTCTATATTGAAATCCAAATATATGTTAAGGTTAAAAGAGTTTTGGTCCGCCTATACTGTTCCACGGCAGTCCGACAGGTGTATTGTAATAGTGGAACGAAGAATACATCCAAATCTGGAGTTTATATTGTATAATGCAGCCTATTTTGCCAGAGGGTGGTCAATTGCAATAGTATGTTCGGATATAAATATAGATTATATCAAGGGAATCTTAGCACATAATCTAGAGTCAGTTCACCTGATTCAGATGTTTGAGGGAAATCCTAGCCCGGATGTCGGCAAAAATGAATATAATTACTTACTGCAGGACTCACGTTTTTACAGTGCGCTGCCATCGGAAAATCTTCTAATGATGGAAATGGATACATATTTAAGAAAGCCTATACCAGACACAATTTTTCAGTACGATTACGTGGCGGCACCATATGCATGGGATAAAAATATGTTTGGTGGCGGCCTTTCATTCCGTAAGCGCTCTAAAATGTTAGAAATTTGTTCTACGTACAGATATCATGAATCAGCCCAGGATTTATACGCATCTAAAGGTATGAATATAATTGGTGCTTCTGTGCCATCATTTGAAGAATCATTTGAATATTTTTGCGAATCATGTCTATATGAAGACCCAATCGGATTACATCAATGGTGGACATTCTTTAGTCTAAATATTCAAGAGGATGATTATATTTATAAGCAATACATGACTTTAGAAATGTTGGATTAACGATCCAAATAAAATTGATCATATACATTACAACCTATTGTTATATAGAATGGAGTGGCTTGCTAAATTTGTTCGTACTAAGACAGTTTTAGAAGATGAATCAAGCTTTATGGGCGCTGGGTGTCTATTTACAAACGGCACACATGTTTTAGCCGGATTTCAACCAAATAAGAAGACCCCTACTATAAGTGGTTTCGGCGGAAAACGCCACGGCACCGAAACATACACGCGGACTGCGCTGCGAGAAACTTTAGAAGAACTATTTGATGTAAAGCCTGTATCTGTACATTTAATAGAACTCATAGAAACTAATCTGAATCCGAATCAGGTCTTAAAACAGAAAACTAAAGGCGGCCTCTACTATATTCTACATTATACCTTTGATGATCTAAAACTTATTCTTAAATATGCTAGCTCATATTGTCTAGATACAACCCTTTACGAGGAATGGCCATCCAGTATTCAGCGCCTCATCTTTCATCGTAAGATTGAAGCTACTTCTGAAATTTCACATATTTGTATACTCCCGATGGCCGAAAAAATCACTATAGACGACAATTTCAAAAAGGATTTGTGCGGTCTAAAAGTTCCCTCTGAATAAACCCCAGTAAGAAGAATGCGCGTGGGGATCACTACAGATCTCCGGTATTCACTCTTTAGTGCCGGCCACGGCAATGCCTGTTTCTCTATTGCAAAAATTCTTGAGGCTATGAAATATGAAGTGTGTTTTGTACATCGGAATCAGACCAGTGATTGGTGGGATGACGTGGAAAGCTTAAAAGATAGTGCCCCGAAACGGGTATTTTTAGGTGATTTTCTTAGCGCAATCGTGGAACCCCTAGATCTAGTCATTGAGGTCGCATTCAACTTGAAACCAGAAGAGAGACAGAAGGTGACAAAGCGGGCAGTTTGGTATAATCGTAGGCCGAGCTTATTTAGTGATATTGAGTCAACCGTTTACGCCAATAGACCCGAGGGGCGAAATTTAGAGGGCGTCTCAGCCATTTGGGTTGCGGACCTATTTACGACTAATGATGATATCGTGTACCTACAGACTCTTTATCCATCTATACCTGTTGAAACCGTGCCATGGATATGGACGCCCGATATCGTAGAGGCCTATAGGAAGCAGGTTCAGGCCCCTGCGTGGCCACAGATGTATGGGATGGTAGAGAAAGATAAGCCCTGGAGCGTGCATATCAGTGAAACGAACGCTTCCAGTACTTCTTCCTGTACTATGCCTCTTGTTATTCTGAGACAAGCGCAACTGGCAAATAAGCTACCCCTCAGCCAAATATTAGTACACAATACGGAGATTCTAAAGGATAATAAATTTTTTAATGAGAACATACTACGCCACAGTAGGGTTGACGGGCAGAACTATACTCTACTGGGTAGGCAACGCGTTATTGACTGGGTCCATGACCCCCACTCTGTAATAGTGAGCCACAATCGATTCGTTGATCTGAAGATGGCTAACTTAGAGGCTGTTTGGGTTGGTATTCCCGTTGTACATAATAGTGAAATTCTACGCTCATTCGGAAATGGATTAGAGCGCACGTTTTATCCGAAAAATAGCGTGTTAGGTGCGGTAGATGCTTTGCACGCACTTGTAACTCAACCAGAAAAGGTTACCTATGCAACGACCCTAGATGGTCTATCTGAATTGCGTAAAAAAATAATAGATCGGTTTTACCCCCTTATCAAAGCTCAGGAATGGAGTACCGCTGTTTTAAGAGCATTTGAGAGGCCTTTGGCTATGGCTTTGGCTGTGCCTGTGCCTGTGGCTTCGCCTGTGGCTGCGCCTATGCCTGTGCCCATGCCTTTGGCTGTGCACCCAACAGAATTCTCCGTACTCTTTACTGATATGTGGGACCAGTTCAACGAGGCCCACAACATGTTTATCCTGGCAATTCAAACCGCCTTGAAAGTCAAGTCTATAAAGGTGGTCGGATATAGTCTAGAGGGCCTCGGCAATAAAGTACCCAACCTCACGGTATTTGGGCCCTTCGGAGATACCTGGAAGAGTCTAGAAAAATCCTGGCCAAAGGTACATTTCACAGGCGAAAATACTGCGCCAATAATAGACCCATCTGTCAAACTCAATATCGGATATAAGCTGCCCGAAATATCCGATAACTCCTATCTGCGCATGCCTCTCTGGATGTTTGAGATTGACTGGTTCGGCGCAGAACTGGATCACATCCGTAACCCCCTCCCTTTACCCGTGGATACTTGTACAAAGGTGAATCCCGATGACTATTCCACGAGGTCCAAATTCTGTTCATTCGTCGTCACAAATCCCACAAATCCCGTAAGAAATAAGGCATTTATGACCCTTAACGCCTATAAGCAGGTTGATAGTGCCGGTCGCCTGTATAACAATGTGGGTGATGTCATATTTGCCGGCCTTGGCGGTGGTGGCGGCGAACTGAAGAAGCACAACTTTCTCAAGCAATACCGCTTCAACCTCTGTTACGAGAATGCGTCTACACCCGGATATACCACGGAGAAAATCCTTCATGCTAAAGCGGCCGGCTGTGTTCCCATTTACTGGGGAGACCAAAAGGTCGGCCGTGACTTTAACGAGAAGGGATTCATCAACGCCTATAACTGCAAGACTGAAGCGGACCTCATCAAGCTCGTAGATGATGTAGAGTCTAATCCGGCGAAGTGGCGTGAGATGGCATCTGTACCCGCACTCAGTGGCTACTTCCGCGACCTTGTTCGGCGCACATTTGCAGAGATGGTGAAGCGGTTCCTTGTATTTGGGGGTCGCGAGGATCTCAGCAAAGATCTGCCCCCCTTTATTGGCGCCAAGACTACTGAAGAAGCAGAAGCCCTGAGAGTAGAGCGGGCCTATACTGCAGCCCTGCCACAACCACCCGCGGTTACTGCTCTAGCGCCTGCTAAAACACCTGAACCTGCAAAATCCGATTCCAACCCGGTTGACATATCAAGTGCGTTACCCCCCCTCTTTGTAACTGCTGCAACACAGCGCTTCTGGCCTTTCCTGATGATGTGGCTAAATTCGGTAAAGGCTCACGGTATGACTGCTCGCGTCTATGTGGGGAATGATGTATCTGATTCTGGGCTGAACCTAACAAGGGAAAAATTCAAGGATATGACCGAATTTATTCGGCTACCTACAACCTGCCCCGAAGGGTTCAATGACTTCTGGGATACAAAACACTATGCTTGGAAACTCTGGGTATATAAGGCAGTGGCAAATGATGAATCTCTTAAAGGGCGTTTGATATTTTATACAGATGCAGGCGCGGTTATTATGCGCATGCCTGTAGAATGGGTGCATCTTGCGATTAAACACGGTGTAAGTTTCCTGGACGATTGTCGCCAGAAAAATAAGTACTGGTGTCATGAGACCTTTTGCCAACTTCTCAAGGTTACAGAAGAAGAGAAGGAGGCCCAACAAATTGCCGCCTGCGTATGCCTCTTTGTCGCGGGTCACCCACTAGCAAAGCAAGTATTCAATGAGGCCTACAGGCTTGGTGAGGATCCTGATATTCTAGTGGGTGATAAATGGGATGGGCATCATGCGGACGGTCACCCCAAAGGACATCGTCACGACCAGAGTGTTCTGAGCATCTTGAGTTTGCGTATGGGTGTTCATCGGTACCCCATTGATAAAGTATATGGTTCCAAATCTGCCAGGGCCACATTCCATGGAGGGCAGTGTATCTATGTACATCGCGGTAACTTCAAGTCACATGAACCTATCTTGGAAGGTATAGATGATGCCTTTGTCATTAATTTGGATCGCCGCGAAGATAGGAAGAAGGCCTTCTTAGAATTCCATCCGGATTTGAAGGGGAATGTGCGTCGTCTTCCCGCCTATGATGGGCGTAAGTTGAGCCTGGGGCCATCTCTTTGCAGACTGTTCAAAACAAATGATTTTTTCTGGAAGAAAGCCGTGATGGGTTGCGCTCTCAGTCACCTCAAGCTCTGGAATATGTTAATTAGCGAGCCACCCGAAATTCAGTCATTTCTCATTCTAGAGGATGATGCTAGACTTGCGCCCGAGTGGCGTAATGCATGGAAAACTGCCTATAAGTCTCTGCCGGCTGGGTGGGATTGTGTCTATCTAGGGGGCATTCTACCACCTAACCGGGCCGGCTTCGCCACAACACTGGGGCGCGTAGGTCCAGGACTAGCAAAGGTGGCGCCGAATCAGGTATTCGGGCAACCCCAACCTACTACGTACTTCCATTTCTGCGCCTACGCCTACGTACTATCTAGACGCGGCGCAGAGAAGATTCTTGGATCTATTTTGGAACGCGATGGCTACTGGACCAGCGCTGACCACATGGTATGTAATCGTGTGGATACCATGAATCTGTATGTATTAGACCCCTTAATGGCAGGGGCATCGCAAGACGATGACCCCGTATATAAGTCTGCACAATTCAATAATTTCAGTCGTATTGATAATTTTGACAGTGACTTGTGGAATAATGATGAGCGATTCACAGCGGAGGAAATTCACGCACAAATGGCGAAAAGTGCCCCCTTGAGTATTCGGGAGGCTTTAGCAGAAGTGGATAGTGCGGTACTCGGCCTACAAGCACCTACAAAGCCCCCTGTAAATTTACAAGAAAAGGTACCCTTGGAACTCAAAAAGGGTACACACTTCGTCAGCTTAGACGTGTGTAAAGTATCATATACATCCTTGTACGAGGCAAATTGGTTACAAGACCTATTCCAAACACAGAAGTTTTCCATTAATCAGGTTTCCATAAGTGATTCATTAGAGGAGTATGAAAATTTGGTTCTTATACTTATTAAACCGAAGTGGAATGAGCAACAGCTGTGGCTAGAGGCACTTACACAGTTGGGACGCAAATTCAAAGTCCTTCATCTAGCCGATGAATTTTTATCTGATCCAATTGACTTTTATTCCTGGCCAAATGTATTAGGTGTCTTGCGCTTTTATCCACGCGCCGATATCCCAGCCGATGCCATCAATAAGGTCCTTACAGTGCCTCTTGGATACCACTGGCAATTCAAAGGGAATCGAGATCTGCCACATATTTCTACACCTGAACTCCCTTTCCGTGAACTCATGTGGTCATTTGCCGGTACTGACTGGAAAGGTCGCTCATCCGATATGTTGATTTTAGATGCTATTGAGCCTAAATTTACAAAATGGTTTGATAACTGGAATGACCAAGAGCAATTGAAAGAAGAAGAATATCTTGCTTTGATGCTAAACAGCAAGTTTGTGCCGTGCCCCACTGGTCAGAATGTGGAGACATACCGGTTTTATGAAGCCCTAGCTTGCGGCTGTATACCGATTTTTGTAGATAGTCCAGAGAATGCTAGATGGCTACAATTATTCAATAATGAGATACCATTTTTGAAATTGCCTTCATGGAATGACGCCGCCGCAATTATGCATCACTTCAAAGAGAACCCCGATCAAATGGAAAAATATAGAATGACTATCTTAATTGCTTGGGCTAATTACAAAAAGCGGCTTGAGAATAAGGTAGCAGCGTGGCTGTCTAATGGGGGAAAAAATTGATATACTAACTGCATAAAGCATACAGTACTTTAACGTCTAAACGAATGAAGCAAAGTGAGCTGAGACTCCTAGAACAGATTGTTAGTAATAGTCGTACTATCAATCTGCGCTACGCGCATTTTGCCAGCATTCATGTGGCTACACTGGTGAAACGCGGCCGAATCATTGCCCAGGCCACGAACGGATTCGGCTCACGTAGCCGTGGTTCCGGTTATTCGGCGGCCAGTATCCACGCTGAGAAAAATGTCATAAAACAGCTCGGCAATGTTCATGAAATCCGGGGCGCTGACATGTATATTGTGCGCATTTCACGAGATCACAAGACTGAAGGGCTTGATCAATTTGTGAAATCCAATCCCTGCCGGCAGTGTGTGCCCTTCTTGCATAAATGCTTTCGGGAGTATGGTCTGAAAAATGTGTTCTATGTCTGATGCCAGTTTAGTTGAATGAGGCGCGGTCTAAATGCATTTTTACATGACAGACTATATGCCCAGGCTAGTCACCCCGCACATGATGGGTGGTCTTGGAAACCAGCTATTTCAAATTGCCACTGCCTATGCCTATGCAAAAGATAACGGGCTTGAACTGGCGCTACCTTCTTCATGGTCAGATCGAGCAGATCGCCCCCCTGTTTGGTCCTGTTATCTGGATATATCCAAATGGAAAAATATGATAGGTGAAGACCAATACAATCAGGCACCCTGGCTAATTATTTCTGAATCTGAATTTGAATTCAAACCGCTTCCTCCTCCACCAAGTCACACCTGGCTCTGCAAGCTATTCGGATATTTTCAGAGCAGTTTGTATTTCTCCAAGTACAAGGATGAACTCCGTGTTGCCCTGCAACCAGGCCAGCTTCTCGTAGCAGAGTCTCATCAAAATCTGAAGGATGTGGGTGTAAAAGACTCCGAGTCGTGGATCGTGGCCCATGTGCGCCGCGGCGACTACGTGAACTGCGCGGATTATCATTTAGTTTGTACACCCGAATATTATAATGGCGCGAGAGCCCTAATTGAAGAACGCACTGGACTCAACAGAGTCTGCTGGATCACCGACGATTTTTACTGGGTCCAAGCAAATCTCCACGTCTATGGCGATGTTATTCTGTCAGGAGATCCCAGTGTAGATTTTACGAATCTCACACAGTTCCGACACATGATTCTGTCTAATTCTTCCTATAGTTGGTGGGCCTCTTGGCTAAATCCACGAGACTATAAAGATAGAATCATATGTTGTCCGAATCGGTGGTTCGGGCCTTCTGGGCCCCAGAAATACGAGACGATTTATGAGCCTTCGTGGCTGCGGATTGACACGATTTCGGGGAATTTAGATGCGCAGCTTTGAAGCCATACGAGCGGATCTAGTGCTGGACATTGAAACCCTCGTTCTGTAATGAGGGTGTAGATCCATTCTATGGGATTCGTATTCAGTTGAACCATCTGAGACCATCTCTCTGCTGATAGACGAAGAGACGATCTCATGTAGTCTAGGTACTCATCTGTCAAACTGTCCTGCACGTCCTTTCGCCATAGAAGGAATGCTAGGAGCATAAATATGTCGCGACCCACTCGGGGACAGGCATCAAAGCTGGATAGAACGTCATCGCCCGCTTGAATCCAGGGTACCTTTCCTGGCCCCAGACAGGCGAATCCGAAATCTACGAGAACCGTGGTGGGCGATGAAGACACTGTGACTTCATGACCCTTCCACTTCAGAATATGCGGCTTTACAGAATCGAGCTTTATCAGCAGATTATCTGGCTTAAGATCACGATGGTTGAACCCGATTGTGTTATGTAGCACGAGGCAACAAAGGGCGACCTGGGACACTATTTTTAGAAGAACGGGGCCATTTGCTGTATGTTTTCTGTTCCACGTGGCCACAGTCTTCAGATAATTATTTAGAACGGGTGCTCTATAAACTGGTTCCATAGAGAACCAGATTTCTTTCCCCCGTGTAAAAATGTCGGCGACATTCGGGCAATGCGCCCCCAGGTGGAAACTGGAAAGCGCCTTGTGTGTAAGCCATTGAATTACGGCTTCTTGTTTTGTGTGTCTTTGGGATGACGGGCGTTTCACGAGATAATCTATTGTTACACCAGTCTCGGGAGAGAGGCGTCTTGCCCACGAGAGTTTACCCATCGTGGAGTCAAGGATAGTTTCATCTATCTCCATGACTGCTCTTACAGTTGAGCCGGAAGGGCCTTTGATACGGCCGGCTGCATCCATGAGAGAGCAGGAGGCCTTGGGTACATTGGATAGGTTCTCTAAAGACCCTATCCAATCTAGACCGATTTCTTTGGCATCATACATTTGTATGGAGCCAGAATCTATTTATATCGTGCATTTAACTTGTGGTATTTCTGCGTTTTCTTGATTTGTTTTTTAATGTCTTATTTTTGCGAGCACGGGACTGCTTAGTTTTGCGTGTTTGGGATTCAGGGGATTTAGAACGGCGACGGAGTTTTCGGGAGCCGCCTGGTGCCACAATACGCTTTCTAGGATTAGATAAGTTAATTATATCTTGGTATTGCATAGGGCTGGTGGTCCATTTAATTTTCGTAATATCAATTCCCGAACCTGGAGTTGCATAGACGCTTTGAATAATTGGAGTGAATCTTAGAGTTGGAATTTTTGGGTATATCCAATGTTTATCATCAGCATTAAAATATGCATAAAATATCACTCTTTCAAAATGTATTATTGTTCCACGTGCATCCTTTTTTTCAAAATTAGCACGCATTGCGTTTATTGCCCACGGTGGTGGCTTATAAGAATATGCTCCTTCTTCCCACCCCGCGCATCGTGGAAACATTAACCCCCCTTTAGCTGTTAATGTACCAAATTGTTTACTACTAAGGATAGCATGTGAGGGCCAGCCACCATATCTAGGATCCTGTAATCTAAAACCTGGAGCTTTTGTAAAACCATCGCATTCTACATCAAATGTTGTAAGATTTGAACACCGTTCAAACTCTTCTGGTGTCTGAAATTGCATATCATTATGAACTCGCGCATCAAAAAAGACATTTCTATGATATGTTCTGCCATCTCCTAGTGCCTCATTATATCTCCACTTTTTTCCAATCACCTCACCATCTTCAGCACTGCAAGGATCTTTATATACGGGTTTTCCATTAGCGTCTGGCTGTACACCAAATCTGCCGTCTCGGTGTGATCCCCTTATTTTACTATCATATTGTTCAGGAGAACGCTTATATAATCTTAATATTTCCCCAAAGGTAAAACGATAATTAGATGCTTCACCCCTCCACTTAGCCTCATCTTGAAAACAAGGATGAACAAAATATAATGGATTTAATGTATCATTTGGCATTTCTACAAGTGATCCAAACAAGCTTTCAAGAGCTGGATGTCTATATTGGCTTTTAATTGTAGTTGAACTACGATTATCAATTTTTTCATACCTAATATTAAATCCATCTACTGGCGGGTTAAGTGAAACCTTTTGCCAGCGGTAAGTAGTGTCTTGGGGTAAAACTAATTTATCAATCATAGCTGAGGAGAATACAGTCTCAGGTGGTATAATTACTAAATTATCAAGTCCTCTACACCTGCTTACAAATGGCGGTGGTGGCGGCGGTGGTGGCGGTGGTGGT
>SXGQ01146639.1_pt1 | contig 11907 bp, 13 predicted proteins | sample 3178371 | NCBI WGS metagenome assembly SXGQ01 (sample SAMN11356859, study PRJNA531348) | freshwater metagenome | isolation source: freshwater sample F1-20 | place: China: Fuxian Lake, Yuxi | collected 2017-12-25 | reverse complement strand
TTTTCTATGACTTCCCTGCTATACTTGCCATGTTTAAAAGCATTCTTATTACCCTTTGGAGCACCATCGCCAGTTCCTCCGTGCATCCTACAACGTTTTTTGCCGTTAACTTTCCTTGCCTGACAAAAAGTACTCTTTCCCCTGCGGGTTCTAGCTAAACACCTATTTTCTTCCTTAATTTGCATGGGGTTGTTACTCATATTTTATTCCCTTCCCCTATTTCTTTACCCCCTCCCTCTAAGCTTGGGGCATTCTTTGTAACATTTCCAATAATAGCCTGACCGCCTGAATTAATATGTACGTGTTCAACTGTCATCTTTTGTTGCCCTTTACCACGATAGCGGTTTAATGCTTCCATCTGCATCATAAACGTACGGCTTAATTTATTGGCACAGCTTGACATCTGATTTATTATATCAATGTGTCCGTTTTGAGCAACTATTCTAAAACAATCCATTGTTGCGTGATGAGTTGCTATCATTTGAACCGCAAGCATTCCTTCTATCTGGTCTTTCGGATTTATCCCCGCAAGTTCAGTAAATATTTTTATTACAGTATCGCCGATACCCTCTTTGCTCAGATCATAATCACGGCAAGACTTTTTTAATTGGTTATATACCATTTTCCCATAAAGCTTAACATCCTTATTGCTACCCGCTAGTAAACCGACTGTTTCGTAAATCACATCGTTTGTAGATTTTACGATTGCCTCTAGTTCCTGCCGTTCTGATACCGATAAACTGGTTTTATCTTTTTTTACAGGTTTTTCTTCTTTAACTTTTTTGCTCATAACACCCCCAGTTCTCTTAATTTTGATCCAATTTTCGTGTAGGTTATTATTGAAGAGGCATCACCCCTAGTTAGGCTATTGCTTGTTTTATAAATTGGGTGCAGTATGTTTAATTGCCTCTCGGTCGGTTTCTCATTCCGCCACTTAGCACTCTTCATCGCTGTTTCTTCTTTTTCATAAAGGCTTAAGAAGTCATTGGCAACAGCTATAGCCTCAAGTTTTCCGCCTTGGTAGATTACTCTTGTGGGAATATCTGGAACAGAATCGTGGTTCATAAAGTTTTTCTGTTGAGCTCCGCCAACAGATACCCATATATCTCCTTTTCTGTGAACATAAGACCAAGTATTAAACCCTGATGCAAGTAAACTATTCTCTTCAAATTCCGTAAAATGAAAATTTACACGTTCTAATAATTCTATCTCTGCCATCTCGAATTTTGAGAGAATAGTTTTAGCCTTTTGATTCTTATCGTCTGACTGCTCTTGCTCTACTAGGTCAGCATTACATAACGGGCATTCTTCCGCTTCTTTTGGTATTTTCTTTTTACATAACGGGCAAATTTTAAAACCTTTATTTTTGCTGCTTAGGTTAATCATCTGGTCAAGAGAGCCGTGTAGCATAGTAGAAATGCCAAAATCCAGTACAACGCAGTCTTTCTTAATGATGTCAGGATAAATTACTGGGTCTATCGTTCTAAGCCCCCTACCTATCATCTGGATCATTGTTGACTTAAAAGACGATTGTCGTAGTAAAACCACGCAACTAATAGGCGGATAATCCCACCCTTCCGTTAGTACCGCTACGTTGACGATAACCTGTATCATGCCTTTAGTCATATTCTTAAATACAAGGCTTCTCTGCTCCTTTGTCATTTCCCCAGTAATTAAAGCCGCTGGTATGCTAGAAGTATTAAAGCTGTTAGTTACATTCCTTGCATGAGCTATATTAGAGCAGAATACTACTGTTTTGCGGTCTCCTGCTTTTTCTCGCCAGTGCCTTATTACTTCACTATTTAGCGGCTCGCTGTCCAAAATGGAGGCTACCTCGTCATCGCTATAATCCCCTTTGCCCCGAGTTTTCAATGCCTTAAGCTTTTCTGTAACATTACCCATATCAATAGCAAAGGTTACTGGTCTGACCAGATTACCGCTAAGAATAAGCTCACCTATTTTTATCTGATCGCAGCAATTATTAAACACCTCGCCTAAACTGCTTTTATCACCTCGCTCGGGTGTCGCCGTTACTCCTAGGATTTTAAGATTAGGGTTAGCTTGATAGGCATGCTCAAGAATATTTTTATAACTTGGAGCTGTTACGTGATGAGCTTCATCAACCACCAGCAAATCAACTAGCGGCATTTCCTTAAGGTTATTTTCTCTTGAAAGGGTCTGTACCATAGCAAACGTTACGTTTCCGTCCCATGACTTGCCGTAGCTGTCAACAATGCTGGTAGAAATAGCGGGATTGAACCACTTAAATTTTTCTTCATTCTGAGCGGTTAATTCATCCCTGTGGGCAAGTACGCATGCTTTTAGGTTAGGATTCTGCTTGTGCATTTCACCTATTACGGCAGAAAGCATTATCGTCTTACCTGCCCCTGTAGGTGCCACTCCCAGCGTATTATCATTATCCGCTAGAGCTACCATACACTTATCTACAAATTCCTGCTGACGACTACGTAGCAACATGATGTTAGCTCAAGTTGGTTATTCCACTTGGGACAGACTCTCGGTTATCGTTGGATATTGTCATATCCTCTGTTACAAAATAACGAAAGAATATATCCATTGCCCAAGGCTCTCTTGCCTGCACTGACTTCCATAGCAATTTGTAAGCCCTAACACTATCCCTTGCTACCATATCCTTGATATTTAGGCTAATTAGCTTCGGTCTTCCCTTAGGATTACCTGATTTCCCTTTCTTGAACTTCATAAGCAAAAACCTGCTGTTTTATTACAAATTATAGCATATTTTAGCTAATAAAACAAATATTTATACCTGTTTTTCCTATTATTTATAAGCTTTTGGAGGGTTTTTTATAATAAAACTAGTTACTCAGATTTTGCTTTTGGCCCTCTTGCGAAGCCAACGCAATCTACTGTTGATAAATGGGAAGAAGGTGAAATGCTTATAACACTGAAAACAACAAGGGGGTACGTCCTAACTAAAATTTAAAAATTAATATTACAATAATGATTATTAGTAACCAATAAATAGATAGTTGTTTAGAATTTGATTCAGTAATATTTAAATTAATTTTAGTTAAATAGGATATAATATCGTTTAAAGTAGATTCACTTACACGTTCCTTTACGCTGATCATAGGTGTTTCACTATATTGTTTATTAGTAAGAATTTCTTGTTGCACATATATTTGAAATTCATGTTTATATAGCTCAGAAGAAATTTTAAAGTAATCACCCAATAAAATTTCCTTATTCAATAGCTTTTTTGTGGATTTTAAAATCTTATATTCATATAGGATACTATTCCATAGCAAGTAGAATCCTTTTACTACAGAACTTTTATTAACACTAATTAAATTTATACTAATATATAATGATTCTACATTTCGTTTTTCTACTAAATTTACTAATTCATCATATTTCAATTTGTAATAATAAAGATTAATAGCAATATAATTTTCATGTTTGCCCTTATCTTTCAACACTTGTCCTCTTCCAAAATCAACTTGGAATCCTTCATCTTTGACCAAGTCAACGGGATAAATGTTTATATAAGCTACCCTAATATGATAACTACTGTTAAAATGCTTAATATTATTGTGTATACTACCAGTACACCCAATACAATTACCAGTAATTAAAAAATTACCTTCTAAATGTGATTTAAACGATTTGGCGTTTTTAATTGTATTTACTGTAATATTTAAACTATGGTTTCCTACTGTATTTTCTTCTGTAAGAAGTTCGTATCTTGATAAATTATTTGTTTCATCAGTTTCTTCCAAATATATTTTCCTATCCCCTTTTATAACTTTAGTTATCATTTTTAACCTTATTTAGAAATTTTATCTTGCAAACGCAAAACCTCGGGTGTGAACCCGAGGATGTAGTAAACCCTGAATCTTCGTTGTAAGATAAAGGGTAGGCGCAGCTTGTACTCGGCTGTAAAGCCGACTAGATACCACGGGTTTACACCCGTGGAGGTTCACAAATATAAACCTATAATAAGCTTTTTAATACAAGTTCTTTTAATGAAGTTTCTTTATCCAAGTGTTACAAACTTGTAACCATTGAAATAAAAGGGATAGGAACAAAATAACATTTCTTATCCCTCCTGTCTAGGAGGCCATTACTATTAACTACTTCAGTTATTCTATGATATTCCCTATAGGGATTCTGGACTGTAATAATTCATTATACCCCTTTTTATAGACTAAGAGTACTCGGTTAACATTAACCAGAAAAGCTATTTTTGTTCCGATTCGCCATTTAATCCCATTTTATTTAATGACAAAAGTTCTTGTTTTTTTATAGGGTGCAAAAAACCCCTTACCCCTAGTTTTCATTACCAAAAGTTAATTATCAGAGTCCGTATATAGAATATTCAATTTCATTGTATTTCGTTGATATTTTCAATGGAAAGCTCATTTTTATTTCCCTGCATTTGCCTGATATTTGCAGGCAACTTTATTTCCATAGGCTTAACTCTTGCCATCTATTCCCGATTAATGCCGTTTATTTATCGGCAAGCTTATCAAGCATCAAAGTACTGGCTTAATCGTTAAAATTTGTCCAGTCTGGAATATGTCTCTTGAAATAATTAAATTCTGGATAATACTCAAAAAAGATGCTTCCTCCAGTTTTACCATTTCTATTTTTTAATATTTTTAATTCTATTTTTCTTGGATTGTCGCTTTTTGCCTTTTCTACGTCAAAATCTTGTCCTTCAACCCCCTTTAATTGCAGACCGAATAATACGTCTGCCGAGTATTCTATTCCCCCGCTTTCTTTAAAACCCGTCATACCAATTGATTTATCATAACTAGACCGATTAAGACTACTGATAGCTAATACTGGAGTTTTAAAATCTCTACTAATACGTTTTAGCTCCATTACTGTTTTATCCATACTTTGCTTCTCAGTTACTTTGTCGTAAGGAGCGGTAATTTGTAGATAGTCAATTATTACTATTGGGGCAGTACTAGTAAATTGTTGGTGCATCTTCACCATGTCTCTAATCTCTGTTGCTCCTATATTACCTAATCCTTCAATTATCCATAACTTTTTTGAATGATTTTCATAGTTCTTAGTTGCTTCTTCAATAACTCCTTTTTGTTGATCGGAATATCCGTTATATTTGCTTCCTACGGTAATGTCTCTTGTTGTTCTTGCTAAAGTTTGTACTAATTCTTGTTTAAATGAATCAGAATCATTATTATTACAAAGCAATAAAGTATGCCTACTGATACTCTTCGCCATAATTTCATACCTAGACATCTCGAGAGAAATATATAAAACGTCATGACCTTGAGAAGAAAGGTAATCGGCAATTTGAATTGCAAATGTGGTTTTTCCTAACGAACTGATAGCTCCTAGAATATATAACCCGTCATATAAACCGCCGTCTAGATAGTCATCAAGGTTTGTAAACCCAGTGGAAATTACTTTTTTATATCTTCCAGAATTAACCCATTCCTTAAATAAAGAAATATGACTACTTACGTTAGTCTCAATATACTCCGCTTTTTTTATCTCCGTTTCTTCTAACTTTGCTTGTACTCCTGTGCTAATCCAGTCTTCTAAGCTAGATAAAGCTTTCTTTATTTCATTTTTAAAACCGACCTTGTCTTTAACTAGAAACTCGTTAGCGTCCTTGTAAGTCCCGCAAAATTTATTGGGAATAAAAAAGTTTATATTAGAATTGAGATTAGAAATTTCGGTTAACCCTTCTTGCAAAGCAGAAACAGCTTTTATTCCAACATCATCACTATCCAGCACTATAATCAGGGAACAATTATTAGATAATTCTTTTATTTTTTTTAAAAAGCTTCTCGTATTTGACGCGCTGCCAAGAGATACCGCATTGTAACCTAATTCAAGGAAACTAAGGGCGTCAAATTCTCCCTCCGTTACAAAACAAGGCAATTCTTGTTTTAATAATTCCACGTTGAATATATTTACGCCCCCCTCCTTGGTTTTAGAATATTTTTTCTGGTCATCAGTTAATTCATCCCTTATATCACGAGTGGCATAGCTATAATCGCTTGTCGGAACAATTACCCGTGGCGTCTTAGGCAAATTCTTATTCTTTATTAACCCTTTTGGGCTTTGCCATTCCTTTACATAACCAAGTCCATATTTCATAGCTGTTTCTTGGCTAATACCCCGTTTTTCTAAATATTTTGTGCAATCTGGGTCAGATAAGTTCTTTTGAGTTTCAATAAAGAATTGCGTGTAATCAGTTCCCGTGTCCCTTACTTCATCGGGTAAACTATCAATGGTATTTTTCCCTGTAAGTTTTTCTGCAAGAAAAGATAGTCGCTTTATATTATCTATCGAAATACCTAGCCAATTATAGACCCCATCAAATACCTCTTTGGAGTTCGGAGTTAAATTGTGTTTAATTGCATATAAATCAAATATGTCATAATCGGCATTGCAAGAGAAACAATGTACTTTAAGTCTTCCACTATCGTAACTCATACTAGGTTTTTTATCCTCATGAGCGCCGCTAACACAACGAAAGTTTGTTCTAGCTGACTTAACACTAAATTGTGATGTTAGATATTCTTCTATTCTAGCTTTTGCGTAATCTTTTTTAGAGTCGTAATACATATTATTAATCCATTAATTTATTTTTAAACCTATAAAAAGAAGTTCCTGAGAATTTCTTTTTTAGAGGTCTCTTTATAACACATCCAGCATTCGTAAGAATTGCTGGATTGTTTGCTTAATCTTCTTAATCTTCTTAAGCGTTTTTGGTAAAATTTATATTGCCTTGTATCCCTTATATTTACTATGATTACAGGAATAGAAAAAAAAAATTTAGTGCATCGATACCCCCCAATTAGTGCATCGATACCCCCCAATTAGTGCATCGATACCCCCCAATTTCAAACTAAAAGTTTTGATATTTATTTTTATTTAACTAATAGTTGTTTTTACTATACTTATGAAAATTTTTGTTATAAAAATGAAACTTCCTGTTGCTTTTATGTAAGAGGGGTTATATATTGAAAAAAATAACAAACTTACCTATCCAATTATGAAACAAATTACGCTTGATAAGAAAACAGAGTTAAATATACTGCCGTCTGGATTAACGGATAATCTGTATAGTGATTTTATAAGATTTTTGGATGCTAAACCAAAGACAATAGCTACTTATACCAGAGCTATAAGGCAGTTTTATAATTTTATCAAGGCAAGGGATATTACTCACCCGACCCGTGAGACTATTTTGGATTTTAGGAAATGGCTAATCCAGAAGAATAAGCCTACAACAGTGCAAAATTATATTGTTACAGTAAGGTTATTTTTTAGATGGTTGGAACAGCAAGGTTTTTATAAAAATATAGCAGATAAGGTTAAGTCGCCAGTTATAAGTAAGGAGCATAAAAAGGATTATCTTACCAGCAAGCAGGTTAAGGCTTTGCTTAACAATATCAAATCGGATAAAAGCGAGCAGGGGCTTAGGGATTACGCCATAATTGCTACTATGGTTGTTGGCGGTCTTAGAACAATAGAAATTGTCCGTAGTGATATATCGGATTTGCGGAATGTTGGGGATGATGCGGTGTTATTTATTCAAGGTAAGGGCAGGGATGAGAAAACCGATTATATAAAACTTCCTTTCCACGTAGAGAATGCAATTAGGGAATACTTAAAATCAAGAAAGATAGTTGATGAGCAAGAGCCTTTATTTGTTAGCACAAGTAATAATAATTTTGGTTCTCGGTTAACTACCAGATCAATTAGCGGGATAGTTAAAAGTAGGTTAAAGCAGGTGGGGCTTAACTCTTCTATGCTAACCGCTCACTCACTGCGTCATACGGCAGGCACGCTTAGCTTACTAAACGGCGGAACTATAGAAGAGACGCAGCAGTTACTAAGACACACCAACATAAATACTACCATGATTTACTTGCACCACATAGACAGGGCAAAGAACAGAAGTGAAGAATTGATTGCCAATGCGATTTTTTAATTTTATATAAGAGGGATTTTTAGCATGTTAGACATTAAAGTATATTCATTAAAGGAAGCCAGTAAGATTTTAGGGGTTACAGAAAGGACGCTTTATAATTATATAAAAGCTGGTAGGATGAAAGTTCAGAAAATAGGGGGTAAGTGGATAATAACAGAGGAGAATCTGAAGAAATTCATTAAGGGGGAGTTGTAGGGTCAACTTCCGCAAATAATCCTTAGCAGAAGTTGAAATAAACAAAAATCAATCAATTTAAATCGGCATGAATCATAAAATCAGGAAGTTATTAGATAAAAAAAAAATAACAGGCGAAGAGTTAGGTAAGGCTTACATCATAAATCGTACGCAAGAAGCGATTAATGGTGAATTGATCTTGACTGATGAAGAGCTGAAAATTCTGTCGGCTAAAGTAATAGATTCATTAGAAATAAATCAGGCTAGTGCTTATATTGAATGTTATAATTGGCTCGATCGTGCACATTTAATCTCGGAAAAATATTATGAGTATTTTTTTGTTGGGCTCTCTATATTGTACCTTAAATTGGAGTATACCGCAGATTCAGAACAAGGATTTAATCGCCTAAACAAGATGACAGAAAGCATAAGAAAGGAGGATAGTGATTACCAGCGGTTAAAAACTTTTACCGAAAATATTTTAACTGCCGTTTCAGTATTTAGCCAAGTAGAAACTAGAGAACATTTAAAATTTATGCAGAATGCTAGGAGCATAGTGAAGGTGGGTCTATCAAATATATTGAGCTATAACAAAGCTGTCGACCTATTAGCTGATTTTTTCAAAATCCCGGAAATTTTACAGGTTTTGAAAATAAAAACTGAAAAGCTATTTACCGGTATTGATATGTTAAATGACCAAATAGTTTTGGTAAGCAATTTCTTGTATGGCTCCGAAGATGAAATCGCAAAAAAAACTAGAATCTTGGATGATATTTATCCAGTAATCAACATTCCAGATTTTGAACCTACAGAAGCTGCAATAAAAAAAGCATCGAAATCAATTAATGATAGTATTTTAAGCTATAATTCTTATGAAATTATAAAAATTCTAAATTCTAAAAAGTAATAATGAGTAAAAAACATACTCTTCCAGTTTCTGTTGTAGATGTTAAGCAAGATGAACAGATACTTAATCCTCATTTATCTACCATTAATACTAATGCCTTTAACCAACTTTCTCGTCTAAAACCATCTGTTTATGATTTAAATCCAATTACAGGAGCTGCGATATTTCGGCACAAGAATACTGTAGTTCGTATACTTGATTTTAAAAACCTGCCTACAAAAACTATTAGTCATACCGCTATTTATTTACTCCAAGCTTTGATTATGGAGTTTAATTTTACAGGAAGAGCCTCAAAAATTATTACATTACATATAAAAAAATATATAGGATTAAGAGGGTTGACAGATAAAAAAGCAGTAATTGAACAAATAAACAAGGATTTAGATTTACTTCATCGCTATATAATAACTTACCAAAATAAGAAGGTTAAAAGTAAAAAAAAATGCGATCAAAATTTCTTTGATATAAGTCTTTGTCAGGGGAAAGGTATTGAAGGGCAATATATTTTATTCCACTTGTCTGATTTTTTTTATGAGTATTTGACTGATGCTTATATAATGTCTGTACATCCAGATGCTTTTAGACTTGACCCAAAAACTTCTTCTTTTCCTTTATTATTTTGCATATATTCTCATTTTAATATGAATTATGGTAAAAAAAACTCTCATATAATTTCTGTAAAAACTTTGCTAGAAGCATGCTCTAAAATCCCTACAAAAGAAAAAGCTTACCCCCAACTTTCACAAAGAATAATAGAACCATTTCAACGGGATATGGAAGCTTTAGAATTTTGTATGGAGTGGGAATATTGTAATCCACTTGGAGCTGTATTAACTGATGACCAATGTAGTAATTGGAATTATGACACTTGGATTGAATTTAATATAAAATTTAAAATAATTGATCATCCTTTAAAAGATGCTGTACGACAAAAACGGATTAAAAAAGTAAAAAAATAAGTGCTTCCTAAGTTTATTTAATTAACTTTGTATTTGTTCAATAACAACTCTATCGCCTCCTCCATTAACTCGGGAGCTTTCTTGCCTTTAGCTATTTTTTGCTCAAATACGAGCTTATCAAATGCTAGGCTATATGAATCCTGAATATAAATGCTCTTAATATGTCGAACTGGAGCAGGTTTTTTTGTGGTTTTTACGAGTAGCGGAGCATTATTGTTAGTAGTAGTTCCGGTTTTAGCTAACTCGCTTGCTCTTGCGTTTTCTTCGTCTATCCAGTTATTAATCATTATTTTTTACTTCCTCGTTTTCAATTAAGATGTTTGCTAGAATTTTATTGATTTCTATTCTTCGTTCCTTGATTTTGTATGCCTTATTCATCTTTGGGTCAAAGATTGTCATATACTCGCTAGCTGCACGGCTAAATACTCCGCTGGCAGCAATAGCGTAAGCACCTTTACTCTTGAGGTAGTCCATAGTTTCCTTTTCACTGGCTCTATGTTCCTGTCCATCGGTTACTACAGTGATTATTCTTTTCTCCAGCAACTCTGCTCTTCTATAAGCGTCAATATAAGTAGCATATTGGTCTCTCGCTGGTTTAAGAGGCATTACGATTAAATTGTTAGCAGGAACTTCCCAGTCGCTAGCCTGATGGTCAAATATAACTATATCTACTTCCGGGCGATTGCTTGGTACGCTGTCAATAACTTCAAAAGGCAAGTTGCCTGACTTGTAGTATAATAATGAAGTTCCTTGAGGGTCTTGGCAAATAACCAGAGGTTTTAAACCTAGCTCTACGGATGCAGCGGCAAGGTTAATTGCAAGTGTACTTTTACCTTGTCCCCCTTTGGGATTCCATATACTAACTAATTTAATGAGTTTCATAGTTATTAATTTATTATATTTAATAATATATATAATACATAGTTATTAAAATCAATAACTAAATAATAAATAGTTCTTGATTATCGTTATTAATTCTATTAGCTTGAAAGCTGTTAGTGATACTTCAGAATATCATTTAGCAATCTAAGATTCATATTTAAAACCTTTTAAGCTTTATGCTAGGGGTGTGTTATTCCATAAACGCCTCTGGCGTGAAGTTTAACACGGATTGTTATTTATAATAATTTTCTGAAGCCCCTAGCACCATTTTCAATAAAGCTATGAGGTTAATATGAGTAATAATCACAATAATCTATGGAAATTGCACGAATTACCAAGTCATGATGCCAGATTATTCCTAGATATCATTGTTGCAAACGCCAAGTATAATAAAATACAAGCTATTCAGTATAGAGACGAGACTGTATTTGTAATATCGGAAGAACAGTATAAGAAGCTAATTAATAGCTAGCATTTATTGTAATGTTGAGCGTTATAGTTTCTGTTATGGTCTATGTAGTCAAGCAATATATTTGTCAGGACGTAGTTAAGTGGCAGCATATAGTTTATATAATGGTAATTATGCTCTATACAAAGCCAGTTCTTGAGCAAGCTATAAATAGGCTTGTTAGTTTTAATTAATAGCTAAAATAACACTATCCTAAAATAAAGTTTATAATTTTAGTTAAAAATCATTTTTATAACTGAATTTAATTTGCTTTTCTAATTACTAAGATTAATTAAATATTGGTTATTGGTTAATGATAGCAGAGCAAACAAGTCTTACAAGAGAACAGAAAGAAGCAGTTGGCTTATTATCTATAGGCACGATGCTTGAGTATTTTGACCTCATGTTATACGTTCACATGGCAGTACTTCTTAATGAGCTATTTTTCCCTAAAACTGATGCCCATACAACAGCTTTATTATCTGCTTTTGCTTTTTGTTCAAGCTTTATCTTCCGCCCTTTTGCTGCATTATTATTTGGATGGTTAGGGGATAATATTGGAAGAAAGGCTACT
>SXGQ01086446.1_pt1 | contig 11908 bp, 11 predicted proteins | sample 3178371 | NCBI WGS metagenome assembly SXGQ01 (sample SAMN11356859, study PRJNA531348) | freshwater metagenome | isolation source: freshwater sample F1-20 | place: China: Fuxian Lake, Yuxi | collected 2017-12-25 | reverse complement strand
GTCTGCACGTCGACCAACGCCCGAGCGGTGCTCGAGTGGGCGTTCACGCAGGGCGACAAGGTGCTCTTCTTCCCTGACCAGCACCTCGGCCGCAACACCGGCGTCGCCATGGGCTACGACCTCGACGAGATGCGACTGTGGAACCCCCGCCTCGAGCTCGGCGGGCTCACCGAAGCCGACGCCAAGGATGCGACGTTTCTGCTCTGGAAGGGCCACTGCAGCATCCACCAGCGGTTCTCGGCGGAGCAGGTCGCAGCGTTCCGTGCCGAGCACCCCGACGGGCTTGTGGTCGTGCATCCCGAGGCACCCTACGAGGCGGTGCAGGTCGCCGATGTGGTCGGCTCCACCGACCTGATCATCAAGACGGTCGAGGCGGCCGCACCCGGCTCGACCATCGCCATCGGTACCGAGATACACCTCGTGAACCGACTGGCGCAGGAACACCCTGACAAGACGGTCGTGTCGCTCGACCCGCTCATCTGCCCCTGCTCGACCATGAACCGCATCGACCTCCCGCACCTCGCCTGGGTGCTCGAGGAGCTGGTCGCCGGCCGCGTGCAGAACCGGATCGCGGTCGACGGCGACACCACGCAATGGGCGAACCTCGCGCTTCAGCGGATGCTCGACATCACCGCCGCCTCCGAGATCTGACGGCTGCCAATACCAGTCGATCGACAACCTCCACCGCTCGAGGCGGCTGCTGCACGGCGAGGGCGAGCGCGCGTAGCGACGCCGCAGCCAGAGCAGCCGCGAAGCTGCTCGACGTCCAGTGCAGGGCGGCGAACCGCATCGTGCCCTCCCACCAGACGAGCTCACGACCCCAACGGTTCGCCGACGATTCGCCACTCGCGTGGTGCGCCCACGTCGGGGGAAGGCTCCAGAGGGTCCATCCGGCGGCTCTGAGACGAACACAGAGATCGAGATCTTCGCCGTAGAGGAAGAACGACTCATCGAATCCACCGACGGAGTCGAACGCCTCGCGGCGCACGAGGAGCATGGTGGCAGCGAGGGACTCCACCGCCACGGGATGCAGGGGTCCCCGGTCGACGTGGTCTGCGAGGACGCGGAGGCGTCGCGCGGCATGCCGGACCGGCCGCAGGCGGAGGAACGTTCGGAGGCGCAGCAGACGGCCCCACAGGTGGACTGCTCCTAAGATGCGGCCGGCGCTCCGCTCAGGCGCACCGTCGGCCTCCGATCGGATCACCCCCTGGACGGCGCCGGCGCCGGGGTGTTCCTCGAAGAAGGCGACGGCGTGCGTCACGGCACCGGGCACGGGTTCCAGATCAGGGTTGATCAGCAGCACAAGGCTCGCGGTGGTTTGTGCGACGCCGTTGTTCTGGCCGGCACCGAACCCAGGGTTTGACGGGTCGATGATGACGCTGGCCCCGTGGGCCCGTGCGACGTCTGCGCTGCCATCGTTCCCGTGGTCCACGACCACCACCGAGTCGATGGCCGACTCGGCGAACACGCGCGGGAGCAGGCGCTCGAGCCGGTCTGCGCTCTCGTACGCGACGACCACCGCATCGACGCCCGTCAACCGTTTACACCCTCGTAGTGGCGGTGGCGCCAGAGGAACTCGGCGACCGCCTTGGCGTGAGCAAGGCCGCGCCGCGTCAACAGGCGCCGGTTCCGCCGCCGCGGCGGGTGGTCACATGCCGCATCCTGGCACTGCACGACACGCCATCCCGCTTCGCGGAGGCGCATGCAGAAGTCCGCGTCCTCGGGACCGTAGAACCAGCGCTCGTCGATGCCGCCGACGGCGTCGTATGCGTCGCGGCGGAAGAGCTGGCATGCACCGATGACGAAATCGACGTCCCAACGGTTCGATCGGGTGTCGCGTGTCGAGCCGTACGAGGCACTCCACCCCAGCACCCGACGGACCTTCCGGTACAGCGTGGGAGCCGCTCCCCCGCTGTCCTCTGGGCGTTGGCCCGAGAACACCGGCCCGGTGAGGCCGACGCCGGAGACCGCCCCCGCGTCGGCGAGGACGGCGAGCGTCCGACGGTGCAGAACCGCGTCCGAGTCCAGGAGGCACACGAGGCTCGCGGTTCCCGCGCGGACGCCGATGTTGCGACCGCGAGACACGCCGACGTTCGACTCGAGTCGCACGAGCGCCACGCGCGGGTCCACCACGACCTCTGCAGGCGGATCGGAGCCGTTGTCGACAACGACGATGGTGGCGCGAACATCCTCGCTGTCGAGCGCAGACCGAACCGCGCGTTCGAGCAACGCACCATCGTTCCAGGTCAGGATGACGACATCGACATCCGGGAGCGTCATCGGGCGCGGACGTTTCTGCCGAGGTTGGGATTGACACGGTGCGCCATCCAGGAGAGCGACCGTGACCCGAAGAGCAGTCCTTGGTACAGGGCCAGTCGCGCGCGATGAAGAGCACCACCGCTCGGGTGGGTCCTCCAGTAGGTGTTGGTATCGCCACTGAACTGCGGCGCTTCCTGAGCGGTGTAGTAATAGGTGGCTACGCTCCGCCGGACGGTTCCCTCACGTACCGGGTTAGTGAAGCCGTGCACGGAGTCGTGGTCCGTTCGGAAAACGACCAGTCGGCCGAGCCGGGGTTCAACCCGCACCTCAGCCTCGCCGGACTCCGTCCCGATCAGCTCGAGCTCGCCTCCATCGTTCTCTCGCCAGCAGTCGTTCAGGTACAGGATCGCATTGATCCGTCGGAAAAGCGCGAGGCGGCGGTAGTGGTGGAAGTCGGTGTGAGGGGTCAATGTCCCGCCGGCTGCTGTGCAGTGCAGCCCGCCGCCTTCCAGGTGCGGGTCCGGAACGAGGTGGTCGATCCCCGTGAGTTCCTGGAGCCACTCGAGCATCGCCGGACGGTTCATCTCATCGAGCAGCCGCTGCAGCGGCGGCGGTAGCGCCTCGATGTCGGAGCAGATGTGCTTCCTCGGCTGGTACTCGTCGCCGTAGCGCTTCCATCCGGTCCACGACGTCGGCGGGAACGCCTCGACCGCTGCCGCAGCCTCGTCGTCATCGAGCACGTCGTCGATGACGATGTGCGGGAAGGGCCCCGCATTCATGAAGCGGTCCGAATCAGGATGCGGTAGCTGCACGAGCCGGTTCTCCCCTTCGAGCATCGTTGTTCACGGTTTCGCGGCGGTCGTCCGCCTGCGCCGTCCCGGCGGGACGCGCTACGCCGGTCGCCGTGCAACGGCGGTCAGCTGTATCGGCATAAGCGGGCGGCCCGGGGTCTCAAGCTGGTCGAGCGAAACCAGATCGAAGTCGGTGAGGAGAGCGCGCAGGCCGTGCTCGGTGAACCGCCAGCAATCCGGAAGCGGCCCGTGCACGCGAAAGTTGAACGGCACGGTGATAGCGAGAATGCCGCCGGGACGTAACATGCGGCGCATCTCCGCGACCGCATCGAAGGGCTGCAACGTGTGCTCGAGCACCTCCGTGCAGACGATGCAGTCGAAGCGCTGATCGGGCACGGCGGCGTTGTGCTGGGTGATGTCGCCGATGTAGGTCGCCCCCGAGGATTCATCCAGGTCCAGGGTCTCCAAGCGCACCGACGACGGGAGGAACGGCCGGATCCCAGCATGATCTTGCGGGGCTACATCGAGGACGACGGCACCCTCGCCGACCACGTGCTCGGCGATCGACCACAGGAACAGCTCGACGTTGCGCCTGATCGCAGCGAGGTGCTGCACGTCGACCGCTGCTGGTTCGACCGGCACGGTCATGAGCGGGGGTCGAGGAGCATCTCGACCATGCTGCTGTCGAACGTCGGGATCCCGACGGCAGCCGACACAGCAGCGCGCTCCCGGAAGGAGTCGTCGATCAGGATGCTCGACGGTCTCACGTGCACAGCCTTGTCCTCCATGTCGTCCTGGATGTGGATCACCTCATCGAACAGCTGGGCCAGTCGGTGGTGCCTGAGTGTGGACCCCAGATCGGCACGATGCCGCGTGACGAGCACCAGTCGGACACCTCGGTTGATGCACTGGTAGAGAAAGGCCGCAAGGCTCGCGTTCACCTGGCCTTCCACGATCAAGGTGTCGTCGAGGTCCACGTAAACGGCGTCGTACTGCAGGTCGTGCCGATATCGGTTCACCAGTGCGCGGTCGATCGACACCTCCACGTCGTGGGTCAGTATCCGCACCGGCGACCGGAGGTACTCATAGATGGTGAGCAGAGGGAAGTTGACTCCTCGCACGCGACTCAACGCCATCGTGCCCGCCACCCGAGGGGCCACTTCGAGCAGTGTCGGTCGACCATCCCGGTCCTCGCGTACTTGGTAGAACCACGCCCCGTGCAGATGGAGGCGATCGCCGATCCTGGCCGCCATCTCCTCGAACGATGTCTGGTCGTGCACGATGGTGCTCGACATGCTGATGCCGGCCCGGGTGCGAACGCGCTCGCGACCGGATGCGAAGAGAACGCCTCGCTCTCGATCGGAGAAGCAGTCCACGGTGTACTCCCGCCCCGGCAGGTACTCCATGACGAGGTCCGAGCCCGACTCCAGCAGCGCTCGGAGCTCGCGCGCATCATGAGCGAGCGCGGCGCCGCGCGAGCCCTGGCTCCGGTCAGGCTTGGCGAACACGGGCCACTGGTCGATGTCGGCGTGGTCGAGGATGCGTGGCACCGGCACCACGCCGGCGAGCGCCGCATAGGTACGTCTCTTCGAGCGCGTGACCTGACACGTGTCCACCGAGGGAGCGAGGACGACAGCGGGCAGGTCCTCGCGGCGTTCGGCGAGGGCGACGAGGACGTCGTCATGGGCAGGGAACACGAAGTCGATGCGCCACGTCGTCAGCACCCGGACCAGCTCCGTGCACCAGTCCGGCTCGTCGACGTTCGGCACGCGTACCCACTGGCGATAGGCGAAGGGACCGTGCGCGTCGTCCCCCGATCCGCCGCCGATGAGCTCGATGTCCCGAAGGTGGGAGAGCCCCCGTTGGATCTCGAGACCGATTTCCGTCCCGCCCGGAAGCACGAGCACGCGGTACGGCGGAACGGCTCTCACCGGCGCGAATCTAGCGATCGAGGGTATGCAGCAAGCCCATGCTGTGGCGGCTGCCCGCCATGCGACGAGCTAACGGGCCGTGCGTCGGCCGAGCGCACCTCCATCGACGCTCAGGACCTGCGCTGGGACGGAGCGGCGAGCACATCGGCGACGGCGCTTCCGACGCCTCTGCCGTAGCGGCGGTAGCCCTCGGGTTCGCGGAGGAGCTCGAGGACGCGCGGGATCCGACGGACGGTGCCGGACGGCAAGCGCTCCCGCCGTTCGAGGAACCGGAGCTTCGACGCAACGAGAGCTCGATCGCCGCCCTTGACCCACGCCTCCTCGTTCAGGCGCGCGCCGAGCATGCGGAACATCTCGAGCTCCGACCAGGCTGGTGCGCCGGGACGTCGGGCGAACCCCGAACGGATGCCTGGGCGGGGACCGACCCCGATCGCGTTCGACTCGTGTTGCCGATAGTCGAGCAGGGGGCGTGGGATGAGAGCGATCTCGCCCATGAGCGCGGCGAAGAGGAGCAACCAGTAGTCGTGCATGGCGCCCTCGGGGATGGGCAGCGCGCGCTCGACGACCTCACGGCGGAACAGCATCGAGTTGCCGGTGATCGGGTTCGTCCGGAGCAGCGCGCTGAGCGGAGCCTGCTCGAGTGCACCTGCGTTCGAGCGACTGAAGCCGGTCCTCTCCCAGTATGTCTGACCGAGTGGCCTGCCGTCCGTTGAGACGAGCCGGGCGTCCGAGCAGACCGCCATGACCTCGGCACTCGCCATCAGCGGCACCTGCGCCGCCAGCTTGTCGACATGCCACTCGTCGTCTTGGTCACAGAGCGCCACGAATGCGCTCGTCGCCGCTGCCAGGCCTCGTGTGAAGTTGGCAGCGATCCCGACCCGGGACGTGCCCCGCAGGATTCTGACCTTGAGGTCCGCAGGCGCATCGAGTTCGGTGATCAGCTCGATGGTCGAGTCGGTCGACGCATCGTCGGTGATCACGAGCTCGGAGGGTCGAAGGCGCTGACCGAGGATCGACAGGACCTGCCGGCGCACGAACGCAGCACCGTTGCACGTGCCCATCACCACGGACACCTCACCCATGCCGCAGCGATCCCTCGTCGGTGCCCGGTGGCGACCCGCGGGTCGCCGTGGCCCGAGGCTCCGGCCCTCGACTCAAGTATGTACCTCGCGTCGCTCGAGGGCTCGCCTCACCTCTCCTGCACCGTCCAAGGCCTGCGCGAGGATCCCGCCGATCACGTCCGCGTCCTCCACCGAGACGGATGTCCCCGTCGGTAACACCATCGTCCTGCGGACGAGTCGTTCGGTCTCCGGGAGGAGCAGGTGGCTGTGCGGGTAGACGGATCGGTAAGGCTCCATGCGATGGACACCGGGGTAGAAGTAACGACGTGCCCGGACGTTCTCCGCCCACAGCACGGCCACCAGCTCGTCCCGGGTGAGGCCGGCTGCCTCGGCGTTCACGTCGAGCACGACGTACTGGTAATTCCAACCGTTCAGGCTCGCCGGTTCGACGAGCCGGACCCCAGGGAGCCCCTCGAGCACCCGCCGGTAGCGATCGAAGACCTGACGGTTGTGCTCGACGAACTCGTCCAAGGCGTCGAGGTTTGTGAGCCCCATGGCGGCGGCTGGCTCCGCCATCTTTCCGTTCGTGCCGAGGTAGGTCACCTGGTCGAAGTCGACGAACCCGAAGTTGCGCATGAGTTTGATGCGCTCGGCGAGCGCGTCGTCGTTCGTCACGACAGCACCACCCTCGAACGCGTTCAGAAACTTCGTCGCGTGGAAGCTCAGAACTGCTGCGTCCCCGAAGTTGCCAATGGGAGTGCCACGGTGGAGGCAGCCGAACGCATGCGCAGCATCGAAGAGCAGACGCAGATCGTTCCTCTCGGCGATCACCTCGAGCGCGGCGGTGTCACACGGGAACCCCCAGATGTGAACGCCGAGGATGCCCGTGGTGCGCGGGGTGATGTGACGTTCGATCCGGCCAGGATCGATGACGTGCGTCGTGGGATCGACATCGCAGAAGACCGGCGTGATCTCCTGCCATTGCAGGGCATGGGCCGTCGCGACGAACGTGAACGCCGGCACGATCACTTCACCCTGGAGCCCGAGGGCGCGAATCGCGATCTCGAGGGCAACGGTGCCGTTGCACATGGTGATGCAGTTCCGTACGCCCAACGTGTCGGCGATGCGGGCCTCGAACTCACGGACCAGAGGACCATCGTTCGTCAGCCACATGCTGTCGAGGACACCCCGCATCCGCGCCAGGAACGCCTCTCGGTCACCGATGTTCGGACGCCCGACGTGCTTGACCTCCTCGAAGCGAGGTTCGCCACCGAAGACCGCCAGTTGCGCTGAGGATGCCGGACGGGTCTTGTCGTGCTCGTTCACCGGTGACGCTCCTCGGCGTAGTGGAGGCAGGTCACGTGATCAGCGAAGCCCATCCGCACGCCCACAGCCCTCATCCGTCTCCACAAGTTCCAATCTGCCGGCTCCCCCATCCGCCAGCACGATGGGCTGTACCGCAGGAAGCTCAAGTACGAGCGATAGAGCACCGTGCTGTGCACGATCCGACCGCTACGGAAAGGTGGTCCTCCCACGTCCCGCCACACGCCGGGGCTCACCTCCCGCCGGGCTCGACTGTAGATCCACTCGACGTCCTGGGAGGTCGCGGTGCGAAGCAGCACCTCCACGTGGTCGTCTGTGAAGGAATCGTCGTCATCGCATGGCGCGATCCACGTCCCCTGGGCGAGGGCGATGGCGGTGTTGACCGGTAGCTCTCCTGCGACCTTCCAGCGATCCCGTGGCTTCGCTGGGTAGATCCCGCGCTCGCGCAGGTTGACGAAGCGAACGCGCGGGTCGCCTGTGCTCAGAGCCGCCTCCGCCGTCGCGTCGTCGCATGCGTCCCCGACGACGAGGATCTCGAGTCGCTCGTAGGTCTGTCTGATGGCGGATGCGAGCGCTCTCTCCGCCAACAGGTGGCCGCGGTTGTAGGTCGGGATCCGAATGGTCACGAGGGGCTCGAAGCAGGACGGCTCCGATGCCGCCCGAGCTCTCGCCTCGGCGAGCATCCGGTGGTTCTCCGCCATCGCAAGTCTTTCCTGGAGACGTTCCGCCAGTCCTGACGGCGTGAGCCGCTTCAGACGGTCGGCCGCATCGAGCAGCCGATCCTCGACAGCCACGCGGAACGGCGTTCTGTCGCCGCCACTAGCGGTCATCGCGACCGCCTGATCGCTCATCGGTCGGTCGATACCAGGTCACTTCACGGCCTCGCAGGAGGTCATGGTCTCGCCTCGACGATCAGCTTCGAGTCGAGCCGCCGCTCGAGATCACGCAGTGGTGGGTGTTCGCTCGAGCCCCACGCCACCCGTTCGATACGACTGAAGCCCGCTTCGCGCAGCCGGAGGCGGAGCTCCGCCTCGTCGTAGAGGTAGCGATGTCCCCACTCCCGAACAGCGACGTTCAACATGTGGGCCGCCGAGTCGAGGTGCTGCCAATCCGGCCATCGAACCCAGTCCTGGTCACGCCAGTCGCCGCGATACGCGTCGATGATCGCCGCTAGGTCAGGAACGGCGATCCGGAGCACTCCGTCCGCACCTAGCCCTCGACGGCAGTCGCTCAGCAGCACCGTGGCCTCTTCGAGTGCCAGGTGCTCGAGGACGTGCTCGCTGAACACGTACTCCAAGGCGCCGGTTTCGACTGGGAATCCCCAGCGAAGGTCCGTCCAGAGGTCGGGATGGCAGGCGCGGTCGCCGTCGACGTTGACCCACCCGTCGAGGTGCACCTCTCCGCAACCGAAATGCACCCGCGAGCCGTCGGCGACGGCGTCACGAAGACGGCGCTGCATGACCCGGCGACCGGTCTGGCGGTAGAGCCGCCCGCCGCCGGCACGGAGCCGTGCTGATATCCGCGAAGCGAGGCTCATGACGCTTCCTTGGAGTCCTTCCTCGTGAACAACACACTCGCCGTTTCCTGGCGCCCGCGCGGTCCGATGACGATCGAGCCGACCACGACGCCAACCCCGACGGCCACCCCAGCATGGACTGCGGAGGAGATCAGGGGTGAATCGCTGGCACCGCCGCTCGCCGCGGTTCCGAGCGCGATGGCTAGACCGACCACCGCTGGAAGATACCCAGCGCGATACACGAGGTCGGCCACCCCTGCCCCGACCCGCCGGGACGCGATGCGGGGCAGCACGACCGAGTTGGAGATGGTGATCGTGGCCAGGGTCGCCCACGCCACGCCGGTGGCGCCCCATCTGGGTGCCAGCACCAGACTCAGGAGCACGTTGACGACCGCCTCCACGGCGACCAGAACCGCGAGGAACCGATGCCGGTCGGCCGCCATCAAGAGAAGCACCAGCCCGTGCACGGGAACGTTGACCAGCCACACCAGCGCGAAGATCACCAGCACTTCCATCGTCACGTCTCCGACCTCGCCGGCGAGCAGACGGATGACCTCGGACCGCTGCGCGATGAGGAAGCCGAAGCCGAGTCCAGCGACGTAGCTTGTGAGCCGGTTCAAGATCCTCAGCGATTCCAGCCGCCGGGTGTCGTCTGCGACCGCGGACAGGTGCGGGTACACCACGTCGAAAACCCGGTACAGGAGGTTCACCGCCATCGTGGGAGCCAGGCTCCCGATCCGGTAGAACGCCACGGCAGCGGTGCCTGCGGTCGCTCCGACGACGAAGATGTCGGACAGCGTGACCACGTGGCTGCTGGCCGCCACGATGAGCAGCGGAGCCCCGAAGCTCGCTGCGGCCACTGCGTCGTCGGCCTTCGGCCGCCGGACCCTCCACGGGAACCACTCGGAGCTCCGCCACACTCGGACGACGAGGATCGCCCGGCTCGCAAGCACAGAGGCCACGTAACCGAGACCGAGCGCACCGACGCCGAAGGCCGCAATCGTCGCGAGGACGACCGACACGTGGACGGCTGCGCCGACGACCGCTGACGCGGCGAGCGTCGAAAACTGCCGTTCTCCCGTGACGGAGGCGTGCACGCTGGACGTGGCGACGAAGGTCGCAGCCCCGAGTCCGAACCCCACCACCGCGATCGTCTCCTCCGCGTCAAGGAGGAGCAGTCCACACACCGTCACCGAGAAGGCGATCACCGCGGCGACCCAGAGCTGCACGCATATCGCCGTCTCGACCGTCCTGAGCCGGTCGTCTCCAGCCGTAGGACGTCGACCCTCCCCCACCATGGAGGCGACCGTTCGAATGACGTTGGCGCTCAGCCCGAGGTCGAGCACCGTCACGACTGCGACTGCCGCGCTCACCGCGGCGGCGAAACCGAAGGCCTGCGGCCCCACCTCGCGTAGGGCGACAGCCGGGATCAGGAGGTTCGCAGCGGACAGCGCCGCAACCTGGAGCAGGGACCATCCCGCGCTGCGACCGACACCGGAGACTACTGGCGCCTCGTCGACGCGCTGGACCATCTACTGGCCCTCGCGTCCTAGGACCGACCTGAAGGTTCGCCCGAGGATCCGAAGGTCGAAGGTCAGCGACTGCCGGCGGAGGTAGTGGAAGTCGTACTGCAGCTTCTCGAGGGCGTCCCGCTCGTCGCCGGCGTAGCCGTACTTTACTTGGGCCCACCCGGTCAGGCCGGGCCGGACGATGTGCCGGAGGTCGTAGAAGGGGAGCTTTTGGACGAGCTCCGTGACGTACTGCGGTTGCTCCGGCCTGGGGCCGACGACGCTGAGATCCCCCCGCAGGATGTTCCACACCTGGGGCAGCTCGTCGACGTGGGTGGTGCGCAGCACGCGTCCGAAGCGCGTGATCCGTGGATCGTCGAACGTCGTCCACGTCGTCGGCACGGCTGCGTCCGATCGCATCGACCGGAACTTCAGGATCCGGAAGACGTGCCCGCCACGGCCCACCCGTTCCTGGGCGTAGAACAGCGGGCCGCGATTGCCGAACAGGTTGCCCACTGCGACCACGGGAGCGACCAGGATCAGCACGAACGTGCCGACGACGCCCGCCGCCACGTCGACGATGCGCTTGGTGCGGCCGAACCGGATGCGGTGGACCTCGCCGATGTCAAAGAACAGGGACACCCGCCCGAGATCCGCGACCGGGATCTTGCCGAGCCACTCCTCGTAGAAGAGGGACTGGGTCCGGACCCTCACGCCCCCCTCGTGCAGGACCGCGGCCTGACCGATGATGCGCTCGTTCGCCTGCGCAGGTGCGCTCAGCACCAGGACCGTCCCCCGCTCGGCCCGCACGACGTCGACGAGCGGCTGGCGCTCGCCGCCGACGTCGGCGGCCTGGTCCTCGTAGAGGTGGGCCACGACCGATGCCGGCTTCTCAGGGTTCCCGGCGAGCTCGGCTCGCAGCTCGTCCGCCATCGACGGCGGACCGACCACGACGACCCGGTCGCGGCGCTCCAGCGACGACCGGCCCGCGCCTGCGAGCGTCGACATAGCGTAGAACCACGGCACGAGCAGCATGGCGCCGCCGAACACCACGAAGCGCGGGAGCAGCGCATCGCCGACGAAGAGCTGCACCACGGAGATGGCGACCGCTCCGAGCAACGAGGCTCCGACAGACGTCGGGAGGCGGCTCCGCAACCGCCGCGGCACCTCGGGGAGGCCGAGGCCGTAGGCGGCGAGGCACAGGAGGGCGATGTAGGCGATCGCCCAGCCGAACCGGTAGGACGTCGTGAAGTCATAATCGCCCACGTTGGCGGCGTGGTACTTGCCGAGCGCAAAGACCACCCCGGCGACGCCGGCGTACATCAGGGGTCGAGCCAGCCGCCTCACACGGTGAGGTTACGGCAGAACCGGAACCCCTCTTGAGGACCTGTCAGCCCCGGCCGGCGAGGATCGGACCGAGGAACTGCCCGGTATGGCTGGCGGTCACCGATGCGACGTGCTCGGGCGGGCCCTCGGCGATGACCTGGCCACCGCCGGAGCCGCCCTCAGGACCCAGGTC
>SXGQ01048305.1_pt1 | contig 11908 bp, 8 predicted proteins | sample 3178371 | NCBI WGS metagenome assembly SXGQ01 (sample SAMN11356859, study PRJNA531348) | freshwater metagenome | isolation source: freshwater sample F1-20 | place: China: Fuxian Lake, Yuxi | collected 2017-12-25 | reverse complement strand
CGCGCTGACCGACGCGTCCGGCAAGGAGGCCACGGTGGCCGCCGGCGAGCAGCGCTACGGCAACGCCCTGCACCCGACGATCGGCACCACGAGCAGCAAGGTGCACATCATCCTCAACCAGATCCGGATCCCGCTCGCGGATTTCGCGGCGCAGGGCCTGGACCTGACGAAGGTGCGCAAGCTCGAGCTGCGCTTCGGCGAGGCCGGCAAGCCGGCCACGGGCTCGATCCAGCTCTCGGACGTCCGCTTCCAGGAGGCGGTGAGCGGGCCGTCGGTGTTCGTCGACACGCTCGCCTCTGACGGGGCGGCGCCGAAGGCCGGCACCGACGGTGTCACCGCGCAGAGCGTGCTCGACGCGATCGAGCCGGCGAAGCCGTCGGCGAAGCTGCCCGACGTGCTGCCGATCGCGGCCAACGCGACGTGCACGCCGAGCGTGAAGCTCAAGGCCAAGAGCACCAAGGGCGGCAAGCTCGCGTTCTCGGGCACGACGGCGACAACGTGTGGCAAGGCCGTGAAGTCGGTCCAGCTGCGCATCGCGAAGGCCGCCGGCAAGGGCAAGGTCCGGTTCGTCAAGGCGAACGGGACGCTCACCAAGCCGATGGCCGCCTCGACGAAGGCGACCGTGGTGGCCAAGGGCACCACGTCCTGGAAGCTCCTGACCAAGGGCAAGGTCGCCAAGGGCACCTACACCGTGGCGGTGACGGCGATCGACGCCGCCGGCGCCACGAAGACGACCACGACGAAGGTCACGGTCAAGTAGGTCCCCACCATCTGCCGACGACGCGCCGGGATCCTGGAGGTCCCGGCGCGTCCGGCCGATGATCCTGAGCGTGAGCCCTGACGCCCCCGCCCAGGACCAGCGCTACGCGCTGTCCGAGATCCTCGGTGCGCTGACCCACGCGCTCGACATCACCGAGGGCCAACCCCCCGGCCACGCGCTGCGCAGCTGCCTCATCGGCATGCGCCTGGCGGAGGTCATCGACCTCCCCGAGGAAGACCGCTCCGCCCTCTTCTACGCCCTGCTCATGAAGGACGCGGGCTGCTCGGCCAACGCCTCCCGGATGGCCGAGATCTTCTCCACGGACGACCTCGAGCTCAAGCGCACGAGCAAGTTCCTGGACACCGACGACACGAAGGCCGAGCGTCGCTGGGCGATCACGTCGGCGGGCCGCGGCCGGGGCATCTCCGGCCGCCTGAAGGCCATCATCGAACTCGCGCGCACCGGAGCGTTCGCCGACGACCTGTTCGCCGCCCGTTGTGAGCGCGGCGCGGAGATCGCCCGCATGCTCGAACTGCCCGAAGCCTCCGCGCAGGCGATCCGTGCGCTGGACGAGCACTGGAACGGCGGCGGGCGCCCCAGTGGACGCAGCGGCGACGAGATCCCGCTGCTCGGCCGCATCCTCTGCCTCTCCCAGACCGTCGAGGTCTTCTGTGCCGCCGCGGGTCCGTACGAGGCGATCGAGATTGCGACCGCCCGTCGCGGCACCTGGTTCGACCCCGACCTCGTCGACGCGCTGACGTCGCTGCCGATCGGCGACTCCCTGTGGGCGTCACTGGTCGAGGACGACCCCGCGGGCTCGGTCGCCGAGCACGATCCGGGCGACCGGATGGTCACCGCCGACGACGCGCAGCTCGACCGCATCGCCGAAGCGTTCTCGCGAGTCATCGACGCGAAGTCCCCGTACACGTTCAACCACTCCTCGCGCGTCGCGGACGTCACCGTGGGGATCGCGCGGCAGTCGGGCATCGGCGGCAACCGCCTCCGGGACCTGCGCCGCGCCGCGCTGCTGCATGACATCGGCAAGCTCGCGGTCTCCAACGCGATCCTCGACAAGCCGGGCAAGCTCACCGATGAGGAGTTCGACGCGATCAAGGAGCACCCGCGGCAGACCTACGCGATCCTCTCGCGCGCCGCGTGTTTCTCGCCGATCGCCGAGCTGGCCGCCAACCACCATGAGAAGCTCGACGGCAGCGGCTACCACCGCGGCATCGGCGCCGAGCAGATGACGCCGGACATGCGGATCCTCGCCGTCGCCGACATCTACGAGGCGCTCACCGCGAACCGCCCGTACCGCGACGGCATGCCGTTGGAGAAGGCGATGGGGATCATCGCCTCCGACGTCCCACACAAGCTGGACGCGGACGCCTTCGCGGCACTGGAGGCCTGGGTGCAGACCGACGATCCGGCGGTGCTCCCCGGCCGGGCGGCCGATGTCGTGCCGATCTCCCTGCCCGTCCCCGCCGAGCAGCGCCGAGCAGCGTAGGCGCCGGGTCGCGCCGGGCTGCCGGCCGGGCGTCACGGGTCGATGATCTGCAGCGTCCCCGCCTTGCGCGCGGCCACGTAGACCCGGCCCGCCCGCGTGTTGACCGCCACCGAATCGGGCTGGCGTGCCGTCGGCAGCCGGCGGACGATCGCGGGCCGGTCACCCAGCCGGACCTCGGCGACCTCGTTGCGCTCGGTCAGCGTGACCCAGAGCCGCCCGCGCTCGGGGTCGACGGCCAGGCCCAGAGGTGTGCCGTCCAGCGGGACGCGGGCGATCCACTTCTTGCGCGGGACGGTCTCGTAGACGATGAGCTGCCTGCCCCGGGTGTCCGCGATGTACAGCCGCCCGTCGGGGTCGGCGACGACGTGCGACGGGCCGAGCCCGGCGCTCTGGGCCCCCTGGCCGACGAGGTCCTCGCGGTCGAACAGCTCGACGGTGTACGCCCGCACCGCGGTCACCGCCAGGGCATCGCCGACCGCGGTCACCCCACCCGGCTGCGCGTCGACGGGGACCTGGCGGACGAGCCGGCCGTCGCGGACCTCCGAGAGCGTGGAGCCGTACTCGTCCGCGGTGAAGATCGAGCCGTCGAGGTACGCGGCGTCGTGCGGGAACGACCCGACGCGGGTCGTGCGGACGTCGCCCTCCCCGACGGGCACCTCGGCGATCCGGTCGGCGGTCTCCAGCGGGACGAGGAACGGCCCACCGGGCCGTGCGAGCTCGACGTGCCGCGCGGTCCCGGGGAGCGCGACGGTGCGCACGGTCCGGCCGGTCTCGCCGTCGAGCAGCAGCAGCCGGCCGGGGTCCTCGACCGCGACCGCGACGATCCCGGACTCCGGGTCGACTGCGACACCTTCCGGCTCCACACCGACACGCACGACGCGGCCCGCCGGCGTCTCGGTAGGCTCCCGCGCCGCGCGCGGCTCGGCGGCCCGTGGCGGGTAGGGCTGCGCGGTGCCGGCGCCCTGGCCGCCCCGCTCGGTGTCGGGCTCCTCGGCGTCGTCGCCGCAGCCGGCGAGGAAGAGTGCCGCCGCCGCGACCAGCGCAGCGCATCGTGCCGAGGCGGCCATGCGAGCGAGGGTATCGGTCAGTCGAGCAGACCCGGTCAACTATGCGCGCACGACCTGCGACCCGCCCGTGATCCCGTCCTCGCCGGTGTCGGTGAACCGCACCCACGCCTTGTTCGTCCCGTCGTAGTCGGGCGCCCACAGGATGAGGGTCGCCGGGCGGTCCCACACCGTGACCGCCTCGTCGCCCTCGGGGTCGAGGCCCCGCCAGATGCGGATGAACGGGTTGTGCTCCCACTCCTCGCCGGCGGTCGTCGGGAGCGTGTGGCCGGGGTGGAGCACGGTCTCGGCCGGGAGCTGCGCCAGCCGCATCGACGCGGCCTTCTGGTCGGCGTAACCCGTGTTCGCGGGCGCGAAGTTCCCGCCCACGGTGCCCTTGAAGATCGTGTCGGCGGTGAACGCGTCGGTGCCGTTGACGACATACACGAGCTGTCCCGCGCAGTGCCCCTCGCTGAGCAGCGGCTCGATCCGCAGGCCGCCGAACTCCAGGACGTCGCCCTCGTCGATCTCGTGCTCGGCGTTCAGGCCCTCGACCGCCGCGTTCGTGATCGCGTGCGTGTAGACGGGCGCACCGAAGGCGTCGCGGTAGTCGACGATCGCCTCGACGTGGTCGGCGTGCTGATGGGTGACGAGGATCGCGTCCACGGTCACGCCCAGCTCCTCGGCCCGGTCGATGAGCGGCTTGGCGATGCCGTTGCCGTCGATGACGACCGCGTGGCCGCCCTCGGCGTCCGCGACGAGGTAGGAGTTCGACGTCCAGCCGGGTGCCTCGGTGCGTTCGATGATCAGAGCCATCAGAAGGTCACCACGCTGCGAATGCCGTCCTGGTGATGCATGAGATCGAACCCCTTGTTGATGTCGTCGAGCGAGATGCGGTGCGAGATGAACGCGTCCGCGTCGATGTCGCCCGCCAGGTAGCGGTCGACGAGCTCCGGGACCTGGTCCCTGCCCTTCACGCCGCCGAACGACGCACCCATGACGGTGCGGCCGGTGATCAGGTAGCGCGGGACGATGTCCAGCGTCTCCCCCTTGCCCGCCACGCCGGTGACGCAACACACGCCCCAGCCCATGCGGGCGGACTCGACGGCCTGGCGCATGACGCCCACCAGGCCGGTCGCCTCGAAGGTGAAGTCCGCGCCGTAGCCGTCGGTCTCGGCCAGGATGCGGTCGACGATGTCGTCGCTCGCGACCCAGCCGTCGGTCGCGCCGTGGTGCTTGGCCAGCTCCAGGCGGTCCTCGCTCAGATCGACGCAGATGATCCGCTCGGCGCCCTGCAGCCGGGCGCCCGCGACGGCGCCGAGGCCGACCATGCCCGCCCCGAAGACCACCGCGGTCGAGCCTTCCCAGACCTGCGCGCGGTACATCGCGGCGCCCAGCCCGGTCGACAACCCGCATGCGAAGAGGGCCGCGGTCTCCAGCGGCGCGTCCTTGCTGACCTTCGCCAGCGAGAACTCCGACACGACGGTGGCCTCCGCGAAGGTCGAGCAGCCCATGAAGTGGCGGATGGGCTCACCGTCACGCGACAGGCGGGCCGTGCCGTCGGGCAGGTAGCCCTGGTTCTGCTGCTCGCGGATCGCCACGCAGATGTTCGTGCGGCCCGACCGGCAGTTCACGCACTGGCCGCACTGCGGGCTGAAGAGCGTGACCACGTGGTCGCCGGGCGCCACGGAGGTCACACCGTCGCCGACCGCCTCGACGACGCCCGCGCCCTCGTGCCCGAGGACGCAGGGCGCGTAGCCCGACGGGTCCACCCCCGACGCGCTGTACATGTCGGTGTGGCAGACCCCGCAGGCGTGCAGCCGGACGAGCACCTCACCCGCCTTCGGCCCGGCCAGGTCGAGCGTCGTGACCTGCAGCGGCTGGGCGAACTCCTCGAGAACGGCGGCACGGATCTCCATGCCCGCAGCGTACCCGTCGCACCCCGCCGCACGACGCCATAACGGAAAGGCCTCAGGCTCACGTCGAGCCTGAGGCCTGCCATTCAGACGCCCGCGGTCTCGCGGACTTCCGGCACCGGCTGGGGGACCGGCTCCCGTGTGGGCTCCATAACGTCGCCCGCGCCGTGGTCCACCTCAGGCAGCCACTGCAGCCACTTCGGGAGGTACCAGTTGGCCTCCCCCAGCAGCTGCATGACCGCCGGGAGCAGGACGCCGCGGACGATCGTGGCGTCGAGCAGGATGGCCACGGCCAGGCCGACGCCCATCTGCTTCATCTCGATCATCGAGAGCGACCCGAAGATCGAGAAGACGGCGACCATGACCACCGCGGCGCTCGTCACGACACCCGCCGTCGACCGGATCCCGGACGAGATCGCGGCCTTCGTGCTCATCCCCGCGTCGCGTGCCTCCTTGATCCGGCTCAGGATGAACACGTGGTAGTCCATCGAGAGCCCGAAGAGGATCACGAACAGGAAGATGGGCAGCCAGCTCGTCACTGCGCCCGGCGCGTCGAAGCCGAGCAGGCCTTCGAGGTTGCCGAACTGGAAGACCCACACCAGCGCGCCGTAGGCGGCCGCCACGCTGAGCAGGTTCATCGCGATGCCGGTCAGCGGGATGACCACCGAGCGGAAGGTGACCATGAGCAGGAGGAACGCGAGCGTCAGCACGAACGCGAACACCAGTGGCGCCGCTCCGCGCATGCGGTCGCTCCAGTCCTCCGAGCCGGCCGTGAAGCCGGTGACCTCACCCGTCAGGCCCGCCTCGCCGAGCGTCGCGGGGATGATGTCCTCGCGCAGCGCGGCCAGTCCGTCGAGTGACGCGTCGTCCGACCCGTCGCCCTTCATCGGGATCGTGACGGCCGCGACCTGGCCGTTGTCGGCGACCGTGACGTCGGCGCCCGTCCCGAACAGCCCGGTGGCCTCCGCGTCGTCGACCATCCGGTCGATCGCCGCGGTGACCTCGGGGGCGTTGACGTCCTCGGCCTGCACCGCGACCACCGCCGGGATCGGCTCACCCGGGAACGCCTCCTGGATGCGGTCGTAGGTCTGCATCACCGGCAGCGAGCGCGGCAGCGTGTCGAGCCCGCTCGTGGCGGTCTTCATCTGCAGCGCGGGCAGCGCCATGCCGACCAGCAGCGCGGCGGCGAGCAGCGCGGCGGGCAGCGGGAAGCGCAGCACCGGCGTGAGGATCGCGCCCCACACCTTGCTGTCGCCCGACGAGCGGCGGCCGAGGAACGGCACGCGGCCCTTGTCGACCTTCGGGCCGAGCCACGACAGCATCGCCGGGACGACGGTGATCGAGCCGATCATGGCGGCGGCGACCACGATGATCGTGCCCACGCCGAAGGACATGAACGTCTTGTCCCCCGTGAGGAACATGCCGGACATCGCGATGATGACCGTCAGGCCGCTGATGAGGATCGCCTTGCCGGACGTCGCCGCGGCGATGTCGATCGCCTGCTCGGTCGTGCGGCCCTTCGCGCGTTCCTCGCGTTCCCGCCGCAGGTAGAACAGCGAGTAGTCCACGCCGACCGCCATGCCGATCAGCAGGATCACCGAGCTGATGGCCTCGTCGACCGGCAGGATCTGGCTCGGCAGCGCGACCAGGCCGAGCGAGGCGATGACCGCCGTGATGCCCAGCAGCAGCGGCAGGCCCGCCGCGACCAGCGCGCCGAACGCGATGACCAGGATGAACAGCGTGATCGGCAGGGAGAGCAGCTCGGCCCGCTGGAAGTCCTCCTCGAACTGGCCTTCGATCTGCTCCTCGGCCGTGGCGTCGCCGAAGGGCTCGACGCGCAGGGTCGGATACTCCTTCGCCGCCTTGGCGATCTGCGCGTTGATGGCCGAGATCTCATCGACCGCGGGCTCGTCCTCGGTGTCGCGCAGCTCGTAGCCGATCAGCACGGACCGGCCGTCCTCGGAGACCGCGCCGCCCTGCTCGTAGGGCGAGACGACCTCGCTCACGCCGGGCAGGTCGCGCACCGTCGCGGTGAGGTCGTCGACGGCCCGCCGCACGTCGGGATCACGGGCAGAAGCACCGGCTGGAGCCTGGACGAGGATGTTCTCCTCGGCCACATCTTCGGGGAAAGCCCGCTCGAGAACCTGGTCGGCCCGGCCGGACTCACCGGCCCCGGTGTCGGCGTCCTCCAGCTGCTTGGTGCCGAGCATCCCGCCGAGGACGAAGGCGAGGGCGACGAACGCCAGCCAGCCGAAGACCGCGGTCTTCTTGTGGTGGGCGCTCCAGCGGCCGGCGCGGCCGGCGATCGAGCGCCGCGGCGCCGGGCGCTCTGGGGTGGATGTGTGTGGTGTGCGTGACATGCCGCAAGCCTCGTCGCAGAACGCGGGTGCGCCGATACGGTCAGCAGGTGTCGCGAGGTGCGGGTAGCCGCACCTTCCATTGGGTAGGGTCGGTTCCCAGTGCCGTCTGCCACGACGTTCCAGGAGGTCGCGACGGGCGCTCGCCTTGCCGAGCGGCTGCAGGAGACCCGTCGGCGCACGCTCGCCCTCGTGGCCGGCCTGGACGACGACCGCCTGCAGCGCCAGCACGACGTGCTCATGAGCCCGCTCGTGTGGGACCTCGCCCACATCGCGGCGTACGCGGACCTGTGGCTGTCGCGACTGGACGGGGCGCCCGCGCCGCTGCGGCCCGATGTCTTCGCGCTGTACGACGCGTTCGAGCAGCCGCGCGCGGCGCGCGGCGACCTGCCGCTGCTCGACCCGGCGCAGGCCCGCGACTACCTCGACGTCACGCTCCTGCGCGCGTGTGAGAGCGCCGCCGGCGCCGACCTCGGCCCCGACGCCCCGCGCCTGCAGGCCCGGGGCTTCGTGTGGAACCTCCTGCTCGAGCACGAGGAGCAGCACCGCGAGACGATGCTCCAGGCGCTCGCCCTCGCGCCGGCCGGCTGGATCACGCCCGATCGGTCCCCGCTGCCCGAGCGTGCCGGGAGCGCCGCAGGGATGGCGGAGATCCCGGGCGGCGAGGCGACGATCGGCGCGCGGTCGGGCTTCGCGTACGACAACGAGCTCCCCGTCCACACCGTCGAGCTGGCGCCCTTCCGGATCGACCGCGGACCTGTGACCGTCAGCGACTGGCGCGCCTTCATGGGCGACGGCGGGTACGCGCGCCGCAGCCTGTGGACCGACGAGGGCTGGACCTGGCGAGCCGAGCACGCTGTCACCCGACCGCTGTTCTGGGACGCCGAGGGCGAGCACGTCCGGCGGTACGACCGGATGGAACCGCTGCGCGACGATGAGCCCGTCGTCCATGTCAGCGCGCACGAGGCCGACGCGTTCGCGTCCTGGCGCGGCGCCCGCCTGCCCACCGAGGCCGAGTGGGAGCACGCCACCTCGCTGCACCCGACCGAGGCGCCTGTCCTCGGCGGCACGACGTTCGGCCCCGCGCCGGTCGGCGTCGGCGACGGGACGGACGTGCGCGGCCTCACCGGCGACGCCTGGGAGTGGACGAGCAGCACGTTCACCGGCTACCCCGGCTTTGAGCCCTACCCCTATCCCGAGTACAGCGAGGTCTTCTTCGACCGCGGCTACCGCGCGCTGCGCGGCGGTTCCTGGGCGACGGCGCCCTGCGTGGCGCGCCAGACCTCCCGCAACTGGGACCGACCGGAGCGCCGGCAGATCTTCGCCGGCCTGCGCTGCGTGGAGCGGTCATGAGCGACAGCGAACGCCTCCAGGCCCTCGCCGAGCACGGCGTCGAGATCCACGCCTTCCCCGAGAGCTGGACCGCCCTCGCGGCCGACGTGCTGGACGGGCTCTCGACGAACCCGAAGACCCTGCCGCCGAAGTGGTTCTACGACGCGCACGGCAGCGAGCTGTTCGACGCGATCTGCGAGCAGCCCGAGTACTACCCGACCCGCACCGAGGCGGCGCTACTCGAGGATGTCGGGGCCCGCATCGCGGCGGAGATCCCGGCGGCCGAGGTCATCGAGCTCGGCTCGGGCTCGTCGACGAAGTCGCCGCTGCTGCTCGACCCGCTGCACGAGGCCGGCGCCCTGCGCCGCTACGTCCCGGTCGACGTGAGCGCGGCCGCGATCGAAGGGGCGATCCCCGGGCTCGTCGCCCGCTACCCCGACCTCGAGATCGACGCGCGGATCTGCGACTTCACCGCCGACCTGCACGCCCTGCCGCGACCCAACGGGGACCCGCGGATCGTCGCGTTCCTCGGGAGCACCATCGGCAACCTCCAGCCCGTCGAGGTCCAGGCGTTCCTGGCGCAGGTGCGGCCGCTGCTCGGCCCCGACGACGCGCTGCTGCTGGGCACGGACCTCGTCAAGGACATCGGCGTCCTGGAGCCGGCCTATGACGACGCCGCGGGTGTCACGGCGGCCTTCAACCGCAACGTGCTCGCGGTCATCAACCGCGAGCTGCTCGCGGATTTCGACCTCGACGCGTTCGCCCACGAGGCCACGTGGAACCCGGTGCTCGAGCGCATCGAGATCCGGCTGCGCAGCCTGCGCGACCAGGTGGTCCGGATCCGCGGGCTCGGCCTCGAGGTGACGTTCCAGGCGGGCGAGTCGATCCTCACCGAGATCAGCCGGAAGTTCCGGCGCGGAGGCCTCGAACGCGCCTACGCGCAGGCCGGCCTGCAGCTCCGCGGGTGGTACCAGGACCCGAACGCCTGGTACGCGCTGTCGCTGGCGTCGCTTCGCGCCTGAATCCGGTTCAGGTCGGCTCGGTTGTGCCGATCACCCGGATCATGAACTCTGCCACTCCCGGACTGGCGCAGAAGGTGCTGGCCGCCTTCCCCCGCCTGCGCGGGCTGTCCCACGACGAGTGGGCGCCCCGCCACACCGTCATCGTCACCATCATCCTGCTGCACATCCCCTCGGTGCTCGCCTACGGCGCCGCGCGCGGGATGGCACTGGGCCACCTTGCCCTCGACGTCGTCCTGCCGCTCGGCATCCTCGCGGGCCTCGCCTGCTGGCCCAAGCTCAGCCAGTCGGCCCGCTCGTGCGCCGCGGCCGCCGGCCTCATCATGTGCAGCGCGCTGTTCGTGCACGCCTCGGGCGGCGCGATCCCCGCGCACTTCCACTTCTTCGTCGTCCTCCCGATCATCGGCCTGTACCTCGACTGGCGCCCGTTCGCCGTCGCGGTCGGCCTGATCGTGGTGCACCACCTCGTCTTCGCGCTCATCCAGCCCGAGTCGGTCTACATGAACCACGACGGCACGGGCGACATCGTCAAGCAGACGCTCGTCCACGCCGCGTTCGTCGTCGTCCAGGTCGCGGCGCTGCTCGCGTCCTGGAAGCTCGCCGAGAACCAGGAGGCGGTGCTCGACCGGCGCAACGCCGAGATGGACCGCCGCAAGGAGGAGCTCGAGGCCAAGAACGCCGAGCTCGACGGGACGATCTCCCGCCTGGACCGCACCGTCACCGAGATGCGCCGCCTGTCCGAGCGCGTCGGCGCCCACGCCGAGCAGGTCGCCATCACCGGCGAGCAGCTCGCGTCGGAGGCCGGCGGCACCCACGAGGCCGCGCAGCGCAGCGCCGAGGCGCTCGAGGCCGTCCGGCTCTCCGCCGAGGCGCTCGACGAGGTCGCCGACTCGACCGCCCGCGAGGCCGCGCGGGTCGTCCAGGAGACGCTCGCGACCACGCAGGCCACGACCGAGGGCAGCGCCGCGATGGCGCAGCTCGTCGGCGACATGGACGAGGTCGGCACGCGCGTGACCGGCATCGCCGAGGGCGTCGAGTCGCTGACCGAGCGCACCCGGAAGGTCGCCACCATCGTCGACACCGTCCGGCAGCTCGCCGACCAGTCGCGCCTGCTCGCGCTCAACGCGTCGATCGAGGCCGCCGCGCAGCAGGCGATCACCGCCGCGCGGTCGGGTGTCGAGTCCGTCGAGCACAGCAAGCAGACCGCCGGGAAGACCGAGGTCGCGCTGCGGGCCATCGCCCAGGCGGGCGAAGCCGTCCACGGCAGTGCCGAGAGCATCTCGGCCGCGGCCGGGAGCAGCCGCACCGCGGGCCAGCAGATCGGCGTCGACGTCGAGCAGGCCACCGCGTCGATCGCCCAGGTCACCACCGCGGCCGACGAGGTCTCCACCCTGGCCCAGCGGCTGCGCGAGCTCGCCGCCGAACTGGATGCGCTCACCGCGAACGACGGGACGGACGAGCCCGCCGACCAGGATGCGCTCGCCGAACTGGCCGAGCTCACCGGGATCAACGGGCCCGCGCCGCAGGACTCAGAGCCGTTCGACGAGCATGGCCATGCCCATGCCGCCGGCGACGCACATTGACTCGATGCCGTAGGTGCCGTCGAGCGTCTCGAGGTCGTTGAGCAGCGTCGTCATGATGCGCGCGCCGGTCATCCCGAACGGGTGACCGAGCGCGATCGCGCCGCCGAACGGGTTGAGCTTCTCCGCGGGGATGCCCAGCTCCGACATGCACGGCACGATCTGCGCGGCGAACGCCTCGTTGATCTCGACGACGTCGATGTCGTCCATGGTCATCCCGGTCGACGCCAGCAGCTGCTGGATGGCCGGGATCGGTCCGACGCCCATGACCTCGGGACGGATCGCCGCGACGGATGACGCGATGACCCGCGCGCGGGGCTTGACGCCCAGCGCCGCCGCCCGCTCGTCGCTCATCATGAGCACGGCGGCCGCGCCGTCGTTGAGCGGACACGCGTTG
>SXGQ01089494.1_pt1 | contig 11910 bp, 22 predicted proteins | sample 3178371 | NCBI WGS metagenome assembly SXGQ01 (sample SAMN11356859, study PRJNA531348) | freshwater metagenome | isolation source: freshwater sample F1-20 | place: China: Fuxian Lake, Yuxi | collected 2017-12-25 | reverse complement strand
GCCCTGCACGGCCTGGGGCCAGTGCTGATCCTGCTGTGCCACCTGGGCTGCGGCCTGGTGCTGGCCACCGGCCTCGGGGCCGCGGCCCTGCTGTGGGCCGTGGCGCTTTACCTGCTGCGGATGCTGGCCACCACGGCCATCTACCACCGCCTGATCGCCCACCGCAGCTACCAGGCACCGCGGCCGGTGTGGTGGATCGGCTCCCTGGTGGCGGCCTCCGCCGGCCAGATGGGCCCCAGCTGGTGGGCCGCCCACCACATGCAGCACCACCGCCATGTGGACACGGGCCACGACCCCCATAGCCCCCTGCTCAGCCCCAGCAGCTGGCGGGGGTTCTGGTATGCCCAGCTGGGCTGGTTGCTGGGCCCCGCCTTCCACCCGGAAACCCTGCCGGCCGCCATCGAAGCCGATCCGGTGCTGCGGCTGATCGACCGGCTGCACGTGTTGCCGCCCCTGGCCCTGGCCTGGCTGTCCTGGCAGCTGGGGGGCCTGGAGTGGCTGGGGGCCTTCTGCCTCAGCACCACGGTGCTGTTCCACGCCGTGGCCAGCGTCAATTCGGTGGCCCACCTGGCGGGCAGCCAACCCTTCGCCACCGGCGACGCCAGCCGCAACAACCCCTGGGTGGCGCTGCTCACCCTCGGGGAGGGGTGGCACAACCTGCACCACGCCTTCCAGGGCTCGGCCCGCCAGGGGCTCACCCTGCGCCGGGGCCGTGTGGTGGTGCTGCCCGATCCCACCTACCGCTTCATCTGCCTGCTGGAGCGGCTGGGCTGGGCGCGGCAGCTGCGGATCCCCTCCCAACGGGCCCTGCTGGCACGGGGGGCCTGAAACGCAGGCCTTTACGCTGAGCCGGGCAGCGAGCGCAGCGATGACCTGGGAAATCCTGTTGTTTGCGGTTGTTCTCAGCGTTGATTCCTTCTCGGCGGCCTTCGCCATGGGGTTCCGCCGCTTCTCGGCGCAGCGGGCCTTCTCCTTTGCCTTCAGCTCCGCCTTCGCCGAAGGGGCCGCCACCGCCCTGGGCTTCCTGCTGGGCAGCATCGCCAAGGATCTGATCACCAGCTACGACCACTGGGTGGCCTTCGTGCTGCTGGTGGCGGTGGGGGGGCACATGTGCTGGGAGGCTTACCACCACAACCCCGACGACACCACCGAAGCGGAGGATCCACGCACCCACAGCTTCCTCAAGATCCTGCTGGTGTCCACCGTCACCAGCATCGACTCCCTGGGGGTGGGCATCACCCTGGGGTTGGCGGGCAAGCCGATCGCCAACTACACGATCGCCATCGCCCTGGCGGCCTTCGCCTCCACCTACCTGGGGCTGGGGCTGGCCAAACGCATGCCCGCGGCCTTCGGCAGCCGCCTGGAGATCGTGGGCGGAGCGGTGCTGATCGCCCTCGGCTTCAAGATGCTCTCGATCTGACCGCAGCTTCAGGGCACGGTGATCAGGCAGGAGGTGCTGGAGGGATTGGACGGGCTGCAATGGCTCGGATCCGGCGATGAGGCCAGCCGCGTGCTGGGCATCAGCCAGGCCACGGTGAGCCGCCACAGCAACCGCGCCCTGAAGCTGTTCGGCCTGCGCATGGAGCGGCAGCAGGGGGAATGGCAGCTGATCGGTGATGCCACCTTCCTGCAGCTGGAGCGCCGCGTGCACCAGGTGGCCCGCTGGATGGGCCACCGGCCCCTACGGCTGGAGGCCACCTACTGGAGCGCCCCCACCCTCTGCACCGGGCTGCCGCCCCGCTGGCGCCTCGGGCGCTCCAACATCGTGGGGGTGCAGCGCAACCTGCAGCTGGTTGAGGAGCGCATCGTGGATGCCTGGATCGCCGGGCTGCCCGATCTCCCCCCTGCCGACCACCCGCACCTGGCCGCCATCGAGCTGAGCCACATGCCGGTGTTCTTCACCTGTGCCCCCGGCCACCCCCTGCTGGAGCTGCAGCGGCCCAGCCTTGAGGATGTGGCCGCCTTCCCCTCCCTCGGGCTCCCGGCCGGAAGCTATCCCTTGGTGGAGGCCCAGCTGCGCCGCATCGGCCTCTGGAACGACGCCGTGCGCATGCAGCGCTACCGGCGTGAGCGCTGGGAGGGCCGGGTGGAGGCGGATCTGGTGGTGGGGTACGGCACCCCCCTCAGCCTGCGGGTGTGTGGCGGCCAGCTCTGCCGCTTGCCCCTGCTGTTGCCCTTCCACTCCGGAGATGCCGTGGTGGTGCACCGCGATGCCCTCGGCCATCCCGAGCTAGAGGCGCTGCTGGCCCACCTGCGGGGGCAGCTGCAGCAGCTGGCCCTCGAGCATCCGGAGATCACACTGATTCCAGCCTCGACGCCGTGATGCCCGCCCCCCTGGTGATCCTGCTGGTGCTGGTGACGGTGGTGGCGGGCCTCAACCCGAGCCGCAGCCAATTCAGCTGGTTTCTGCAGTTGCGCCGCCCCGCCTGGCTCAGCTTCGAGCGGCTGATCCCCCTGATCTGGATCAGCATCTACATCGGCTTCTATGCCTCGGCGCTGCTGGCCTGGAACGCCAGCGGGAGCCTGGGGCTGCAGGCGGGTTACCTGCTGCTGCTGGTGTTGGTGCAGAGCTACACCTGGCTGATCTGCCGCACACGGCGGCTCGCCAACGGCACGGTGGTGGGCTTCGCCGGCTGGGCCTGGGGCGTGGCCCTGGCCCTGATCGTGTCGGGCAGCTCCCGCAACGCGGCGCTGCTGTTGCTGCCCTACCTGCTGTGGAGCCCGGTGGGCACCCTGGTGACCTTCCAGATGCAGCGGCTCAACCGCTGACCGCCAAAACCACGGCGGTCAACGGCCCTCCACGGGCACGGGCTGCAGCACCAGTCCATCGGTGCCATGCATCGCCTCCGGCTCCCCATCGGCCAGCAGCTCGGCGGTGATGCCGGCATCGAAGGAGAAGCGGCCCGGGCCCAGCAACAGCACGGCGATGCTGCCGCCGAGATACAGCACCACCAGCTCCAGCACGTAGATGTTGAAGCCGCTGGTGAGGATGTGGTGCAGGGCCGCCACCGACATGGTGCCGGTGAGGGCGAGGGCCCCCAGAGGCGTCAACAGGCCGAACAGCACCAACCAGGAGCCGAAGATCTCCGCGTAGCCCGCCGCGTAGGCCATCAGCAGCGGGAATGGCAGGTGCAGCGCCGCCACGTAGTTGGTGGCGAACCCCTGGGGGTCGGCGAGCTTGTCCTGGCCGTGGTGAATCATCATCAGCCCCAGGGCCAGCCGCAGCGCCAGCAACCCCAGGCTCTGGGCCCAGCCCTGCCGCAGCAGATAGCCCGAGAGCAGCGCCTGCAGCCGCGGCGGCAGCGACCAGGCCGGTGCCGCCTCAGCGGTGGAGGGCGAAGGCGCAGCGACGAAGCCGTTGCGCAACAACCCCACGGTGAGGCTGGCGGCGCTGATGCCGGCAATGATCTCCAGGGGAAGCGGGGTGGCCATGGCGAGAACCGCAGTGCGGGGAAGTCTGGCGAGCGAGGTAACGAACCGTGAACAATCTGAGAAAGCGCCCCACAATGCAGCTGTGCACAAGCAAGCCGCGATGCGCCCGCCCACGTCTCACCCCCGCCTGCTGGCCCTCGGCCTCAGTGCCATCGGCGCCCTCAGTGCCCTCAGTGCCTGGCCGCTGACAGCAGGGCCCGCCGCCGCCAGCGAGGCCCTCTGGGGGCTCCAGGCCAGCCTGCAAAGCTGCGTGCAATCCAGCCAGCCCAAGCCCTGCCGTCAGGCGGAGGCCCGGGTGAAGGCCCTCACCCGCGACCCCGCCTACGCCAAGGCCTCCCACCTCTGCAAAGAGGAGATCAGCGAGCTGAGCCAGATCGTGGGCCTCTTGCCCCTGCAGGATGCGGTGCCCAATGAGGTGATGGCCTCGGTGGCCGATGTGCAGCAGGCCTGCCTGCCCTACGGCTTCTGAGCGCCTTGGCCATGAACCCCCAGCAGCTGGAGAGCCTGCAGGTGCTGCTGGTGGCCGCCGTGCCGGTGGCGGTGCTGTGGTGGGCGTGGATCCGGTTGTTGCGCCGTTAGGCGCGGAACACCCCCACGATCGCCATCAGCAGCAGCACCACGCTGCTCAGGAAGCTGATGCCGAAGCCCGGGCCGCGCTTGCCCGGAGCCATGCGATACCCCACGCCGTAGGCCACGCGGCCGCCCACCCAGATGAACCCCAGCAGGGAGGCCCACTCGGGGGAGCCCAGCAGCACCGCCAGCCAGAAGGTGGGCAGGAAGAACACCAACTGCTCCAGGGTGTTCTGCTGCACCCGCAGGGCGCACTCAAACGGCTCCGGCCCGCTGGTGGCCGGTGGCATCACCTTGTGCTTCACCCGGGCCTGGCCCACCGCCATGGCGGTGCCCTGGTAGGTGATCAGGGCCGCCAGGGTCACCACGGCGGGCAGGGCGGGGAGGGTCATCGCGGGGGCTTGAAGCGGGGCCCAACATAGGGGTCGCTCCCCTGGCGCATCCGCCCGGCTCCACCGCCCATGACCCTCGGACGTTTCATCGCTCTCTTTCTTCTTGGCCTGGTGGTGGCCATCGGCTTCAAGCTCACCTGGCTGTTCTGGGTGCTGGTGGCGGCCCTGCTGCTGGTGGTGCTGAAACTCACCGTGCTGCGCTGAGCCCACCCGCCATGACCCAACACCCCGGCCCTCCGCTCACACCCCGCGAGATGGTGCGGGCCCACGCCTACCCCGTGCTCGCCGCGGTGAGCACCACGGCGCTGGTGGTGATCGCCATCTGCCTGATTCCGATCGCACGCCACGCCCAGCACATGAATCAATGCGTGGCCAAGGAGCTGCCCACCTGGTGCATCGACCTGCGATGACGGCTACGGTTCGGGCACTTGGGGATGGCTGCACCGATGCCCAAACGTGTCCGAACCCTGGCGCAACGCGGGCTACTGATCGCCGGCGGTAGCGCCCTGCTGGCCCTGGCCGGCCCGGTGGCCACGACGGCCGCTGCGGCCACTGCCGTGCCGGCGGGCAGCTGCCTGCGGTTGAACCACACCGCCCAGGCCCTCACCGAGTTCAACAACCTGGGCCCCCAGGTGGCCGCGGCCGATGCCCGGGCCAGCTTCGCGGTGCTGCAGGCCAGTGAGCGGGGGCTCCAGGGGGATGCAGACCTCGCCAAGCTGCCCGCCATGGCGGCGGTGCAGCGCCAATGGCAAAGCCTTGACAGCGCCTACCGCCAGCTGCCCGGCGGCACCGGCGTGGCCGCGATGCAACAACAGCTCCACGGGGCCAAGCACGCCTACCGCGTTGCCCTCAACGGCCTGATCGTTTCCGTCACCTGCCAGCCATGACCCGCTCGCCCCGCCGTTTCCTGGCACCGCTCGGTTGCTCGATGCTGCTGAGCGGCCTGGCCGCCTGGGCCCCTGCCCCTGCCCAGGCCTATTGGCATGGCTACCGCTGTTGGGGCGGGTGCTGGGCCCGGCCGGTGGTGATCGACCCCACCGTGGTGGCACCGGTGGTGGTGGCCCCGCCGCTGCAGGTCACCCCCGAGGTGGTGCCCGCCACCACGGCCCCGGTGGTGGTGGCACCCAACGCCGGAGCACGGCTCTGCTCCGCCGGCGGCAATGTGGCCCTACGCACCGGCCCCAACCAGAACTTCGCCGTGGTGGCCAGCCTCAGCCCGGGGGTGCCCCTGGCGGTGCAGCGCAACCAGGTGAATGGCCTCGGGCAGGACTGGAGCCTGGTGAACGCCGCCGGCTACGAGGGCTTCATCCCCAGCGGCCACGTCTGCTACGGCAATTAAGGAAGCCCTCAGCCGCGGGCGCGAATCCAATCCATCAGCAGTTGCTGCTGGTCCACCCCATCCAGGTCGGTCTCCGGGATGGCCGCCACCCGGCGCACCCCAGGGCTGCGGGATTGCACGATCTGTTTGGCGTGCTCCTCATCCATGGCCCGCACCGGCTCAATGCTGCAGCCCACGGCATCGCAGAAGAACACGGCGTAGGCGGTCATGGCCGGGGCCCATCTGGTTTCGGTCTAGCCATGGCCGGCACCGCAGCGCCACACCCCTCTACGCCCAGCCCCTCAGCACCACAGCCCTGCGCCCCTAGGCCAGGGGCCGGCCCTTCCAGGTCCAGCCGCGGCCGCTGAGGGTGCGCCACACGGAGGTGGGGCCGATGGCCGCCACCACCAGGCCGCCGGCCCCCATCAGCCACCAGTGGGTGAGCGGCACCTGGAACTGCCAGCGGGTCCACAGCCGCAGCAGCAGTTGCAGGGCGATCCCCACCAGCGCCAGCCCCAGGGCCCAGAGCCAGATGGGCCGCTCGGCGGGCAGCAGCGCCGCGGCGATGGCCGCCGTCGGCGCCAGCAGCCAGGGCCCGCTGAACATCAGCCACACCACCGCGGCGGCCGAGAGGGCCTTGGCCACGCTGCCGTCGAGCCCCAGGAGCCAATTCTTGGTCCACCCCTCCCACAGGGAGGCGAAGTCGGCGTACATGCGCAGCTCCAGGGCATCGAGCCCCAGCCGGTAGCGCAGGCCGTAGCCGGCCCCCTTGATGCGGCGCGCCAGGGCCAGATCCTCCACCACCTCCGCCGCCAGGGCCCGGTGGCCGCCGATGGCTGCGTAGACCTCACGGCGAAACAACATGAACGGCCCGGCGGCGAAGGCCACGGGGCTGGCGGGATCGTTGGCGGCCTCGATCGGAAACCCCAGCCCCAGCAGGCTGGCCATGATCGGTTGCACCATCCATTCCGCCAGGCAGCCGCAGCTCAACCGCGGCGCCAGGCTGAACAGGTCGGCCCCCTCGGCGATGGCCTGAGCGAGGGCGCGCCGCAGGGTGCCCGGCTGCAACCGCACATCGGCATCCACAAACAGCACCCATGGGCTCTGCACCTGCTCCATGGCCCGGGTGCAGGCCCAGTTCTTGCCCACCCAGCGCTCCGCGGCGGGCCGCGGCCCGGCCTCCAGCAGGGCGAAACGCGCCCCGGCCTCCCCGCAGGCCGTCGCCGCCGCCCGGGCGACGGCGGCCGTGGCATCGGTGGAGCCGTCGTCCACCACCAGCACCCGCCAGTCCGTGCAGGGGGCCTCGCTGCGCAGCAGGCTGGTGAGGCAGGGGCCGATGTTGCGGGCTTCGTTGTAGGCGGGCACCACCACCGTGAGGCCGGTGTCAGGCAGGGGCTCCCCGGGGGCCGCGGCCGCTGCCAACCGTGGCGCCTGGGCGAACGTGCGGGCCAGGGCCGTGATCAGGATCGTGAGCCCCAGGGCTGCGCTGGCCGCCAGGCCGGTGGCACCCCAGGCCCCGAGGGGGAAGGCAACGGCCAGGGTGCGGCTCCGCGAGGGCGCCCCCAGCATCCCTGACGCCTGGACACCCGGGCGAGAATGGGCCATGCGACACGCGATGCCGGTGAATCCCGCAGACCCCACCCCCGGGGACGCCGAACTGGCCGAAGCGCCCCCGGTGCTGGAGCTGCACTTGGCGGAGGAGACACCGGGGCCCCTGCAGCCCCCGGCCCCCGCCAGCGGCGACAACGCCAGCCCGCAGGGTGCAGGCGTCCAACTCGGCGGCATCCGCGAGCTGCTCCAGCAGCTGGGGGTGTTCCAATCCCAGTCGATGGAACAACTGCTGCCCGCTCTGCAGATCCTGGGGCTGGCGGTGGTGGCCGGCGTGGGCCTCAAACTCACCGGCGCCGTGCTGGGGGCCATCAACGAGCTGCCGCTGCTGGGCCAGCTGCTGCAGCTGGTGGGTCTGGTGACGGCCGTTCAATTCCTGGCCCGCAACGCCCTGCAACAGCAAAAACGGGCGGCCCTGCTGGCCCGCATTGCACAGATCAAAACCAACCTGCTGGGCTGAAGCCCACCAGCCGCCGGGCGCCGCGCATAGGCTCCTGGCCACGTGCAACGGCGGCCTTGAGCGAGCAACCCTTCCAGTACGAACCCCTGGAGCGTTTCGGCGAGGGGCTCACCACCCGCCGCCCCTGGAACACCGAAGCCCTGCGCTTCGTGGAGCAGCTCAACGGCCGCGTGGCCATGCTCGGCTTCGCCGCCGCCCTGGTGGGGGAGCTGATCAGCGGCCATGGCCCCGCCGGCCAGGTGCTAGCGGTGGTGCGTTGGTATCTCCGCTGAGCCCCATGAACCGCTCTCGCGCTCCCCTGGCCGCCAAGGCCGGCCTTGCGGCCCTCGGCCTCAGCCTGGGTTTCAGTTTCAGTGCCACGCCCGCCCAGGCCGTCGACCTCAACCAGGCCTGCGCCCGCTTCGCCGGCAAACTCAACGCCGCCGTGCAATCCGGCGACACCGCCAAGGCCCAGCAGATCTATCAGGTGGGAAGCCAGCGCATCGCCAGCCGCTTCAACGGCGCCACCTGCCCCAACGTGCAACCGCCGGCCGCCGCGCCGTCCAACTGACCCCACCACGGACACCACCGCCTCGATGCGCACCCTCAGCTGGCAGGAGTTCGACCGGGCGGTGGAGCACCTGGCCGCCCACGCCCGCCAGCTGCCCAACCTCTGCGGTGTCCACGGCGTGCCCCGGGGCGGGCTGGTGCTGGCGGTGGCCCTGAGCCATCGCCTGGAGCTGCCACTGATGGAGCGGCCCGGCCCCGGCTGCCTGGTGGTGGACGACGTCTACGAAACGGGGCAGACGTTGGCCGCCTATCGCCACCTGGAGGGGTGCCATGTGCTGGTGTGGATCAGCAAGGCCGAACCCCTGTGGTGGCACGCGGCCGAAGTGTCGGCCTCCCAGGAGTGGCTGCTGTTCCCCTGGGAGAGCGCCGCGGCGGCCGCCGCCGATGAACAGCACTACCGGCAGCGGCGCCCATGAACCGCCGCCGTCTCTACCTGGCCTCCCCCTACGGCTTCTCCGCCCATTGGCGCCAGCGGCTGTTGCCCGATTTCATCACCGCCCTGGAGGCCCTGGGGCTGGAGGTGTGGGAACCCTTCAGCCGCAACGGCCAGGTGGATCTGGCCCAGCCGGGCTGGGCCTGGCGCGTGGCCCAGGCCGACCTGCAGGACGTGCGCGACGCCGATGCCTTGCTGGCGATCGTGAACGGCACGCCCCCCGATGAGGGGGTGATGCTGGAGCTGGGGGCCGCCATCGCCCTCGGCAAGCCGGTGTTTCTCTACCGCGACGACTTCCGGCGTTGCAGCGACTCGGAGGACTACCCCCTCAACCTGATGGTGTTCAGCGGGCTGCCGCAGCATGGGTGGCAACGCTGGCTCTACGGCTCCCTGGAGGAGCTCGCCGACCCCAGCAAGGCTCTCGTGCAGTGGCTCCAGAACGACAACCCCTAGGCCGCGGCGTCGCACTCCTCGGCCGCCCAGCCTTCGTCATCCCATTCGGCCGCCAGGGCATCGAGGGCGTCAAAGCGGCCCTGCTGCATCAGCAGGGCGCTCTGCTGGGCCAGCCAACGGCGCTGCTGCGGGGTCAACGTGGCGGCGAAGGATCGCTCGCTGGCGCGCTGCGGAGATTCCACCAGATCTAGCGCAAAGCCGGACCGTAGACACCGCCCCTGGAGTGCGGACCCCAACCCCCGGGGATCACAGGAAGTCTTCAGGGTTGGCTGAGTAGATGCACGGATGGCGGGCCTGTGGCCACCCGCTTCGATGGTGCCGTGGGAGATGGGGCCCCCAGCGGAAGCCTGGCTGGGGGATTTCTTCCAGGACGCTCTTCCAGCAGCCCAGCCGTTGAGGCGTCGGCTCAGCCGTTGAGGTCGTTCGGGCGGCGCAGCACGAACACCACTCCGGCGGTGAGCACCAGGCCCACCACCACCATGGCGGCGATGGCCGTGCTGTAGTCGGTTTCCATCGCCCCGGTGCGCAGATCCCCTGCACCGTACGCCGGCCACTCCGTGAAGTTCTGGTCGGATCGGCAGCCGCTCACCCACCCATTGGCCCAACAGCCGTCAGGCTGGCCCCATGGGACTCAGCCACTGCCCCTTGTGCATCGCCCTGGCGGTGCTGTCAGTCCTGCGGGCCGGGGCGCACCTGACCCTGCTGGGCCTGGGCCTGCTGCCGGGCCCGCAGGGCCGCCCGATCGTCGGGGGTGGCCAGCAGGGCCTCCAGCCGTTGCAGCTGGGCTTCCCGCTTGGCCTTCTCCGTCGCCAACCTCCACATCAACGACATCGGCCGATCGGTTGCTGAGCGGACCCTAAGGAGCGGCTGTGCCGCCGGCCAGCGGCACAGCCATCCGGTGAGCGGAAGCGCACACGGCCGCCGCAGCGCTTGTGCGCCCCAGCCCGCTGCTCACAATGCGTGGGTGCCTTCGCTCACACGGTTGTGGCCCCCACCAGTGGAACGCAGCGCCTGCGCCGGGCCTACTCGATTCGCTTCCGCAACGAGCGCCATGCCCTGGCGGAATGCTGTATCTATGCCGCCAGCCACGAGGAGGCGCGGCACCTGGCCATGGAGCTGCATCCCCACCTGCGGCACCACCCCAACCAGATCGATCTGATCTGGTGCCACGAGCGGGATTCAGCCCAGCACCGTTGAGGACAGCGGCTGGCTGATCAGCTGCGGGTGCACGATGTCCACGATCTTGCCCAGCTCATCGAGGATGTAGTGCCGCTGCCGGGTCTGACGGGCCCGGGAGAGGGAGAGGCGGATGGCGGAGGGCAAATCCTCCTGATCGCATTCGCTCCTGTAGCCGCCGTGCTCCAGCCGGCAGACAACCGAGTAGCGCATGGGATCAAGACAACCGGGTCTCCCCAGAGGTAATGAAGCGCACCGGCGGGCCAGCGCCGGCGGGGAATTGATTTAAGAATTCGGCTGACTGCCTGTGCCCATGCCCTCCGCCCCCGGCGCCTCACCCCAGCCCCTGGATCTGCAGCGGCTGTGGCACAACCTGCCCTTCCGCCGCTTCTGGCTGGCCAACCTGATCTCCAACCTGGGCACCAGCGCCTTCGTGATGGCGATGACCTGGCTCACGGTGAAGAGCTACGGCGCCCACGGCATCGCCCTGCTGGCCCTCGGCTATGGCATCCCCCAGTGCCTGCTGCAGGTGTTCGGCGGCGCCACCACCGATCGCACCCCGCGCCGGCTGCTGTTTCTGCGCACCCAGGTGGCCCTGGTGCTGGTGGCCCTGCTGCTGCTGCTGGCCACCACGCGGGGCGTTGTCCCCCTGGGGCTGCTGGTGGCGGTGAATGCCGCCAACGGGGTGATCTCCGCCTTCGACACCCCGGCCCGCACGGCACTGATCAGCGAGATGGTGAGCCGCGAGGAGCTGGTGCTGGCCCAGCAGGTGTACAGCGTGGCCAGCAATGTCACCAACGTGTTCGGCCCGGCCCTGGGGGGCATCCTGCTGAGCATCGGCCACGGCACCCGCAGCCACGAAGAGCTGGCCTTCCTGTTCAACGTGCTCAGCTTCCTGCCGCTGCTGGCCTGCATCCCCTGGCTGCCGCGCAGCCCGGCCCCCGGCAACGCCGCCGAGCGGCCAGCCCTCTGGAGCTCCATCCGCGAGGGGCTCAGCTATGTGAAGCGGCAGCGGTCGCTGCGGGTGTTGCTGCAGCTGCTGGCGCTGGTGATGCTGCTGGGCCTCCCCTTCCAGACGCTGCTGCCGATCTTTGTGCACAGCCACACCAGCATGCAGGCCCACCATTCCACCTACGCCGCCCTGCTCTCGGCCGTGGGGCTGGGGGGGCTGGTGGGCTCGTTGCTGGGCATGGCCTCGGGCCAGGCCCGGCGCCTGGGGCTGGCCCTCGCCACCGCCGGCCTGGGCCTGGCCCTGGCGATCCTGCTGCTGGCGGGCAGTCAGGTGATCCACTGGGCATCGCTCTCGGCCTTCCTGGCGGGGGCCTGCGGCGTGTTCAGCCTCAACCTCAACAACGCCCTGATGCAGGGGCTCACGCCGATGGAACTGCAGGGGCGCGTGATCGCCATCGCCAACCTGGGCAAGGGGCTGCAATCCTTCAGCGCCGCCGCCGCCAGTGAGGCGATCCATCTGCTGGGCCGCGCCATGGTGGGCAGCAACGCCTACCTGGTGGTGCAATCG
>SXGQ01844499.1_pt1 | contig 11911 bp, 11 predicted proteins | sample 3178371 | NCBI WGS metagenome assembly SXGQ01 (sample SAMN11356859, study PRJNA531348) | freshwater metagenome | isolation source: freshwater sample F1-20 | place: China: Fuxian Lake, Yuxi | collected 2017-12-25 | reverse complement strand
ACGCTGGCGCGGCTGGCGAGATAGAGTGTGCCGGCCACCGCGCCCAGCCCTGCCGAGCCGACTAGAAAGCCCATTTGCTGAGCGCCGCCCTGAAACACTTCGCGTACCAGCACGGGCATCAGGCTGATATAGGGCGTGCCGAGCAGGCCCAGTGTGGTGAGCAGCAGCAGCAGTGAGCGGATGGGCCGCGAGTGCCACACATAGGCCACGCCTTCGCGCATGCCTTGCAGCATGGCCTGATGTTGCGCGGCGCGCACAGTGGGGGTGACGCGGATGAACATGAAACTGATGATGACCGCGCTGTAGCTCACCGCGTTGATGGCGAAGCAGGCCGATTCGCCGAGCCAGCCGATCACCAGGCCGGCGAGCGCGGGGCCGAGCAGCCGCCCGCAGTTGGCCATCAGCGAGGTCACTGCGATGGCGTTGGGCAAATCGGCCTTATCGCCGACGAGCTCCAGCAAATAGGCGTGGCGCACTGGCAGCTCAATCGAAATCAGCACGCCCATCACCATCGATAACGTGATGATATGCCACGGCTGCAGATTGCCGGTGAGCGCTAGCGCGGCAAGGGTGATCGCCTGTGCCATTTCGAGCACCTGGGTGGCGAACATCACACGATGCAGGTTGCAGCGGTCGGACCAGATGCCGGCAAACGGCGACAGCAGCAATATTGGCAGGCTGCTGGCGAAGCCTAGCAGGCCAAGCAGGGTCGCCGAGTCGGTCATTTTGTAGAGCAGCCACGACTGCGCGATGCTCTGCATCCAGAAGCCCACCAGCGCGAACGCCTGCCCGGAAATGAACAGGCGAAAGTTGCGGTGACGCAGCGCGCGCAGCGTGGGCAGCGGGTTTTTCATTCGTAAGGCAAAGTTGGAGCGGGTATCTGTGCGAGTCGCGAAAGGTTGATGGGAAGCAGGCCGCTGGCAGCCGCAGCTTGGACAGAACAGATCCGCATTGTACGCCCCTTCGTGAGCTACAATCAGAGCTTCCAATGATTCCGGCAACCGAACTTCTTGCATCTATTTCTCTTGCGGTGGCGCGTGCGCCGGCGTACGGATGGATGCGTTCATGAAGCTCTTCATGCCGCCCATCTGGATCGCCATGCTGCTGGTGGTGATCAACATGCTTGGCATACGCGGCAGCAAGATCACCGTGTCGTTGATGGCGTTGGAGCTGGGCGCTTCGCAGTTTATGGTGGGGGTGATCGTTGCGCTGTATTCGCTGCTGCCCATGTTCCTTGGCCTTTATGCGGGCAAGCTGACTGACCGGCTGGGTGTGCGGTTGCCGATTATCTGTGGTTCGACCGGCATTGCTCTGGGGCTGGCGATACCGGGCTTTTTCCCGTCAATGCCAGCACTGTTTGTGTCGGCCGCGGCCATCGGTGCCGCGCATATTTTTTACAATGTGTCGATCCAGAACGCGATCGGGCTGATGAGTCCCAAGGAAGACCGCGCACGCAACTTCAGCAACTTCGCGATGATGATGTCGATCAGCGGCTTTTTCGGCCCGCTGCTCAGTGGCCTGCTGATCGACACGTTTGGTCACGCCAAGACCTATCTTTGCCTCACGCTCGGGCCGCTGACGGGCGTGACGATCATGCTCCTATTGCCTAAATTCGCGGCGAATCTGCGCGGCTCGGTGCCGCGCGGCAAAGGGGGCGAGGATGAGGGCATCAGGCTGTCGGGTTTTGGTCTGCTCGAAAACAAACCACTGCGCCGCGTGCTGGTGATGAGCGCCATTTTGATGACAGCGCTTGACCTGCTGCATTTTTACATGCCGATTTACGGGCATTCGATTGGTCTGTCGGCCTCTAAAATCGGCATGATCATGGCAGCGTTTTCAGCGGCGGCGTTCGTGGTGCGGGTGTGGATGCCGGATATCGTCAAACGGTTTGGCGAACACAAGGTGCTGACGTTTGCGCTGGGCTTGGCGGCGGTTACGTATCTGATCATCCCCTGGGTCACCAACGTGGCACTGTTGATGATGATCACGTTCACGCTGGGCCTCGGCATGGGCTGCGGCCAGCCGCTTATTATGATGATGATTTACAACCGCGCGCCGGAGGGCCAGTCGGGCGAGGCGCTGGGCTTGCGGCAAACCATTAATCACTTCACGCACATGGCTGTGCCGCTGACGTTTGGCGCCATCGGCTCCGCTTTCGGCGTATGGCCGGTGTTCGCGGTTAATTCGTTGATGCTGTTGAGCAGCGGACTTTTAAGTCGTCGAAAGTAAGTATTTTTTTTATTAAATAATTTTTAAGGATACAGGCAATGAAAATCGCGGTGATGGACGACTACCATGACGCGTTCAAGAAGACCAAAGCCGCGGCCAAGCTGCAGGGGCACGAGATCGTCAGCTACAACACGTCGGAAAAAGACCCGGCAAAATTCGCCCAGCGTGCGGCGGGCTGTGAAGTGATCGTGCTCACGCAACAGCGTTCGTTCCTGCCACGCCCGATGATTGAGGCATTGCCGGGGTCAGTGAAGCTGTTGGCGCAAACCGGTCGAAACGTGCCGCACATCGATACGGCGGCGTGCTCCGAACGCGGCATCATTGTCAGCGCCAGCGGCGGTGGCAATTCCAGTCCGACGGTGGAACTCACGTGGGCGCTGATTCTTGCTTCGGTGCGTAACCTGGGCACTGAAATCAACAACATGCAGGCGGGCCGCTGGCAGACCACGGCGGGCACGGGCCTGCGTGGCAAGACGCTGGGCGTGTACGCCTACGGCAAAATCGGCAGTGGTGTAGCGCAAGTCGGCAAGGCTTTCGGCATGAAGGTGATTTGCTGGGGCCGCGACGGTTCGACTGCCAAGGCGCGCGCGGAGGGTTTTGAAGTCGCGGCGAGCCGCGAAGCTTTCTTCGCGGAGAGCGATATAGTCACCATCCACCTGCCGCTGAACAAGGAAACTCGCGGGTTGATTACCGGCGCTGATCTCGCGCTGATGAAGCCCACCGCACGCATTGTCAACAGCAGTCGCGCGCCGATCATCGCCGAAGGTGCGCTGGTCGAAGCGCTCAGAAATGGCCGCCCCGGCTTTGCGGCGATTGACGTTTACGAGAGCGAGCCGACGCTGAACCGCGAGCACCCATTGGTGAGCATGCCCAATGTGGTGTGTACGCCGCATCTGGGTTATGTGACGTGGGAAACGTATGAGCTTTACTACGAGGCGGTGGTGGGCAACATACTCGCGTATCTGTCGGGGACACCGGCGAATGTGGCGAATCCCGAAGTGCTGCAGAAGCAGTAGATTTCCCATATCTTGCTCCCAAAAGTAGTAGTGGCGTCGATGGCAGAAGCTGGATCTACTAACACTGTCATTCCCGCGTAGGCGGGAATCCATAACCCTACTTTATAGGGCACTGTGTTTTGGGTTCCCGCCTACGCGGGAACAACAGGGGTTGGGTTTTGATGTGGGGTCTTACTGGATCGGCATTGTTCATTTTCAATTGAATGTCACCGGCAACAGCCCGGTAATTTGTAACAAAGCGTTACTTTGGTGCATAGGCAGTGAACTCGCGCGCGTGGCGGCAGTCAATTTTTGACTGCCAACAATCAGGGGATGCCGCCATGCGTAATCATTTGTCCGTTTTAGTTCTGGCTGGATTGTTGTGCGTGCCAATAGTCATGCAGGCGGACGCCAATCCACGCGACCCACTGGCCAATCTGGCCATCGACATGGATGGCTATCTGCGGGTCACGCGCGAAGCCGCACAGCATCGTGCCTCACGCCGGGTCAGCGAAGCGGAGTTTATGCGCATGAGCCGCGAACCAGACACGATAGTACTCGACGCGCGCAGCCGGCAAAAGTACGACGAGCTGCACGTGAAGGGCGCAATCAATCTGGCGTTTTCCGATATGGCAGTGGAAAGCCTCGCGCGCGCGATTCCCGACAAGAACACGCGCATCCTGATTTACTGCAACAACAATTTCGCCAATGCCGAAGAGCCCTTCCCACGCAAGCTGGCCACCGCGTCGCTGAATTTATCGACGTATACCGCGCTCTACAACTATGGCTATCGCAACGTGTATGAATTGGGGCCGCTGATTGCGCTGGGGCAGTCAAAGCTGCCGTTTGAGTCTGCGCCGGGCAAGAATGCGGCTAGATAGTGCCCGCGCTTCTCGGTAGAAACCCGGGCCAAGTCTCAGTGCAGGTGCTTTCCGCGCGGGTGCAGCGGTATCACGGTTGAGGAGCCACTGTTTTCCGATGTCGGCTGCTTGGCGGGCTGAATCTTGCTGAACATGTCGCTGATGAGATTGGCGACCTGATCGACTTCGGCCTTGCCCAGATGCCGCGACAGCAGGTTGGTGGCGTCTTCCACCACACACTGGCGGCGAAATTCGTGTATCGCTTCCGGCGTGGGGCCGACGAACACCTGAAAAAATTCGTCGTCGCCATGATCGGGGTAGTACGTGACTTCGACTTCAGAAGCGTATTCGGTCAGCGGCCCGATGTTGTGCACGGCCGTGCCGAGCTTGTCCTGAAAATTGCGCCCGACTTCGCCCGTCCAGCAGATGTTAAGGGTGCGTTCCTGCGCGTCGAACACAATGCCTGGCTCTTCGCGTTCCAGGCTGTGCGCGTCGGCGAGTGTCTCCACATCCAGATATTCCAGCCACGGTTTCAAGGCCTGCTCGACCTGCTTCAGGCGCACGCCTTTACACAAAAATATCGAACCGTGTACATGTACTTCCGTTCTCATAGAGCATTTCCAGTGTAACCGGCCTACACCAGCCGCAGGCCCTGAACACATTATAACGTACTTGTAAAATAATCAATAAAAACAGATACCTACGTTTTAAGCGTTGATCATACCCTGCAGTCAAACCCCAGCGCAGCGAGCATCGTGGCCATGTCGTTTTGCTCTCGTTCAAGATGGGTGGCAAGCGCAGCGCCGGTCACCAGCATCGGCGATAGACTTTGACGCTCAAGTTCCGGTGCCCATGATGCAGCCTGCGTGGCTTTGGTGAGCGTCTGTTCCCAGAATGCAATGTGCGGCGCGCTGAGGCCGCGCGCACCATGCGCGCCGCGCCACGCGCCCAGCGTGCATGGCGTGCCGATTTCAATCCACGTAGGGGTCTGCCCATACCAGCCGCTGAGCCGCGCGGGCGCCGATACCGCCAGCGCGCGCAACGTGCCAGCTTCGAGTTCTTTCACCGCGCTGGCAGCGGTTACCGCTGCGATATCGGCGATGCCCGCCACCACATCGGCCACCGCGTCCAGCGCAGAATCGAACACATGAATCACCGGTGCACGCACGTCGCCGCCTGCGTGGCGTATCACTTGCGCCAGTGCGATGTGATTCGGATTGCCCGCTGCCGTCGATAGGGCCACGGTAACTTTTGCGGCATTGGTACGCAGCCGCTTCAGCAGGTCGCCCGCGCTACGGTACGAACTGTCGCTGCGTACAACGAAGGCAATGTATTCGTTGTAGAGAATAGCCAGTGGCGTGTAGTTGGCGTGGTTGAACGCAGCTAACCCGGTAAGAAAATCCGTTGCTAGATTGGGCGAGCTGATGCACAGCAGGTGCGGATCACCCGCGCGCGCATCCACGCTGGCCCACACGCGGCGTGCGCCGTCGCCCGGCACATTGACGACTTTGCAGGCGACGCCATTCGACAGCAGCGCCGCCGCCAGCGCGCGTGCCGTACGATCCAGACCGCCGCCAGGCGGCGTGCCGGCCAGAATGTCGATTTCGCGTTCGGGCTCCCAGCTGCTGTAGGTGTTGGTCATCACAGTTAGAACAGCCGGCCCGCGCCGGGCACATCACGTTGGTCGTTCATCAGCCGCAGCATCGCCCACATCATCGAGGCATTGCTGGTGACCACGGGCAGGTTGTACTTTTGCTCAATGCCGTCGATGATGTCGAGCGTGCGAAAGTTCGAGCAGCTGATAAAAATCGCTTGCGTTTCGGGGCGTACCACTTCGTCCACCAGCGCGAGGATACGTTCGCGCGTGATGGTGGAGTGCGCTTCTGTGGCGAGTCCCTGCATTGCCAGTACCCCAAAACCGTCGGCAGTAAGGTATTGTTTGAGCCGCTCGTTGAGCCACGGTGCGTAGGGTGAAGCAAGACTTAACTTTTTCGCGCCCAGCGCGCGCAAACCATCGACAATGGCGCGCGACGAAGTGGCGCACGGAATGCCGGTTTCCGCCTTGATGCGTTCGGCCAGTGCACGGTCTTCGGCGGGCGTGTGCAAAAAGCCGCTGGCCGTGCAGCCGTAGCCGATGACGTTGACTTTGGCATGCGCCAGCAGTTGCGCGGCTGCCGGCGCCTGCGTGGACATCCCCATGAGTTTTTCCTCGGTGTCGGCCGTGTGGCGAATGCGCATGGCGTGCACCGATGCACCCGTATTGCCGAGCGAACACAGCCGTTGGGTTTCATACTCCATCACCGTGTTCCACGAGGGAACGATGATGCCGATTTTTTGCTGCCAGGTGTCTATCACGATTTTTCCTTGCGTGACGCGGTGCGCGAAGGATAGCATTGGCCGACGCTGCCCCTTGAAATGAAAGCCGCCGAATGAAAGCTCCGATGAAACCCAAAATCTTTGCTTGCGCTGCGCTGGCTATTGCAGCCTTGCCTGCTTGGTTCGCGTTCCCTTTGCCTTTGTATGCGCAGACCTATCCGCAAAAAGCCTTGCGTGTCGTCGTGCCGTTCCCTGCCGGCGGCACCACCGACATCCTCGTGCGCGCCATCGGGCAGAAATTAACCGAGCAATGGAAGCAGCCGGTGATTGTCGACAATCGTCCCGGCGCGGGTGCGAATATAGGTGCGGAAGTGGCAGCCAAGTCGCCGCCGGATGGCTACACGCTGTTCGGAATATCCACCATCCATGCGATCAACCCCAGCCTTTATCACAAACTGGCGTACGACCCGGTGCGTGACTTCGCGCCCATTACCAACGTCGCGGCGACTTCGCAAATACTCAGTGTACATCCCTCGCTGCCGGTGAAGTCGGTGAGGGAATTCATTGCCTATGCGAAAGCGCGGCCCGGGCAGTTGAATTACAGCTCGGCGGGCAACGGCAGCCAGCCGCACCTGACCGGCGAGTTGTTCAAGACCATGACTGGCGTGGACATGGTGCACGTACCGTACAAGGGAGCACCACCGGCGATGGTGGATTTGCTGTCAGGGCAAGTTGCGCTGACCTTTGCCACAGCGCCGTCGGCGGTGCCGCATGTGCGCTCCGGAAAGTTGCGTGCGCTGGGAGTGAGCACCGCCGTGCGCATCAAGGCGTTGCCTGATGTGCCGACCATTGCAGAAGCGGGTGTGGCGGGCTTCGAAGCCGCCGGGTGGAATGGGCTAGTCGCGCCTGCCGGCACGCCTGCCGCGATTATCGAACGCCTGCACGGCGCCATCGTGAAAATCATAGAAGAACCAGCGATGACCAGATACCTCGCCGATCAGGGCCCTGATCCGTGGACGATGACGCCGGCACAATACGCTGACTACCTCAAATCGGAAGTCGTCAAATGGGCGAAGGTGGTCAAGGTGTCGGGCGCGAAAATCGATTGAATCTTCGTCAGGCGTGAGGCGTAAGGTGCAATGTTTATTTTCCGCCTAGCCCAATCTCGGTAATAAACTGCGTGAACTCGGGCTGGCGCGCGGCAAGATAGCGGCCGTAACTCGCGCTATTCATGAACACCGGCTCCAGCAGATTGCGCGTCATGTACTCCTGCCAGCCTGCGCTCTTGTAAACCTTCTCGAACACGGCATCGAAGTAGGCCACGGCATCCCTGGGGATGCCTGCGGGCGCGGCGAAGGCGCGGCCGGCCACGATGTGCATGTCGAATCCCTGTTCTTTCATGGTAGGAATCGCCGCCAGGGGTGCCAGGCGCTGCTGCGCAGCCACGGCGAGGATGCGCATCTTGCCGGTTTCGACGTGCGGTATCGCATCACTCAATTGTCCTGTGCTCCAGTGTACGTGCCCGCCCAGCACCGCGGTCACTGACTCCGCGCCACTTTTCATGACGACCACGTTAAAGCGTGCGCCGGTCAGTTTTTGCAGCTTGTAGACGAACATGTGGCTGCTCGACCCGGCCGAGCCGATCGACACGTTGATGGATTTGGGCTGCGCCTTGGCGGCGGCCACCAGTTCCTGCACGCTCTTGTAGGGCGAATCCGCATTCACCATCAGACAATTCAGATCAAAGCCGAGCAGCGCCAGCGGTTGAAACTTGTCCAGCCCGATGTCGAGCCCGGAGCGTTGTGCGGCGGTGAGCATCATGCCGGTGGGAAACGACACCACCACGTACGGATCGCCGCGTTTTTGTGCCGCATAAGCCGCGCCCACCGCGCCGCCGCCCCCCGCCTTGTTGTTGATCGTGATGGTCTGCGTGACCAGCTTTTCCTTGCGCATCAGATCGGCAATCACGCGCGCAAACACATCCGAGCCGGCGCCGGGCGCACCCGGCACGACCAACTCAATGGCTTTCGACGGAAACGCTTGTGCGAATGTGGCGGCGGGCAAGGCGTAGCCGAGGAGTGATAGCGCGATAACGGTGGCTCGCTTCATGAGAGATTGTCGAAGGATACTCTGTTCGGTTAAATTATGTTTAAAAACAATGACTTACAATGTAATCCGCTAATTCGCCTATGCTTCCTTGATCGACACGCGCCAGTGGATGCGGTCCTCCTCCGGTGGATAATCGCCCGCAGCCTTGTGATAGGAACAGCGGTTGTCCCAGATCACGATGTCACCTTTTTTCCACTGGTGGTGGTACTCCGATTGCGGCTGCACCATGTAACCGGTGATCTCCACGATTAGCGCAAGGCTTTCTTCTTCGGGAAGCCCCTCAACGCGCAAGATCTTGCCGGGGTCGAAATACAGCCCCTTGCGCCCAGTATCAGGATGCGTGCGCACCAACGGGTGTAGCGCAGGTTGTTTGTCTCGATCTTCGGGGTTGAGCAGTTCATTGGCCTTGCGCCGGCCGCCGTATACATACGCACCCATGCGCCCGGCAATGCGCAGCTTCAATGCCTCGGGCAGCGCGTCGTAGGCCGCATACATGCTGGCAAACAGTGTGTTGCCGCCACGGCTCGGTATCGCCACGCCGTAGAGTTGCGTGGCCTTGAACGGCACCGAGTCGTACGCGCCATCGGTGTGCCAGCCCGAAGCGCCGCGCGCATAAATCGCCATGTTGAGCTTGCCGTCGGCGTCGAACTTGTTCACGCCCAGCAGTGTGATTTCCGGGCAATCGGGATGCCGCGTGTTTTTCGACGGATGCGGGTCGATGCGACCGAAGCGCTTGCTGTAGGCGAGAAACTCGCCGAGTTGAAGACTTTGCCCCCGCACCACCAGCACATTGCAATCGAGCCACGCACGGTACAGTGTGTCGAACGTTTCTTCACTCATGGTGCGAACGTCAACCCCTTCGGCGATTGCACCAACTTGCGGCGTCATACGGCGGATTTCCAGCATGGCAGTCTCCAGTGAACCGTCTGCGGGAAAGTTTACCACCGGGGGGCGGCCTCGACGCTGCGCGTGAGTTATGCCTCTGGGCTTCCGCGGCGCTTACGAGGCACCTATTCAACCGGTATGCAGCCCCTACCGCCCCTATGCAGCCCATACGCCGGCGCTGCGCGGCCTTGACATTGCCAACAGCAGTGCGGTGTCCCATGATTTTGGCGAAAGAGTCCCCCGATGAAAAACACGCCGTTCCCCCCGTTGCTTGATCGACTTGTCCGCTGTTCGCTGATGGGGCTGCCGCTGATGCTTGGCATGCCTTCCGCGGATGCACAAACGCCAGCGCTCACCAACGCAGCGACGCCGATTATCCGCCCGATTCGGCTGATCGTGCCGTATGTACCGGGCGGTCTGACCGATACGTTGTCGCGCATTGCCGGCCCGCATATCGCCGAGGAATTCGGCCAGCAGGTGGTGATTGACAATCGTGGCGGCGGCAACAGCACGATCGGTACTCAATTGATGGCGCGTGCCACGCCGGACGGTCACACCATCGGTATGATCGACGCGGCGTTTCTGATCAACCCAAGCTTGTTATCCAGGGTGCCTTACGAAACGCCGAAGGACTTCACGCCGATCGGGCTGATTGCGATTGCGCCGTTGTTGCTGGTGGTGCATCCGTCGGTGCCGGTAAAGTCGGTCAAGGAATTGGTGGGGCTGGCGAAAGCGCAGCCGGGCAAGCTGGTATACGGCTCGGCCGGCAACGGCTCGGCGATTCATCTTGCGGGCGAACAACTGCGCAGCGCTGCCGGAATCGACATTGTGCACATCCCTTACAAGGGTGGCGGGCAGGCGATTGGTGATGTGCTCGGCGGCCAGATCACCATGTTGTTCATTGTGCAGGGCACTGCGAAACCGCACGTCGCAGCCGGCCGGCTGCGTGCGCTGGCGCACACTGGCGCCAAACGTTCGCGAGCCATGCCCGAAGCCCTGACGTTTGCCGAGGCCGGTTTCCCCACCGTGGAAGCCGCTACCATTAATGGTCTGGTCGGGCCGGCAGGATTGCCAAAAGATTTCGTTCAACGTGTAAACACGCGCGTTTCGCGTGCCGTGAACACGCGCGAACAAGTGGAACGGCTGATCGACTTTGGCGCCGAAGTCACCACCAACACCCCGGAACAATTCGCCGTGTGGCTACGCACGGAGATGGTGAAGTGGGCCAAGGCGGTGAAGGATTCCGGCGCACGGGTGGATAACAACTAAGCGCTCTCTAGCCCAGACGGTCGCCACCAACCCTGTCGGTCCCGCGTAGGCGGGAACCCATACCACAGTGCTACTTGAGACACGGTTATGGATTCCCGCCTACGCGGGAATGACAGCTTAAGTGTTGCTGTTTTTTCTCTCCAGGGACTGTCATGACCATACGCTCCATCACCCCCATTGCCCTCGACCTGCCGTTTGAAGTCGGCGGTCCCAAATCGCAATTCGCCGGACGCCCGCGGCAGATGGCCATGCTGTTGGTGTGCGTGGAAACCGAAGACGGCATTGTCGGCTGGGGCGATGCCTTCGGCTACGCGGTGTGGCCCGCCACGCGCGTGGCGTTGGAAAAGCTGGTGGCGCCGATGGCCATTGGCAGGAACGAAGACGACATCGCCGGGCTGATGGATGACTTGCAGCGCAAGCTGCACATCGTCGGGCGTACCGGCCCGGTGGTGTACGCGTTGTCAGGGCTCGACATCGCGCTGTGGGACATCGCGGGCAAGAAGGCGGGTAAGTCCGTGTCGGCGCTACTCGGTGGCGCGCGGCGCACCAGCGTGCCGGCTTACGCGAGTCTGGTGCGCTATGGCGACGCGGCGCTGGTGGCGAAGAACGCCAAGGCCGCCGTTGCGCGCGGCTTCAAAGCGATCAAGCTGCACGAAATCACCGTCACCGAAGTCAAAGCCGCGCGCGAGGCCGTCGGCCCGGATATCAAAATCATGATGGACACCAACTGCCCGTGGACGGTGGATGAAGCGCTGGCGGTGGCCGCGCAGGTCAAGCCGTACGACTTGCTGTGGTTGGAAGAGCCGGTGTTCCCACCCGAGGATTTCAAGGCGCTGGCGCGCGTGCGGCGCGAGGGCGGCATCGCCGTTTCCGCCGGTGAAAACGCCATGAGCCCGGCGGATTTTCGCGCGATGTTTGAAGCGGGCGCGGTGGATGTGGCGCAGCCCAGCGTCACCAAAATCGGCGGCATCAGCGAAATGATGCGCATCTACCGGCTGGCGTTGGAACACGGCGTGACGCTGGTGCCGCATTCGCCGTACTTCGGCCCCGGTTTGCTCGCCAGCAAACACATGGCCGCGACGTTCGAGCGCGAGACCATGGTGGAGTATTCGTTTGTCGAGTTGGGCGCCAGCCCGATGGGGGATGCAATTGCGGTTAACGATGGCCGCATTGCCGTGCCTACTGGGCCGGGGCTGGGGCGTGACCCGGATGCGGAGATGATTGTGCGTTACAGAGTCGAATGATTGT
>SXGQ01275624.1_pt1 | contig 11911 bp, 10 predicted proteins | sample 3178371 | NCBI WGS metagenome assembly SXGQ01 (sample SAMN11356859, study PRJNA531348) | freshwater metagenome | isolation source: freshwater sample F1-20 | place: China: Fuxian Lake, Yuxi | collected 2017-12-25 | reverse complement strand
GGGCACCGGCCATCTCTTCGACTTTGTGGTGGTGACCCCGGTGTTCGGACCTGCAGGCGGGGCGCCCCTTGCGCTGTTCGCCTCTACCTGTCACACCATCGATGTGGGCGGCATCGGATTTTCGGCTGAGGCGCGCTCGGTCTTTGAAGAGGGGACCCGCATCCCTCACCTGCGCCTTGCCCGGTCGGGGGAACTCAATGAGGATGTGCTGGCGATCGTGCAGGCCAATTCGCGCAATCCCATTGAAGCGCGTGGCGACATCCTGTCGCTGGTGAGCTGCAATGAAGTGGGCGCCGCGCGCTTACTGGAGATGATGGCGGAGTTTGATCTGACCGATATCGATGCACTGGCCGAACATATCCTCACCCATTCGCGCGCGGCGACCCGCGCGGCCATTGCCCGCCTGCCGCGCGGCCGCTGGCAGGTTGGCATGACGCTCGACGGCTACGATCAGCCCATCGAACTGCATGCAGCGTTGTCGATCGAGGGTGACCGCGTCGTGGTCGATTATTCGGGCTCATCGCCCGCCAGCGCGCGCGGGATCAATTCGCCCAAGTGCTACACCGACGCCTATTCAGTCTATGGACTCAAGTGCCTGGTGGCGCCCGACGTGCCCAATAACGCGGGTTCACTCGAACCCTTTGTGGTGCTGCCCGCGCCTGGGACCGTCGTTGACCCTGCGCATCCGGCGCCGGTCACGGCGCGGCATGTGGTGGGTCAGATGCTTCCCGACCTCATGTTTGGCGCGCTCGAGGCGGCATGTGCGGGCGCAGTGCCGGCAGAGTCGGCGGGCAGCATCTGGGTACTGGCCATGGCGCAGGCGCCAGGCCCCCCGCCGGCGGCGGGATTGAAGGCGCCGCGCTTCAATGTGATGAGCGTGGGTCTGGGGGGCACCGGGGCGCGTCCCACCAAGGACGGGCTCTCGGCCACCGCATTTCCCTCCGGCGTAGGCGGCATTCCGGTCGAGGTCACCGAAGCGCAGGCGCCTGTCGTGTTCTGGGAAAAAATGCTGCTGACGGACTCGGGCGGCGCTGGCACCTGGCGGGGGGGGTTGGGCCAGCGGATCGTGGTGGGCGGCCTGCATGGCCAGGGCTTCACCTGTGCCGCGGCAACCTTTGATCGCCGCAGCTTTCCAGCCCGGGGGCGTAGCGGCGGGCACGATGGTGCCGCGGGCCGGGTGGACGTGATCGATGCCCAGGCAGGCGTGACACCTTTCGCAGGCAAGGGTACGATCCATGTGCCCGCGGGTGGGCGGCTGCTCGTCGAGATTCCCGGCGGTGGTGGATTTGGCGAGCCCTCTCGGCGCGACCCCAGGCGGGTCGCGGTCGATGTCGCACACGAGCTCATCAGTCCTGCCGCTGCGCGGGCGGTTTACGGCGTCGGAGCCGAGGCGGGCCCGTAGGCTCACCGCCCGATCCAGAAAGGGTTCGATTCAACGCCATGATCACGCTCGATCACTGCCTTGCGCTGGATGCCGTGGATCCGCTTGCCGGATTCCGCGAAGCATTCGAGAGGGCGCCAGGTGAGCGTATCTATCTCGACGGCAATTCCATGGGGGCGATGCCGCGCGCGGTTCCCGCGCGGATGGTGCGCGCGCTCCTTGATGAATGGTCCACCGAGCGCCGGCATGCCTGGCATAGCGCCGACTGGCTCGATGCCCCGCAGCGCATCGGTGCGGCGTTCGCCCCCCTTCTGGGGGCTGCGCCCGAGGAGCTGATCGCAGTCGACAACACCACGCTCAACCTGCACAAGCTGCTTGTTTACGGCCTGTCGCTGGTGGTGAATGAGCCCCAGCGCTCGACGATCATTTACGAGCGCGACGGCTTTCCCACCGATGCTCATGTGGTGCAGGGCGTCGTGCATCAGGGAATCGGTCGCTGGCGGGCGCGCCCGATCGCCTCGCAGGCTGAGCTCTTCAGCGCGATGGGCACAGACGTGGCCATGGTCGTGCTCTCGCACGCCGACTATCGAAGCTCCGAGCGCTGGGACATGGCGCGGGTCAACGCGCTCGCCCACGCGTCGGGCGCCCGCGTGCTCTGGGACCTGTCCCACACCGCGGGCGTGGTGCCGGTCGAGCTCAATGCCCATCGGGCGGATTTCGCGGTGGCCTGCAGCTATAAGTACCTCAGCTGCGGTCCGGGAGCGCCAGCGCTCGCTTTCATCCGGCGCGATCTGCAAAACCGGGCGTGGCCGGCCATCCCGGGCTGGCTGGGGCATGCCGACCGCATGAATTTCGTGAATGACTATCAGCCCGCGCCCGGCATGACGTCGCTCATTACGGGCACCATGCCGGTCCTGCAGGACGCCGTCGCCGACTGCGCCGCGCAGATCTGGGCGCGCGTCGATCCTGCGCAGGTCTTTGCCAAACATCGGTCGCTATCAGGACTGCTCGGCCAGCTTTTACGCGAGCAGTGCGCAGCGTTCGGTGTTGAACCGGTCTCGCCCCTCGACCATGATCGTCGCGGTGGACACCTGGCCTTTCGCTGCCCCGGCGGCGGGGCTACCTGTGAGGCGTTGCTCGCGAGCGGGGTAGTCGGGTCATTTCGTCAGCCCGATGTCATTCGCTTTGGGCTGGCTCCGCTCACCGTGTCGCACGCCGACCTCTGGCAGGCGGTGGCGCGGCTGCGCGACATTTTGCGCGAAGAGCGCTGGCGCGAGTCGCGATTTCAGGAAGTCTCGGTATGACCGATTCCCCCGATCTGGACCGCCGACGCATGCCCGGGACACGTCGGCACATCAGCAGCGGCTCGCCCTGGGAGGCGCTTGCCGGCTATTCGCGCGCAGTGGTCGATGGCCGCGACATCTTTGTCTCCGGAACAGTGGGCGTCAATCTCGCCACCCTGCAGTTTCCAGCGACTGCTTCCGAGCAGGCTGAACAGGCTCTGGATACGATCGCAGCCGCCTTGGCGCAGGTTCCCGCCTCGCTCGATGATGTGGTGCGAGTGCGGGTCTATGTGCCCAACCGCGATGATGTGTCAGCCGTGAGTGCGGTACTCGCGCGCAGGCTTGGCCGCGCCCGTCCTGCCAATACCACGGTTTGTGCGCCGCTTGCGGTGGAGGAGGCGAAAGTCGAGATCGAAGTGACGGCACGGCGCCCGGGCGGAGCCGCCGCAGCATGAGCCTGACTGCCGGTCATTCGGCTGCGCCGCTCCTTGAACTGCGCGGGGTCTCACGGCAGTTTGGCAGCCTTCGCGCGGTCGATGGGGTGAACCTCGAAGTGATGGCCGGCCGCATCACCGGCCTGATTGGCCCCAACGGCGCGGGTCAGACCACGCTGTTCAATCTGATCGCAGGCGCGCTTGCCCCGTCGTCTGGCGAAATCCGCTTCCAGAACCAGCGGATCGATGGCCTCTCACCCGACCGGATTTTCCATCGCGGTCTCGCGCGCACCTTTCAGGTTCCACGCCCGTTCTCAAACATGACCGTGTTGGAGAATCTGATGGTCGCGGCCAGCGGTCAGGCCGGCGAACGGTTCTGGAACAACTGGACCCGACCTGCGGCGGTGCGCGCACAGGAGCGCGCCACGCGCGAGCGCGCCCGCGCGGTGCTGGAGGTCTGCGCGCTCTCAGACAAGGCGGGAGTACTGGCTGGGCAACTGTCAGGGGGGCAGCAGAAGTTGCTCGAACTCGCGCGCGTGCTGATGATCGAACCTCGACTTATCCTGCTTGATGAGCCGGGGGCGGGCGTGAACCCCGCGCTGCTCGATACCCTGGTTGAGCGGGTGCAGCGGCTGCACGCAGGCGGCATCGCGTTCCTGGTGATCGAGCACAACATGGACCTGGTGATGAGCGTCTGCGATCCGGTGGTCGTGATGATGCAGGGGCGGGTCATTCTGAACGGTTCGCCCGAGGCGGTCCGCAGCGACGCGCGGGTGGTTGATGCTTACCTGGGCGAGGTTGCGCCATGAGCGCGGTGGCGCCTACGGTCTCCAGCCCCCTGATCGAAGTCGATCAGCTGGTGGCGGGCTATGCGCCCGGGCTTCCGATCGTACGCGGCGCATCGCTTCAGGTCTCGCCCGGCGAAGTGCTCGCCATCATTGGTCCCAATGGCTCAGGCAAGAGCACGCTGCTGAAGGCGCTCATGGGTCTGGTGACGGTGACCGAAGGCCACGTGCGCTTTGCTGGATGCGAGATCACGGGGCGGCCCACGCATGAGGTGGTGCTCGCGGGAATCGGATTTGTGCCGCAGACCGCCAACCTGTTCACCACGCTTTCGATTGATGACAACCTGCGGGCGGGAGGACATCTTCTGCGCGGCGAACTCGGTCAGCGGCTCGAGCGCGCCTACACGATGTTTCCGGCGCTCGCCGACAAGCGGCGCGACAAGGCGCGCACGCTTTCGGGCGGGCAGCGGCAGATGCTTGCGATTGCGCGGGCGCTGATGACCAATCCGCGGCTGATAGTGCTCGATGAGCCCACCGCCGGTCTCGCACCGCAGGTGGTGGACGAGGTCTTTCAGCAGCTGCGGATCCTGGCCGCAAGCGGCGTGGCGGTGCTGATGGTGGAGCAGAACGTCAAGGGGGCGTTGCGGCGCTCCGATCGCGGGCTGGTGCTGGTCGAGGGGAAAAATCGCATTGAGGGTTCGGCCGCCGATCTGCTTCATGACAGGGCGGTGATCGCAGCCTTTCTTGGAACCGGGTCGACGCGCCGCGTAGCGCCTGACGGGGTGAGGCCGTGATCGGTCAGGCGCTGGCCGACGGGGTGCTCACCGGCGCTGTGATCGCGCTGGGTGCGATTGGTGTGTCATTTACCTTGCAGATCATGCGGTTTGCCAATTTTTCGCATGCCGAACTCCTCACCTGGGGGGGCTACCTCACGCTGGTGTGTGTGGCCTTTGCGGGCCCCGGCGTACCTACCGCTGGCCTGTCATTTGGCGGGCAGTTGATGGGCGCGCTCCTGCTTGCGGCGCTACTCACCGGTCTGATGGCGTGGGGGGTCGACCGCATGCTGTTCCGGCGTCTTCGGCGCCGGGGCGCGCAGCACATGACACTGGTATTTGCGTCCTTTGGCGCGGCGCTGGTGCTTCGGCACTCCATCGTACTGATCTGGGGTCATGACTCGCGGTTTTACACCCGCGAACTGCAGATGAGTATCGAGATGCTTCCGGGCGTGCGGATCCTGCCCGATCAGGTGTTCATCCTGGGGGTGGCCCTGCTGGTTCTGGTGGTGCTCCACCTGTTCCTTCGCCTGACGCGGACCGGCATCGCGATGCGCGCCGCCGCAGAAAATCCGGCACTGGCTCAATGCTGCGGGATCGAAGTCGAGAAAGTGATCCGATCGACCTGGATGATTGGCGGGGCGCTGGCTGCCGCGGCGGGGGTCTTCACCGGGCTCACCCCGCAGCTGAACGCCGATATCGGTCATCAGCTGCTCCTGCCCATGTTTGCTGCCGCGATTCTGGGTGGCATCGGCAGCCTCGCCGGCGCCGTGGTGGGTGGGCTGCTGGTGGGCATTGCCGAGAATGTACTGCTGCTGGTGGTGAGCCCGGGCTACAAGCAGGCGATGTCCTTCATGCTGCTGCTTGCGGTGCTGCTCGTTCGTCCGCAGGGCATTTTCGGTGAGCGCCGCGAGGGGGATCGATGAGCGGTATGCTGTCCTATCTGATCTTTTTTGCCTGCATCGTACTGATTTTTGGCATCGTCACCCTGGGGCTCAATCTGCAGTGGGGATTCACCGGAATCTTCAACGCCGGCGTGGTCGGCTTTTATGCCATCGGCGGCTACACACAGGCCATCCTGACGGCTGCGCCCACGCCTGGCCATCTGGGGAACCTCGGATGGCCCTGGGTGGTGGGTATCGTCGCCGCCATGGCGGTCACTGCGCTCGCGGCGGGCCTGATCGGCTGGATCACGATCGGCCTGCGTGACGACTATCTCGCCATCACTTCATTTGGCATTGCGGTCACGATTCAGCTCATCACCCTCAACTGGAGTGAGCTGACCGGCGGACCCAACGGTCTTACCCGGATCAGCCGGCCGCTTGCCGAGGTGTTCGATACCCCGGCGGCGTTCAATCTCTGGTTCCTGGCCCTGCTCGCGGTGATCACGGCTCTGGTGTATGGGGCACTTGAACGGATGCTGCGATCGCCCTGGGGGCGGGTGCTGCGTGCGATCCGGGAGGATGAGCTGGCCGCCGTGTCGCTCGGTAAAAGCGCACGGGCCTTCCGCATTCAGGCCTTTGTGATCGGTTCGACGCTGATGGGCCTGGCCGGCGCGCTCTATGTGAGCTTCATCGGCTTTGTCAGCCCGTTTGATTTTCTGCCAATCTTCACTTTTCAGATCTGGGCGATGCTGATCGTGGGCGGCAGCGGAAATAATCGCGGTGCGCTGCTGGGCGCGCTGGTGGTGTGGGCGATCTGGACCGCGAGCGGGGTCGCGGTGACGCAGCTCGTGCCACCGAGCCATGCCGCACAAGGGGCGGCAGTCCAGGTTATTCTGATCGGGCTTGCCCTCATGCTGGTGCTGCTTTACCGGCCACGCGGGCTCCTGGGCGAACAGCCGATGGTGTCGCGCCATGCCGATCCCTGAACCGGTTTCCTGATCGCCGGACACGTTCCATGTTTCACTTGATGCTCAAACTGATGGAGGAGAACCAGATCATGTTGGATCAGATTGCGCGCAGGCTCGGTCCTGCCATGCTCGGCCTCGCGGCCGGTGTCCTCGCGGCAGGCACGGCGTTCGCCCAGCAGCCCGCCTGCCCGGTCAAGGTGGGGGGAATCCTCCCGCTCACGGGCTCCATGGCGCCGATCACGAAAAAGATCGCCCAGTCAGCCGAACTGGCATTCGAACACGTGAATAAGGGCGGCGGCATCAAGGGCTGCCCGGTGCAGTTTGTGCTGCGCGATGATCAGGGCCAGCCCACGGTGGGCGTGGATGCTGCCAAATACCTGGTGGAAGTTGAGCGCGTGGCGGCCTTTACCGGCACGATTTCATCTGGCGTCACCGGGCCGATCATCAGCAGCGTCACGGCACCTTCCAAAGTGGTGCAGATCACCTGCTGTTCCACGGCCAGTCCGTTTACGGCCGATGGTCGAAGCGGCGGCTATTTTTTCCGGACCATTCCAACCAGCAAGACCCAGGCCTATGCCACGGCCTCGGAAACCACACGCCGCGGTTTCCGCAAGACCGTGGTCATCTATGTGAACACCGATTTCGGCAAGGACATGCTCGTGTACTACAAGCAGGCCGTGGCGAAGCTGGGTGGCGACATCGTGGCCGAGGTGCCCTATAACGATAACCAGACCAGTTATCGCGCTGAGGTGACGCGTGCGCTCGCCTCCAAGCCCGAGTCGATGCTGCTGATCGGTTTTCCCAAGGATGCGGTCACCATCGTTCGCGAATGGCTGTCGCTGGGAGGGCCGCGCAAGGTGGCGCTGAACAACTCCATGCGCACGCTTGATTTTGTCAATGGCGTGGGCGCCAGTTTTGTCGAGGACTTTTTCGGCATGGACAACGCGCAGGTGGCGAGCCCCAGCGTCACCACCTTCGACAATGCATTCCTCGCCCGCTATAACGCTGACAGCAAGGGGCCCGGGGTGCACACACAGTACGACGCGGTGATGGTGCTGGGCCTGGCCATGAACATCGCGCGCGAACTCAATGGTCCGTCCATCCGGGACGCGGTGCGCAAGGTGCATGATCCTGCGGGTACGCCAGTGGGCACTGGGCCGGAGGAATATCGCAAGGCGGTCGATCTGATCCGGGCGGGCAAGCCCATCCGATATCTGGGGGCCACCGGCCCGATCGAATTCGATGCCAATGGCGATGTGACGGGCCCGGCGCTGGTCTGGCGCATCACCGGAGGCAAGATCGAAACCGATCGCGTCATCTCGATTGAAGACATGCAGGCGCTCTTCAAGAAGATCGACGGCTGAGGCCAGGGTCCGTGCGGGCGTCGGGGCGCGGGGCGTCGGTTCAGCGGGAGCCGACGCTCGCCTCGGCCTCGATCTCCACCTCGTAGGGGCCGATCAGCGTGGCATTGCCCAGCATGGTGTTGGCGGGCAGCACGTCGCCCAATACGCGACCGTGTACCTCGGCCACCTCCTGCCAGCGCGTGACATCGCGCAAAAACACGCGGGTGCGGATAATGTCTTCGCGACGCCCACCCAGCGCCTCAATGCTGGCAATGATCTTGTCGAGCGCATAGACAGTCTGCGCGGCAGCGTCGCCCTCGCAGACCGGACCCAGTCCAGGGTGCGTGGCGGTGGTGCCGCTCACCAGAATTCGATCGCCGTCGCGCACGGCTCGGGAATAGCCCGCGATAGGCTCCCAGGGTGTGCTGCTGTCGGCGCGCAGCCGGTGCGGCGCCGCGGGCACTGGCGACACCGAAAATGCAGCGGGGAACGTGGCGAGATGGTGGCTGAGGTCGCCCGAGGCGGTGAGAAAAGGCGGCCGCCGGTATTCGTCACCGCAGTCACCCGGAATGGGCTGTGTGGTGGCCAGCGCCTCGTTCAGACGTGCGTGGTCGTCGGTATCGAGCGCAAACGAAAAGAGCGCCTGATTGTCCTGGGAGTGATCCCGCTCGCCCGGGCGCATGCCCACGATCACCGCGGCGACCGCAGGCTGTTCGAGCACCCAGCGCACTGCGACATTGGCGACCGATACGCCATGCCGGCGGCCGACCTGTTGCGCGGCCTTCAGAATGCGCTGCAGTGCCGCCCAGCCGCCGATCGCATCAATGAAGCGCCGATACTTGGATTTGCTCCAGTCGGCGATGTGAACGGGTTCGGGCTGTTCGACCCAGGCATCGGTCAGAAAGCCGCCGCCCAGGCTCCCGTAGGCCAGAAGCCTCACCCCGGATTGGGCGCAGAGCGCGCTCATCCGGCCCGCAGCGCGGCGATCGAGAAGCGAAAACGACACCTGGTTGGTGACGATAGGCAGGTTCAGCCCCAGCAGCAGCTGCAGGTGATCGGTATCGAAATTGGTGAGCCCGAGGTGAGCGATCGATCCTGCTTCGCGCAGCCTTGCGAGTTCGCGCAGCGCATCGATATAGCCTGGGTGCGTGTAGTGCCACCAGTGAAACTGCAGTAGGTCGATCTGGGTGACGCCCAGCCGTTCGCGGGCCCGGCCGATGGCGGCATCGACCACGGCCTCGGTCATGGCTGCGGGCTCGGGGCACCACTTGGTGAACGCATGCGGGCGGGGCTCAAGCGCGCGCGCGAGCAGCCGTCCGGCGATCAGCTCGGCGCTGCCGTAGTGATCTGCCATATCGAAGGCGAAGAAGCCCGCCTGTGCCTGCTGCGCGAGCGCATCGGCAGCCCGCTCGGGATCGAGCGGCGGACGGTCGCGTTCCATGTCGGCGACCTGCCAGAGCCCCATCACGACGCGTGGAACGGTGAGGCCTGGTGCGAGTTCGATGCTGGGTATGGGGGGTCTGGCTGGGTGACTCATGATGGCGGATGGTCGGTGGTTGTCAGGGCTGCGCAGGGTAGATGCCGGGCGCCGGAAATGGCGCAGCGTCCGCGCCCAGTGCCTCTTCGATACGCAGCGCCTCGTTCCATTTCGCCATCCGTTCGGAGCGCGCAAAGCTTCCAACTTTCAGCTGCGGTACACCCCAACCCACAGCCAGGTGAACGATGCTCACGTCTTCGGTTTCCCCCGAGCGCGCTGACACGATCGCGCCCCAGCCCACGGCCTGCGCCGCGCGCCATGCGGCAAGCGTTTCTGAGACCGTACCGATCTGATTGGGTTTGAGCAGCGCCGCGTTGCAGCAGCCGCTTCGCGCAGCCTCGCGGATTCGGGTTGCGTCGGTCACCAGAAAATCGTCGCCCACGATCTGCACGCGCCCGCCGCAGCGCGCGGTAAACGCGCGCATGCCCTCAACATCGTTTTCTGCAAAGGGGTCTTCTACCGAAACGATGGGGTAGGCGTTGATCCAGGAGGCGAGCAGGTCGCCGAAGGCTTCGCGGTCGAGCTTTCGGCCGTCAAGTTTCAGGCTGTAGTGGTGACCATCGAAAAACTGCGTAGCGGCCACATCGAGGGCAATCGCCACCTGACCAGGCGCGGACAGCCCGGCGTCTTCAATGGCGCGGGTGAGCGTTTCGATGGCCGCTTCGTTCCCATTGAAATCGGGCCACCAGCCTCCCTCATCGGCCACGCCGTAGACCGAGCCGCGGGCGGCCATCCGGGCGCCTGCTGCGTGATAGACCTCAGCGGTCCATTCGATGGCTTCGGCGAAGCTGCGTGCGCCCGGTGCGACCAGCAGAAAATCCTGCAGATCGACACGCGCACCGGCATGGGCGCCGCCACCAAAGATCTGGACTTCGGGAAGCGGGAGCCGGGGCGCGGTGCCTGCAGCCCGCTCCCGCGCGAGGTGCTGCCAGAGCGGAACGCCGACCGCCTGTGCAGCGGCCTGCGCGGCGGCGAGCGAAACGGCCACGATGGCATTGGCGCCCAGGCGGCCTTTGTTCGCGGTGCCATCAAGTGTGATCATCGCCTGATCGATCGCCGACTGGTCCTCCACCGGCAGGCCTTTCAGCGCCTGCGCGATCGGGCCGTTGGCGTTGGCCACCGCCTGACCGACATCGAACCCGCGAAGCCGGCGACCCCCATCGCGCAGTTCGCGCGCTACACCCGAGCCGGTGGACGCGCCCGCAGGTGCGATCGCACGGCCCGCGCCGCGTGCGGTATGGACCTCGGCTTCCACGGTGGGGCGGCCGCGCGAATCCCAGACCCGACGGGCCAGGACCTGGGTGATGGGTGTCGTCATGACGAGATCTCCGTGCGCCAAGCGTGCGCGAGGGCAGACAGCTGCACCACGGGGCTGGCGAGCAGCCGGCGGGCCACGCGACGGACCCGTTCGCGCTGGGTGTCGGTGGTGAGGTATTCAACCGGCGATTTGCCATCCACGCGGGCCAGCAGCAGACCAGGCAGCAGTGCCGCCGCGCGGGCCTCGAGATCGGCCGCAGGCTCCCACTGAACGCCGGCGAGGTAGGCGGTTGACAAGGTGTGGAAGCAGTCAAGAAAGCGCTGTGCGGCCTCGGGCACCCAAAGGCACTTGAGCAGCAGATGGTTGAGGCAGAAGGCGAGATCGAATGCGGGATCGCCATACCAGGCGCACTCTGCGTCGAGGAAGACCGGACCTTCCGGACCGCAGAGGATATTTTTCGGGCTGATATCGCCATGGACCAGCGCGCGGTGCGAACCCACCGTGGTGCGGACGAGCGCATGCAGGGCTTCGGCCCGATCGGGATGGCGGATTGCGGTGGCCTCCAGATAAGGCGCGAGCCGCAACGCGTGAAAGAACGAGTCGGTATCGAACTGCCCGGCGAGATCGGGCCGGTGAGCCGTCGCACGGTGGATATCGGCGAGGGCCCGGCCCACCTGGGCGGCAAAAGCGGGTACTGCCACGCCGCGGCTCAGTTCCTGTTTCCAGACCGGGTAGCGAGAGGGCTCGAGGTAGTCCATCACGAAAAGCTGATCGGCTGCGCTGTCTGCGATCAGGGCGGGCACCCACCGGGGCTGGATGGCGGCTACCGTCTGCAGCCACAGGAACTCGTAACGGTTGCGCTCCACCGGCGCTTCCCAGACCTGACTGACCTTGAGCCGCGCGAATGCGCGCTTAACACATACGGCACCCGAGGGCAGGTCGACGCGCCAGATGTCAGAGGACACGCCCCCGGCGAGCGGCGCGAGCGTGACTGGCTCACCCGCGCTGAGCAGACCCAGGCGGATGAGCGCGGCAGTGAGCTCGGCAGCGGGCTGCGCGAGAGGGTCGCTGCCCGCCATCGTTCGATCAGACCCGCTCGAAGACCGCTGCAATGCCCTGGCCACCGCCGATACACATGGTGACCAGCGCGTATCGACCCTGAATGCGCTGCAGTTCGTAGAGCGCCTTCACCGTGATGACCGCCCCCGTGGCTCCGATCGGATGACCGAGCGAAATGCCGGAACCGTTGGGATTGACCTTGGCCG